>Ga0207667_10002190_pt1 | contig 24531 bp, 23 predicted proteins | sample KBSCornC52_FD_184301 | JGI IMG/M metagenome (GOLD analysis project Ga0207667, IMG submission 184301) | Corn rhizosphere microbial communities from Kellogg Biological Station, Michigan, USA - KBS Corn C5-2 (SPAdes) (version 2) | ecosystem: Host-associated > Plants > Roots > Rhizosphere > Soil ...
GTCGCCACGATCGGGGCGTTGAGCGACCTCGGAGACGATGCGCCGTTCCCCATAGTACAGACGGCAAAGAAGCGCTATACCGCGAAGTGGCTGAAAGAGGCGACAACCCTCGTCAACGCCGCCCGCCGCGCGTCCTCCTACATTCCCGACGCCGCCGCCCGCGCCCTGCTCGAATCCACCGGACCGCGGGACCTCGTGGAATCAAAATCCGCCGACCTGGAGCTTCTTCGGGCCGCGCGCGAGGAGGTAAAGGAGGCGCTCGCCGAGACGAAGAAGGCCGCCCCGGTGTTCTCCGGCAACGTCGCGCTCGTCCGCGTCCACTCGAAGTGCCAGGTCCATCCGCTCATCGCCCAAATCTGGCGCTCCCGTCTCCCAAAGTACATCGTCATCGCCGCAAACGACAGATACATGGAGGGCCGGGTGAACTTCTCCGCGCGCAGCGCGACCGGCACAAACGTGCTGGAATTCCTCCGGGGAATCGATCTGCCTGAGGGCGAAGGGCACTTTGGACACGGCCACGACCAGGCATCGGGTGGCAGTCTGCCGGTGGACCGATGGAACGCGCTTCTCGCCCAGCTTGGCTTCCCGCCCGAAACGTATGCCCGCTGAACGCTACGCCGGAGGTACTCTCAATCTGTCGTCGAACATAAGCCCATACCGGCAATATCTCGTGTCGCACGGAGGACACCATGAGAACCACACTGCTTCGTCCCGCGATCACCCTCCTTCTATTTGGGCTGGTCGCGCCACACGTCCGGGCCGCAATGCCCGAACCCCCGCCACGCTGGGCCGTCGGCGAGTTTCGCGGCTTCAACCGCAAGTACCGACTCGAAGTGGAGCTCCGTATCGACAGAAACGGAATCTTGCGGCGCTGGACGTGGAAGCGCGGCGAGTCCCGAAACTCCGACGATTTCGTGGAGGGCGGCTGGGAGAACGGTCTGCTCGTCTTCGTCGGGGATCGGTTCCGGGTCGAGCGGACAAATGGCGGATTCATCGCAACCAAGGAAGCCGACCGAAACGACGTTACCGAGTTCCGCAGGGCCGGCGGCGGGGTAGATCGCACACCCGTCCCCACTCGCACGCCGCGTGATACTGACGTGCGGATTCCCTCGTGGGCGGTCGGGACCTTCCGCGGCCCGAACCGCAAGTACAAGCTCGAAGTCGAGCTCCGAATCTCGCGGTCCGGAAGCGTGGAGCGGTCCATCTGGAACCGCGATAAGGACAGGGACAAGCCTGACACAGCGACCGGCCGCTGGGAGGACGGCGAGATCGTCGTCGGCGGTGACCACTACACCGTGGAGAAGACCCGCGACGGCATCCGCACCGAGAAGCGGAGCGACAACTCGGACGTAACGAACCTTCGGCGAAGGTAACCCCGCTCGCTCTCCACCTCCAGGCTCCTCACACGCTCGCCGCGACGACAATCTGGTCGCGGCGACCGTGTGTCTATGGAATCGCTCAAAGCTTCCGTCAACGCGGCCCAGGATGCGAGTAATTCAGCCCGATCCTTAGCAACATTTAAGGTTCATTTCAGGTGGCTTTAAGTGTAGCGGCGCAAAATAATGGCAGCGGCCGGTTCAGCCTCGATCGACTGGACTCGCTCGTCATTGTTCGCCTTCCACTTTCGAGCGCCACGTATTCTCTCACGAGGACAAATATGACCACCGATGACGTACTCGCGAATCAGAAGACGATTATCGACAACCAGGCGGCCCTATTGTCGAATCAGAGGACGATCCAGGCAAATCAGGAGACCATCCAGGCGAACCAACGATCCATCGAGGACAACCAGCGAAAACTGGACGCGATTCTCGCGAATCAGAAGGCGATTCAGACCAATCAGGAGAGGATTCTCTCCAATCAGGAGCGGATACTGGCGAGGTAATTTGTTCGTCCGCCGGCTTGCGAGACAGGGAATGTATTATGTGGTGGCGGTCATCGAGTGTCAGAGTGCTGGCGGGAGTCGTGGCGGCGGTCGGCCTGATCGCGTTCCTCCGATTCCGGTTCTCGCATAAGCCGGTCGACCATACGGAAGAGATCGACCACAGGCCGGCGGGCATAAAGGGCCGCCAGTCGCTGACGGTGGCGTTCCTCCCCGTGACCTGCCATCTCACCTGCCCGGTCACCGACTACGCTTCGCGGACCAGCACGACCGGCACGGAGTTCGACGCGCTCCGCTTCTTCGAGTTCCCCTCCATCATCGATGCGCTCAAGACGAAGAAACTGATGGCGGGATTCCTCACAGTCCCGCTCGCCATGAAGATGCGCGAACAGGGCGCGCCGATCCGCATATGCTGCCTCGGCCACCGCGACGGCTCGCAGCTCGTCATCCGCAAGGACCTGGCCGCGAAATCGATGCGCGACCTGCGCGGCAAGACCATCGCGATTCCGAGCCCATACAGCAACGAGAACTTCTTCGTCAACAAGATGCTGGTCGACCAGGGAGTGGAGCCGGAAGAGGTCAACTTCATCGTGATGCCGCCGCCCGATATGGTCGCGGCGCTCTCGAACAAATCCATTGACGGCTACATCGTCGCGGAGCCATTCTGCGCCAAGGCAGAGCTGGATGGCTCCGGCAAGATCCTCTACTACGCGAAGGACATCTGGCCCGATTATATCTCCTGCTGTCTCGTCGTCCATGAGGATCTGATAAAGCAGAAGCCAGAGATAGTGCGCGATCTGGTCCGCGGAATCGTCGATTCAGGCGAATGGACGGAGCGGAATCGGCTGAGCGCCGCAAAGCTCGTTGCTCCCTACTTCCGGCAGGACGAGAAACTCCTCCGCTATATCCTGACCCAGCCGCCCGACCGTGTCACTTACCGCAATCTCAACCCGACCGACGCGGAGCTTCAGAAGATCATGGACATGGGGATCCACCTCGGCTTTCTCAAGAACCGCACGCCCATGTCCGAGCTGATCGACCGCTCATTCCTGCCGGCAACGATTACACCGTCCAACATCGACCTCAGCAAGATGGCCGAATACGCACCGAAGCAATAGAGATCCGGCATGACAAGTATTACCAAGCTTTTGGGGCTGCGCACGCCCCCCGTTGCCGTCGCGTTCCTCTCAGCTCCTCCGTCCGGCGTGGAGAAGTGGCGGGGCGGCAATGTACCGGCCGGCTGCTCTTTCTGGAAGGCTGCGCAGGAGGGCCGCGTCTTCTATACAGAGCCCGAGGACCATTACAATTGCGCGGTCGGCGCGTACACGCACAGGATTCCGCTCCCGGAATCGAGGGCGAACGAGCTGAACCAGACGGTCGGGTTCATGGTGGAGAGCGGCTACATCCGAATGGAGGAGGTCCCTTCCATCCCAACTCTCGCCGCCACTCCTGCCGTCATAGCTTATGGGCCTGTCGACCGCGCCCCGTTTGCGGCCGACGTTGTAATCGTCAGTGCAAAGCCTGCGCAGGCGATGCTGCTTTATGAAGCGGCGGCGCGTTCCGGCGCTGGCGGAGCCATGCCTGGTCTCGGCCGCCCCGCCTGCGCGGCGCTTCCGCTGGCCCTTCAGAACGGCTCGGCGGCCATATCGCTCGGATGCAAGGGGAATCGAACATTCACCGGCCTGGCGGACGACGAGATGTACCTGGCGTTCACGGGACCGCGGTGGGCGCGCGTCGCGCCGCAGCTCGCTGACATAGTCGCATCGAACCGGAAGATGGAAGCGCACTACTCTGCACACCGCGGCCAGTTTGCCGCCGCGCCCTGATGCGCTGCAAGCGATATGGGAACAGGATGCGATTCCAAAGGTGAACGACTGATGTCGACACGAATCAAAGCGGCAGCTTACCGGCTGGGTGGGATCGCCTTTACGCTGCTCGTGTTTTTCGGGTTCCGCTGTCCGGCGCAGGGCTGCCCCGCCTGCATGATGCTCGGCAAGTAGGCGAGGTTCACGGGGCCGAACGCGGCCAGGTTCGCAATCGAACAACGGAATGAAGTCGAAGAAGATTCAACCCAGGAGTTACCTCTATCCGCTCGGAGTGGCAGTCATCGGCATTGCGCTCTGGGCGGCCCTGTCTGCGTCCGGCGTCTTCCCCCACTCCTCCTTCCCCGCGCCGATGGAGGTGGCCGCCGGAATCCAGGACGAGGTGAAGCAGGGCCGGATGTTCCAGGACATCATTGCCTCCCTGTTCCGCGTGACCACCGGCTTCCTGCTGGCGGTCGTACTTGGGATTCCGCTCGGGCTTGTCATCGGGCTGCACGGCGGCTCCAAAGCGGCGCTTCTGCCCTTCGTCAACTTCTTCCGAAGCCTCTCGCCGCTTGCATGGATTCCCTTCGCCATCCTTTGGTTCGGCGTCGGCGACGTGCCCTCTATCTTCCTTATCTTCATGTCCGTATTCTTTCCGGTCGTGGTCTCTACCATGGCTGCGGTATCGTCCATCCCGTCCGTCCATTTTCGCGTGGCACGCGACTACGGCTTGCGCGGCGTCGAGATGCTGACACAGGTGACTATCCCGGCCATCATGCCCCAGATCATCACGACGCTCCGCGTTACGGCCGGCCTGGCGTGGCTCGTGGTGGTCGCGGCCGAGATGATCGCCGGGCGGGACGGGCTCGGATTCCTCATCTGGGATGCGCGCAACGGGCTCCGCAACGACCTGGTGGTTGTCGGCATGGTGGTAATCGGGCTGATCGGGATCGGCATCGACAGGATTCTCATGCAGATGACCCGCATTCCCAGCGTACGGTGGGGCTATGAGAGATAGTCTCCTTCGCCTCACGCGCGTATCGCGCTCCTTCGGCCCGGTCGACGTGCTCGACGCGCTCACGCTCGACATTCACCGCGGTGAATTCGTCGCCGTGGTGGGCCCGTCCGGCTGCGGCAAGACCACGCTCCTGAACCTGCTCTCCGGATACGACAAGCCGTCCTCCGGGACAATTGCGCGGAGCGGAACCGTCCGGATGGTCTACCAGCAGAGCGGTCTATTCCCCTGGAAGACCGCGGAGGAGAACGTGCGGCTCGGCCTGCGGCACGTTACCGACGAGGCGGAGAAGAAGCGCCAGATTCGCCAGTTGTTCGGGCTCATCGGTCTGGAAGGCTTCGGCGGCCACTACCCGCACCAGCTCTCCGGCGGAATGCAGCAGCGCGTTGAGCTTGCCCGCGCCCTCGCGGGCGACTCTGACCTCCTGCTCATGGACGAGCCCTTCTCCGCGCTCGACTACATCACGCGGCTGAAGATGCGCGGCGAGCTTGCCCGGCTTCTCCACGAGAGGCCGCGCACGGTCGTCCTCGTCACTCATGACATCGAGGAGGCAGCCCAGCTCGCGGATCGCGTCTTCGTCCTCAGCGGGCGGCCCGCTCAGGTCCGCCGAGAGATCCACATTTCGCTCGAACGGCCGCGCGACATCACCCATCCCGAAGTCGTCAACGCGATGCACACCGTGCTCGCGGAGCTCGGCCTCGAAAAGAATGGTATGCAGGCCGCGCCGTCGGCCGTGCTCTCCGGAGGCATCGTATGATTCCAGCCGCGCGCTGGCGCGCAGTCGCACTCGGCGCAGCTCTCCTGGCGGCATTTCTCGGCCTCCAGGGCGGAGCGTGCGGCAAGGGCGGCACAACGGGCGGCCCCGCGCCGGGTTCGAAGGAGTATGCCGAGGCGCTCCGGGCGTTCTACGTGGGCGCCGCCGCCCTTCAGGTGGGAGACACGAAGCGCGCCGCGCCGGAGCTCGCGACCGCTAGCAAGATGATTCCCAATGAGCCGGCCATTCTCGCCGACCTCGGAATCCTGGCGCTGCACAACGGGCAGGTAGACGCCGCCGTCGATTACGTCAACCAGGCCGCGAAGATTGCGCCGAACGACAGCCGAATCGTCTACCTTCAAGGCGTATTGAAGAGCCGCAAGGGCGATTACGCGGGCGCTGCCGCCGATTTCCAGCGGGCCGCCGACTTGAATCCCCGCGATCTCCGGGCCAGATTTGCGGTGGTCGAACAGGTGCAGCGGCAGGGCGGTCCGGACGCGGACAAGAAGTCGCTCGACCTGGTCCGGAAGATGCTCGAGAGCCATCCCGACAACCTGGTCTTGATTCTGGAGTGCGCGCGCCTTGCTGCAAAGACGGGTGATTCCGCGACATTGCGGAGCATGGTGGACCGTCTCGGGCCGCTCTCCGCCGGATGGCCGGACGAACCGAAGAAGCGCCTGAAGGACCTCCAGGCCGCGGCGAACGGAGCCGACCCGCGGGCGGCCATTGGCGCGGTGATGGTGCTGAACAACGTCCTGCAGCCGGTCGCCGCGCGCCAGGCCGATTATGCGCAACTTCACTATCCGCTGCCGGTGCCGGGAGAAGTCGGCGACCCGCTGCTCACGCTCACCACAATTCCCAATCCACCCGCCACGCCCGCGCCGTCTGACGAAAAGCTCACGTTTACCGCCACGGCGCCAGACCAGTCCGTCCAGAAATCACTGATGGCAACGTCCGCTTATCTTGATCCCGGCAGGAAGCCCGTCGTTCTCAGCGTAGATGGCAAATCGCTCCGCGTGGTAGGCTCATCGACGACACTTCCCTTCCCCGGCGGTACATCCGCTCCGTCCACACATGCGGTCTGCGCGGCGGATCTCTTCAGCGGATTCCACAACGACCTGATACTTGCCGGGCAGGGCGGCCTCCGAATCTACAAACAGGACGACCGGGCGACCTTCACAGACGTGACGGCTAAGACGAAACTTCCTGCGACGGTTACGTCGGCTCCCGCGTATGGCGTGTGGGCGGCGGACGTCGACCTGGATGGCGACCTGGACCTCGTCGAGTCCCTGGCGGACGGGCGGGTGCAGGTGCTCCAGAATAACGCGGATGGCACGTTCAAGCCGACAGAGGTCTTCTCAACCATCAAGAACGTTCGGCAGTTCGGGTGGGCCGATATGGACGGGGATGACGCAGATGACGCCGTTCTGCTCGATTCGGCCGGCGCGCTGCACGTCTTCCTGAACCAGCGGTCGAACCGGTTCACGGAGAGCCCGATGCCCGCGGCGCTCGGTCCTGTCGCGGCGTTCACCATCATGGACGTGGACGACGATGGCATGCTCGACATCGCGGCTCTGAAGCAGGACGGGACGCTCGCACGGGTCTCTCACAAAGCGGATGGAGCCTGGACGGTCGCGGAGTTCGGCAAGTGGCCGGGCAGCGCGCTCCCAGCGAACGACGCTCCTTCGACCACTCGCCTGTTCTCCGCCGACCTCGACAACAACGGCGGCATCGATATCGTCGCCTCGACGCCCACGGCAACAGCCATCTGGCTGCACGGCGAGCACGGAACGTACAAGCCGCTTGCAGCCACTCCACCGGGTGACATCACCTCAGCGGATAATATGTCGGGCTCCGGGCGATTAGACCTTGTTGGGCTCGCCGGGGCGAAGCCCGTTGTTTATGAGAATCGCGGGTGGGAACAGTACGCGTGGCAGGAGCTGAAACCGACTGCCGCCTACAAATCCCGAGGCAGGGATCCGAACAAGGTAGAGCCGAACGAGCGAGTCAACCCGTTCGGAATCGGCGGGACCATGGAGATTCGGGCGGGCCTTCTATCGCAGAAGGAGCTGATTACCGGTCCAGTGGTCCACTTCGGGCTCGGCCGCAACTCTGGCGTCGATGTGGCACGAATCATCTGGCCGAACGGCGTGCTCCAATCCGAGTTCGCGCCGGTGAACCCGACCGTTGAGACTTCCCAGCGGCTCTCCAGCTCCTGCCCGTGGATTTTCGCCTGGGACGGCAGGAAGATGGGATTCGTCACCGATTTCCTCTGGCGGTCGCCGCTGGGCCTGAAGATCAATGCGCAGGACACGGGCGCGGTCGCGATGACACAGGATTGGGTGAAGATTCGCGGCGACCAGCTCGTGCCGAAGGACGGAATTTACGACCTCCGAATCACGGCGGAGCTCTGGGAGACGCACTTCTTCGACCAGGTGACTCTCATGGCGGTCGACCATCCGGCCGGCACCGAAATCTTCGTGGATGAACGGTTCGCGATTCCGCCGCCGAAGTTCGGCCCATATCTCACCGGCCCGCTCCATCCGTTCGCCAGAGCGACGGACGACCTCGGCTCGGACGCTGGCGCGACGGTGCGCGATCTCGACGGCAAATACCTCGACACGTTCGGCCTCGGATACTTCCAGGGCGTGACCCGCGACCACTACGTCGAGCTGGAGCTTCCGAAGGACGCGCCGGCGGCTGGCCCGCGCTGGCTCGTTGCGCAGGGGTGGGTACACCCCACCGATAGCTCGCTCAACGTCGCCATGAGCCAGGGCAGCCACGACAAGCCGCGCGGCCTCTCGCTCGAGGTCCCGGACGGCCGGGGCGGCTGGCGCGTCGCGAAGCCGAACCTCGGCTTCCCCTCCGGCAAGACCAAGACCATCCTTGTGGACCTAAACGGGGTCTTCGCGCCGGGGACGCCGCGAAAGGTTCGGCTGCGGACGAATCTGGAAGTCTATTGGGACCGCCTCGCCTGGGCGCCTGGCCTCCCCGCGGCAGGCGTCAGGACCGCGCGAATACTCCCCTCCACGGCGGAGCTGCGGTATCACGGCTATTCGCCGTATCATCCGGGGCCGGTCTCCTCTCCGGAGATTCCGGACTACGCGGAAGCCGAGCGGCTCCCGCACCAGTGGAGCGATCTCATCGGTTACTGCACGCGATTCGGGGACGTCCGGGAGCTGCTGGAGAAGGTCGATGATCGCTACGTAATCATGAACGCCGGGGACGAGATGGCGCTCACCTTCAAGGTTTCTCCCCCTCCGCCTGCCGGATGGGTGCGCGATTTCATCCTGATGGGCGATGGCTGGGAGAAAGACGGGAATCTGAACACAACCTGGTCGAAGACGGTCCTTCCGCTCCCGTCGCATGACAACCCGCTATATAATAAGCCTCCGGGCCGGCTCGAAGACGATCCGGTCTATCGCCGCCATCCCGAAGATTGGGTTCGCTATCATACGCGCTTCGTAACACCCCGTGGCTTCGCGTCCGCGCTGAAGCCGAGAGAAAACCAATGAAGCCTTCTCAGCCGCCGCCCCCGCTCTGGGTGCGGATATTCACCCTTGCTCTTCTTGCGGCCCTGCTTGCCACGCCTGCCGTGATGCGCAGGTTCTCCCCCGACACCGCGTCGGCGGCATCCTCCTCCGCGCCCGCGGCGCTCGCCCGCTACGGGTTCGTGCTGACGGAATCGGCAAGGGAATCGGGTATCGACTTCGTCCACCAGGCGCCGAATCTCGATTCTCGGCTCGCCCCCATCATGCCCGAGGTCGCCTCGATGGGCGCGGCCGTCTCCATCGTCGATTTCGACCGCGACGGCTGGGACGACCTCTACGTCACGAACAGCGGGGAGGGCTCGAAGAACCACCTCTACCGGAATCTCGGCAACGGGAAGTTCGAGGACGTGGCGGAGAAGCTCGGAATCGCCGACGTCAACAAGCCCGGTACCGGCGTCTCGATGGGCGCCATCTGGGGCGATTTCGACAACGATGGCTACGAGGATCTCTTCCTCTACAAGTGGGGCCGGCCGTTGCTTTACCACAACGACGGCGGCAAGGGATTCACGCTCGTAAAGGACGCCGGTCTCCCCGCATGGGTCAACGCCAACTCCGCCGTCTGGCTCGACTACGACCGCGACGGCAAGCTCGACCTCCTGCTGAACGGCTACTACGACGAGAAGCTCGACCTCTGGCACATCCCGAACACCCGAATCATGCCGGACAGCTTTGAGTATGCGACCAACGGCGGCCGCAAGTACCTGTTCCACAATCTCGGCCGCGGCCGATTCGAGGACGTGACCGCGAAAGTCGGCCTCAACAGTCACCGCTGGGCGCTGGCCGCCGGAGCGGCGGACCTGCGCGGGACCGGCTATCCCGACATCTTCATCGCGAACGACTACGGCGTCTCCGAGATCTTCGCGAACGACAGGGGCAAGTCGTTCCACGAGATCGCGAAGCAGACCGGCGTCGGCGCGGCCCCGAAGAGCGGCATGAACGTTGCGTTCGGGGATGTTATGAATCAGGGCCGATTCGCCGTCTACGTGAGTAACATCTCCAAAGAGGGCGTGCTGATTCAGGGCAACAACCTCTGGATACCGCGCGCCGGCACAAGCGGCGACAACCTCGCCTTCGACAACCTGGCGCACGACATGGGCGTCGAGGTGGGCGGATGGTCCTTCGGGGCGCAGTTCGGGGACCTGAACAACGACGGCACGCTTGACCTCTTCCTGACGAATGGCTACGTGTCGCTCAGCAGGGACGCCGACTACTGGTACGACTTCTCCAAGGTGGCGGTCGGCAACAGCTCAATCATCTCCGACGCGTCCAACTGGCCGCCGGTCGCGGGCCGCAGCCATTCCGGCTACGAACACAAGCGGGTCTGGATAAACGACGGGGCGGGCCGGTTCGCGGACGTGGCGCAGGCGGTGGGGGTAACAGACACGCACGACGGCCGCTCGGTCGCGACAGCCGACTTCGAGAACCGCGGCGCGCTGGACGTAGTTGTAGCAAACCAGAAGGGACCGCTCCTGCTCTACAAGAACAGCGTCAACCCGGCGAACCACTGGATTGAGTTCGAGCTGGAGGGCACGAAGTCGAACCGGAGCGCCATCGGTGCGGAGGTGCGCTGCTACTGGAGCGGTCAGCAGCAGCTCCAGCAGGTGTCGGGCGCGTCCGGTTTCTGCGCGCAGAACTCGCGCCGCCTCCACTTCGGCCTGGGGAAGGGCGCGCGAATCGAGAAGGTGGTCATCCGGTGGCCGTCCGGCCGCGAGCAGAAGCTGGAATCGCCGCAGCTCGACCGCCTGAACAAGGTGAAGGAGCCATCATGAAACAGGACATAACCGCCCCTCCAGCCTTCGTAGGCCAGTCAGCGGCCGTTGCCGCCACGAAAGCGCCCGCGAAGCCCGCCGCTCCGAAGGTGTTCGGAATAGACCAGCGCTACGTCGCGCCCATCTTCATCACGCTGATTCTGCTCGTCGGCCACATCAGCGCGGGGATTCTCGAGAGCCCCATCAAGACGCTCTCGGCGATTGCCTCGGCGATGGTGGTCGAGATCGTGCTGCACTGGCTGCACAACCGCAAGTTCCCGTTCCTCGCCAGCGCCTACATCACGGGAATCAGCGTCGGAATCCTGATCCGGTCGCCCGCGCTCTGGCCCTACATCGTCTGCAGCGCCATCGCCATCACCTCGAAGTACGCGATTCGGGTGAACGGAAAGCACATCTGGAATCCGTCCAACTTCGCCATCGCGATGATGCTCTTCCTCGCCTCCTATACCGTGGCGAGCCTCTCCATCCAGTGGTCCAACTCGGTCTACGCGCTGATGGTCATATGGATCGCCGGCGGCATCATCATTGCGCGCCTGAAGCGGCTCCACATCACGCTCACGTATGTTGCATCTTTCCTGGTCTTCGCGCTTTTCCGCACCGCCATCGCGCCGCATGCCAATGGCTTCCTTCACACGTTCGGCTCCGAGGTCGCTCCGATTACCGGCCCGATGTACCAGCTCTTCATCTTCTTTATGATTACGGACCCGCCCACTACCGTAAAGGGCCATCGGGCGCAGATGCTCGTCGCGTTCCTCATCGCGCTTGTCGAGTGCGGGCTGCGGCTGACCGGCAGCTTCTTCGCGATCCACGCCCCCTATTACGCCCTGTTCACCGTAGGGCCCATCGCGAACCTTGTCCAGATGGCGTGGGCGGCTCGGAGAAAGCGCGCACCCGTCGCCGCACCGGCAACGGCTTGAATGCCACGTCATCGTAGAAGGAAGGAACTCCTGGTGAACCCGCAGTGAGCTGCGCGCTGCACCAAACCCAGCACAAATACGGGGAACTATCCGCAACCGAGAATCGCTTGACGAGGTGGATCATGGTATCGCCTCGGTCATCATGCAAACACCGACCCCCGGAATCACTCTGGATTCCGGGGGTCGGTGTTGTTTCGATATCGGGCGCCGATTCGCGCGAACCTGGGATGTTGAAGCCGACGAGCGGATTCGAACCGCTGACCTGCTCATTACGAGTGAGCTGCTCTACCACTGAGCCACGTCGGCCCGCTGCACGCCCGGTCGGGCGGCGACAGCACTAAGTATACTGGCCGCGCGCGCCCGTCGTCAATACCGGTTCAAAGAGGAAAACTGGCGGCTCGTCCGTAATCATCCGTCACCGAACGAACGGCGTTATCAGGAGGCGGCATGGCGTCTGACGATCTGCGCAAACGGCTGGAAGCACTGAACGGAGGGCCACTTGCCAGCACTCCAGCGGATATTGCTTCACCAACGCGTCGCGCCAAATCGCCTGCGGTCTACTCAGCCACGCTGGTTGCATCCGCGCCGCCTCGAGATCGGGCCGCAAGACTTGCGCTGTCCGAATCGCTCGCGCGGCTGGCCGGCGGAGAGCCGCGAGCGCTGGCGGACGGCCGCGAGTACCACCACGTCGAGACCTGCCTTGCGTCGAGTGGCAACCTGGCTCCGGAACGCACGCAGGAGATTTGCACTATCCTCGAATCCGCCTCGTTCCGTGACCATCTGCGCCGGCCCACTTCGGCGACCGCCGAAGAAGCGCTGTTCCTCGATCTGGAGACGCTCGGTCTCCACGGCGAGCCGCTCTTCCTCATCGGAATGGCGACGGTTTCCACCGATGGCGCGGCAACCTGCATCCAGCTACTTGCCCGCGACCTGGACGAGGAAGCGACCATACTCGACCGCTGCCTCTCGTACCTTCGCCGCGCGAAGCTGCTACTCACCTACAACGGCAAGTCGTTCGACGTTCCGATGCTGAAATCCCGAATCGAGCGCCATGGCCTCCGCATGCCCCGAATCGCCGCGCACGTGGACCTTTTGATGGAAGCGCGAATCCGCTACCGCGCGCAGTTTCGCGACTGCAAGCTCCAGACGATGGAACGGCATCTTTGCGGGCGGACGCGCACCGGCGACATCCCGGGCGCACAGATTCCGGCGGTCTATAAGACGTGCGTGTCCGATGGCAACGCCGCCCCGCTCGCGACCATCCTGCTCCACAACCGGCTCGATCTCGCCACGACCGCCGAGCTCGTCGCGCACTTCTGGCGCGATAACGGCTGATCCCGTCATACCATCAGGGCTTCTTCGGCTTGAACTGCATCGTGCCGCTCTCATCCCTCTCAATCTGCAGCGGGGTCTTGCAAGCGCGCATGACGCGATCGAGCGCCTGGTCGAACGGCAGATAGTCGAACGACAGAGTGACGGCACCGGATACCGTCTGGTCGAGCGTGTAATTTGCGTGCAGGGACCCGACGAGTGCTTTGATCAAGTACCGAACGTCGACGTCCTGCGCGTCCAGCGTTACCCGGATGTTCGCCCGGTCCACCGGCATTTCTGGAAACACGGACAGGATGCTGCTGTCATCACTATATCCGTATCGGGCTCGCCGTGTGCCGTGCAGAATCGAGACGAGCGCTCCCTCGAAAGGCACGTCCTTCATGGAGAAGGAGAGCAGCCCGCGGGCGCCGTTGTCGAATAGGAGGCAGCGATTCACATCCGCCTGTTCGAAGAGTGCCTTCAGCGCATCACGGACAGTCGAATCGGCAAGGGTGAGCGAAACTTTCCTGTCCTGTAACTTCGACAAATCCCGGATCCGGGATGACTTCTCGGCAGATTGCCCGGCGGGCGACTGTGCAAGCGCCGGCAGCGAAGCGAACGCAGGTAACAGTGCAGCGACGAAATGCCATCGCATAATAGCCTTCTCCTGTTATGGGCACCGAAGAACCATGTGGATGTCAGATGTTGGACGTGGAATGATCGCGATTCGTTACAGCAGGACCGTTAGCCGACGGTGCCGACTATTTCTGAGACCGAGGAGGCGGACTGGGATTCGAGATATGCGGAGATGCCGGCGATTATCTCGGTGGCGGCGTGGGGATTGACGAAGTTGATGGTGCCGGTCGCGATGGCGGATGCGCCGGCAAGGAGGAACTCTATCGCATCGGTCGCATTCGAGATGCCGCCCATGCCGATAATGGGCAGATCAACCGCCTGTGCGACGCGCCAGACCATATAGAGGGCGAGCGGCTTTATGCATGGCCCGCTCAGGCCGCCCGTACGGTTCGCGAGCTTGAACGTGCGCTTCTTCACATCGATGGCGGTCCCCACGAACGTGTTGACGAGCGAGAGGATATCCGCGCCCCCATCGGCGGCAGCCCGCGCGAGGACCGTGATGTCCGTTACGTTCGGCGAGAGCTTCGCGATGAGCGGGAGCTTCGTGCGGGAGCGAATCGATTCGATGACCTGCCGGGTGAGGACCGGGTCCCGGCCGAACTCCATTCCCCCGCACTCCTGGTTCGGGCAGGAGATGTTCACTTCGAGCGCGTGAACCCCGTCCACCACGTCCAGCCGCTCCGCAAGCGTGTTGTAATCGTCCATCCGGTCTGCCGCGATGTTCACGATGACGGCCGTATCAAACTGCCGCAGGTACGGCATCTTCTCGGCGATGAACGCCTCGAGACCCGGATTCTGAAGACCTATGGAGTTGAGGGTTCCGGCCGGGGTCTCGACCATGCGCGGCATCGGATTCCCGAGCCGCGGCTTCACGGTGACGGCTTTCACCATGATCGCGCCAAGCTCGCTCAGGCTGAAGAAGTCGGCCCACTCCTGCCCGAATCCGAAAGTACCCGACGCGGTCATGACGGGGTTCTTCAGCTTGAGCGGACCGAGCGTCACGGACAGGTCCGGCTTTGTCGCAGCCATCGTCATATCAATACGTCCAATTCTTCACCGCAAAGACGCGAAGAGCGCGAAGAACGGCAAATGGCGTTTTGACCGCGAATAACGCGAATATGCGCGAAAAAGACGCGGGAATCGTCTCCATGCATCCTCTGTGTCTCGGTGCCTCAGTGGTTCAATTGCCTTTGACGTACTTCGCGCTCTTCGCGTCTTCGCGGTTCAGTGATTGCCTACCGATTTGGAGTAGAGGTCGGGGCGGCGGCCGGCTATGATGTCCAGCTCCCATTCTCCCGGCTCGATGATGATTCGCTTCTGGCGCGCATTGGTGAGATCGATGTCGGCGTAGAGGATTGTCTCTTCGTCGGGACCAGCTTCGTACAAGACCTCGCCGGTTGGCGCGACGATCTGGCTCCGGCCGATGAATCGGCGGCCTCGCTCGATGCCAACGCGGTTGGCGGCGAGCACGTAGACGCGGTTCTCCCATGCGCGGGCGCGAGTCAGGAAATCCGGCGACGACTCGGCGCCTTCGGGCCAGTTGGTGGGCAGGACGATAATGTCCGCCCCGGCCAGAGCCAGCGTCCGAGCAGCCTCCGGGAAGCGGATGTCATAGCAGATGAGCGGCCCGATGTTCCCCAGCGGAGTGTCCAGGACCGTCAGCGCGCCGCCTGGCGTGACGAACTTGTCCGCGCCGAGCACAGGAAGGTGGGTCTTGGCGTAGAAGCAGGAACCGGGCTTGCCGGCGCCTGCGAGAATCGCCCAGTTGCCGCACTCGATCTCGCCGCTCTCTTCGCGCGGCTCGCCGGAGGAAGCAAGGAAGCCGAGCACCCCAACGACACCGAGCTCCTCGCACTGCTTTGCAAACGGCCAGACCGCTCGATTCCACGAATCCACGGCGTAGGGCAGCGCCTCCTCGATGGACGTAAAGCAGTAGCCGGCAAGCGCCGCTTCGGGAAATACAATGAGTTCGGCGCTCTTCGCGGCGGCAGCCTCGAGGTTCTCCATTACCCGCGCCAGATTACCGTCGACGTCGCCCAGCTTTACGTCCATCTGAACGACGGCCGCGCGATACTGGAGCTTTTGGGAGAGATTGGCGACGCTCATTCCCAGATGATCTCGTCGGCGCGGAAGACCGGCCCTTCGTAGCACGAGCGGAGGTACTGGTAGCCGCGCTCGGCCTCGGAATCCTCGATCTTTACGACGCAGCCCATGCAGACGCCGAGGCCGCAAGGCATGAGCGTCTCAAGTGATACCTGGCAGGGAATCGAGCGTGCAATGCAAATCTCGGCAACCGCGCGCATCATCGCCGTGGGTCCGCATGTGTAGACGTGAACAGGCCCCGGAGCGGATTCCAGCAGCCGGAGCAGCGCGTCGGTGACGACCCCCCGGAGGCCGTGCGTGCCGTCGTCCGTGGTGTATTGAACTTCGATCCCCAGCTCGTCGAACTCCTCAACGCCAACGAGCAGGTCGCGGGTCCTGGCGCCGTTAACCACCGCCACCTTACAGTCTGTTCGGTCACCGCACGAAAGCCTCTCGGCGAGGAAGTAGAGCGGCGGCGCCCCTACCCCGCCGGCAACCATCAGGTGAGTCGTGTCGGGATTCGGGTCCGGCTGGAACCAGTTTCCGAGCGGCCCCACGACAGAGAGGGTCTGGCCCGGCTGCTTGTTCCGCAGGCCGTAGGTGAAGACGCCGCGCGCAAGGTAGACGATGCTGAATGTGCCGGCGCCGGGGTCGACGCGATAGACGCTGAAGGGACGGCGCGTGAAGGGGTTATAGGTCTGATCGTAGAGGACCTGCATGAACTGCCCCGGCTCTGCCTCGCGGGCAACCTGTGGGGCATGCACGGTTATCTCGTATTCGAAATCGGCCAGCTGCTCGTGGGCGAGGATGGGTACGTCCAGTTGGTATCGCATGGAGGGCATCGCGCCTGTATCGGGCTGTCGTGCCCGCTTTGCGCTAGGATACCTTGTGGAGCGCCGCCCGTCAACCGGAACCGCGAGCTCGATGCACACCCGGGGCCAGCGCCGGCCAGCCGCGCGGCAGCAGGCGGATTCCGGCAGGACAAGGAGGCAGCCTTCTGCCGGAATCCGCATTGGCTGCTTCAAATGTGCCGGCGGGAGTGACCGCGAGGGAACGTCAGACCGTTGTCATGAAGAGCGTGGGAGCCGCGGGATCGACCACGGCATCCTGCATGGATGCCTCGATTTCTGAATCGAACGCATAGAGCTTGTAGCGACGTGTGAGGAGCGGATGGCTGGGGAAGCCGGGTTCGACCGCGCGGACCTCTTCCCACCTCCACGCGTCATCGGCTGCGCCGTCGCACTTCGGATCAGGGCAATGCCACTCCTGCCACGCCCATCGCGTTGTCAGATTGACGCACTGGCAGCGCGCGCACCACGTGTACAGGTGGTATTCCCCAAGGGTCGGGTGTGAAAAGTATCCCGGCCGGTGTCCCATGGGCGTGCTGGCGCGCGTCAGGGTCGATCCGGCAAGCGGCTCTGCTCGATATCGCGCGTGCGGTCTTGCATCCACCGATCGTACGCCACGATCGTCCGCATCACGGGGAAGAGCGCGGCAAATACCAGCGTGGTCTGCACTCGAAACCATGCGTACCGTATGCCTTCCATGAGTTACTCCGGCTCCTGTTTCGGAAAAGTTCGCTGCCCGTGGCGACTTCGCCGTTTGGGGAACGCTTCCGAGAACCGGTTTGTTCCGCGAATTGTTCGGCTACCGGCGCGACGGCGCAAGGCGCGCTGGAACGGACGGATACCCTTTCAGCGTCTTGTGGAAGGGTCCTTGCAAGGGCGGATGCAGCATGAATCTCGACGATGGGGAGAACCAGCATGTCAGGACGTGGACGCGCAGGGGCAGGCGGCGTGAGCCTGATCGTTGCACTCATCATGGCGGGAGTTGCGCTCTTCCATTATTTCGGATCGGAGCAGATCAACGCGACGACCGGCCAGAAGCAGCATGTGAGCATCAGTCCCGGCCAGGAGATCGCGCTGGGGCTCCAGGCGGCTCCACAAATGGAGGCCCAGTACGGCGGATTGTCTCACGACGCCGAGGGTACCGCGCTCGTCGACCGCGTAGGTGAGCGGGTGCTGAACAACTCGGACGCGCGGAACAGCCCGTACAAGTTTCAGTACCATCTGCTCGCCGACCGGGATACCATCAATGCATTCGCGCTGCCGGGAGGGCAGGTGTTCATTACCGAGGGACTTCTGCGCCGCCTGCATACGGAGGGGCAGCTGGCAGGCGTTCTCGCTCACGAGACCACACACGTCGTCGCGCGCCACAGCGCGCAACACCTCGCCCAAGAGCAGCTCACGCAGGGGCTGACGGGCGCGGCGGTTCTCGCGACTTACGACCCCAACAATCCCAACAGCCAGCGGAACACGGCGGTCGCGGCGGCGATTGCCAGCCTCGTGAACCTCCACTTTTCGCGACAGGACGAGCTGGAGGCGGATCGGCGTGGAGTAACGTACATGTCGGAAGCGGGCTACGATCCTCGCGCCATGATCGGCGTAATGGAGGTTCTGAAGCAGGCGGCCGGGTCGAGCGGACGAATGCCGGACTTCTTCAGCACCCATCCGAATCCCGACAATCGCGAAGCCAGGATCCGCGCGGCGATTCAGGCGCTCTACCCGAATGGCGTGCCGCCCGGCATGAAAGGCTGAGCGGACGGATGGACGTTCGCCGGGCAGGATAAGTCCGGCCGAACGAAGAAGACGGTGGCAGTGACGTGAACCGATGCCGGGAATGGTCCGGCAAACCGAGAGGATTCCCGCGTGTTCTGCTACCGCCATCCCAAGGTGGAGACGTTCCTGCGCTGCCAGAAGTGCGAGCGGCCCATCTGCACCGACTGCGTGCGTACGAGCCCCGTCGGCGCGCGCTGCCCCGAATGCGTGGTGGTTCGCTCATCGCCGCTCTATCAGGTCGGAGTGGACCGCATGTCGATGGGCGCCGTCGCGGGACTCGCCGCCGGATTCGTGCTCGGCTATGTGATGTCATTCATATCCGGCATCGGCTTCTTTCTCATCTGGGGAGCGCTGCTCGGCGGGGGCGCTGTCGGTGAAGCGGTACTGCGGGCGATTCAGCGGAAGCGCGGTCCAAAGGTCGAGATACTGACGGGAGTCAGCGTGACGGTCGGAATACTGCTCGCCTATATGGTGTGGTACGCGGCGCGCGGCGGCGCGGCGGACCCTGGCGCCGTCCTGGAGTCATTGCAGCGACGCCCATATTTCGTGGTCGCGGCCGGCGTGGCGGTGTTCAGCGCCGTGAGCCGCGTCCGTTTCTTCTGAATCTCGTGAAATTCGCCTATGAATCTCCAGCGCATCTTTCTCGTCGTGCTTGATGGTGTGGGAGCGGGCGAGCTGCCCGATGCGGCAAAGTATGGTGACGCGGGGAGCGACACGCTCGTGCATACCGCACAGGCGGTCGGCGGGTTGCGCCTCCCGAATCTTGGCCGGCTGGGCCTTGGCAACATCCGTCCGATAGAGGGCGTTCCCGCGAACACGGCCGCGGCGGGTTACTGGGGGCGGATGCGTGAGTTGTCGCCCGGCAAGGATTCCGTCACCGGACACTGGGAGATGATGGGAGTCGTGCTGGAGCGGTCCTTTCCCACCTACCCTCACGGCTTTCCGCCGGAAGTAATGGAGCGGTTCCAGGCCGCTATCGGCACGAAGACGCTCGGCAACTACCCCGCGTCCGGAACCGAGATCATCGACCAGCTCGGCGACGAGCATATCCGCACCGGACACCCCATCGTCTACACTTCCGCCGACAGCGTGTTCCAGATTGCCGCGCATGAGTCGGTGATTCCGGTCGAGCGGCTGTATGAGATCTGCGAGATTGCGCGGGCGCAGCTCACCGGAGAGAACGCGGTAGGCCGCGTAATCGCGCGGCCGTTCGAAGGGGAGCCCGGTGCGTTCCGACGCACAGAGCGCCGCCGCGACTATCCGCTCACGCCGCCTCCCACGTGCCTCGACGCGCTCGCCGCTTCCGGGCGGAAGGTCCACGCCATCGGGAAGATCGCGGAGTTCTTCAACGGCCGCGGAATCTTGTCCTGGGATCACACCACGAATAACGCCGACCACATGGCGTCGCTCGTCCGCGCGTCCAGGGAGAACGACGCCAGCCTCATCTTCGCTAATTTCGAAGATTTCGACATGCTATTCGGCCACCGCAACGATCCGCGCGGATTCGCGGCCGCCCTGGAGACGTTCGACTCGGCCCTCCCGCAGGTCCTCGACAATCTCCGCCCAACCGACCTCATCGTCTTCACGAACGACCACGGCAACGACCCGACCACTCCCTCCACCGACCACAGCCGTGAACACGCGTTCCTGCTGGCCTACAGCCCGGCTCTCGCCGGTGGCCGGTGGCTCGGCGACCGCGCCTCCTTCAGCGACCTAAGCGCCACGATCCGCGACGCATTCGGACTGCCGGCTGGCGAACACGGGGAGAGCTTCCTCAACCTTCTCGCAGGCGCGTAGCCATTGTTACGGCAGCACGCGGCCCGGCTCCCGCACACCCGCCCCAACCCGCTTCGTGAGCGAATCGCCCAGATCCTCGCGGGCACGCTCGGCCTCCGCCAGCAGCCGCTTTACAATTTCCGCGTGCTGCGTGGAGACGTCCGTCGCCTCCCCGATCTCGTTGTCCAGATCGTACAGCTCCAGACGTTCGACTCGTCGGGTGTCGTACTTCGCCGGTATCCCGTCGCGGCCGCCAGACCGCCCGTTCAGCGTCACATAAGTGTGCGGGAGCTGGAGCTTCCATCTCCCGTCGCCGCTCACCACGGCTTGAAGCTCTCCCTGGGCGTAGTAGAAATCGTAGGCGTCGTGCGGGTTCTTCGCGCCGCGGCGGCCGGAGAGAAGCGGCCACGCGTCGAGGCCGTCAATCTTGTGGGTTGGAAGGTCCGCGCCGACCAGCTTCGCTATTGTCGGGAACAGGTCGATGGACATCACCATCTGATTAGTGGCCGAGCCCGCGGGGATGCGGCGGGGCCAGCGCATGATGCAGGGTACGCGCGTTCCGCCCTCCCAGCAGGTCCCCTTCCCTTCTCGCAGAGGCCCGGCGGAGCCCGCATGATTCCCATAGCTCAGCCAGGGGCCGTTGTCGCTCGTGAAGATGACCAGCGTGTTCTTCGCCAGCCCGTTCCGCTCCAGCGCCTTCATCACCTCACCCACCGACCAGTCGATTTCCTCGATGGCGTCGCCGTAGAGCCCCTGCTCCGACTTGCCACGGAACTTGCTGCTCACGTGCAGCGGAACATGCGGCATCGTGTGGGCCAAATAAAAGAAGAAGGGGCGGTCGCGATTCCGGTCGATGAAGCGCACCGCGCGCTCCGTGTACTGAGTCGTGAGCTGCTCCTGATCGGCGTGATCGAGGCCGGACTTGATCACCTGGTCTCCCTCGATGAGCGGCAGCGGCGGATACGTTCCCCGCTTCGCCTCCGGGTGGAGCGGCCACATGTCGTTTGAATAGGGCAGCCCGAAGTACTCGTCGAAACCATGATGGGTCGGGAGGAACGGTGTCAGGTGGCCAAGGTGCCACTTGCCAGCCATGCCGGTGGCGTACCCCTTCTGCTTCAGGAGCTGGGCGAGCGTCACCTCGGAATCCGCGATCCCGTGGCGGGCGTTTGGTCCGAGCGCGCCATGTATTCCGAGCCGATTCGAGTAGCATCCGGTCAGAATCGCTGTCCGTGACGCGGAGCAGACGGGCTGCGCGACGTGGAAGTTCGTGAACTTCCGCCCCTCGTGCGCCAGGCGGTCCAGATTCGGAGTAGTGAATCCCTTCGCGCCGAAGACTCCCACGTCCGCATAACCCTGGTCGTCCGTCAAAATGAGCACAATGTTCGGCGGGCGGACGGGCCGGACGGATGACGCGAGTGGCCGAGGAGGAGTCGAAAGTGAAGCGAGGGCGGCGGCAAGGAGCAGCGTAAACGCGAATCGCATGGCAGGCCTCTGAACGGAGTGGTGGACGCAGCGGGAGTGAACTGTGCCCCTCATTCGTCCCTTCCGCGTGTATTCCTCCAGGATGCAGGATTGCGGGCGTCCAAATGCGAATCAGTCCGCAAATCACCACTGGAGAGACACCCATGATAACCGTAGCCGGCCGCGTTCCTATGAAGCCCGAGCTCCGCCAGATGGCCATCGACGCGGCGATCAAGATGACGCACGAGACGCGTAAGGAGGCCGGCTGCCTCCAGTACCACTTCTACACGGATGTCGAGGACCCGAACATGCTGCACGTGTTCGAGGAGTGGGAATCGCAGGAGATTCTCGACGCCCACTTCGCAACGCCGCACATGGCAGAGTTCGTGGCGGCGCTCGGCGAGGTCGCCGGCGGCCCGCCGCACGTTGTCCGCTATGTCGTCACCGAATCCGCGAAGATAATGTAGCTTTGAGAACTCTACGATTCGCACTCTTGCTGCTATTCGTTGCGGCGCTCCTTTATCGGTCCGCTTCGGCACAGTCTGCTCCCGCTCCCGCCGAGCCCCGCCTCGTCGAGCGGCCGCGCATGGAATTCGTCGCCATCCGGACGCAGGCGCCCATGTCCGCGCTCAGCCAGGTCATCCCTAAGCTGCACAGAGAGGTGATGGCGTGGTTGAAGGGGCACGGGCAGAAGGCCGACGGTCCGCCCTTCATCCGCTACCTCGTCATCGACATGCCGAAGGCGCTCGACATCGAGCTCGGCTGGCCCGTCGCCAAAGCCATCACGCAGACCGGCCGGCTACACGGCGGCGCGCTGCCGGCCGGGCGATACGTGTCGCTCCTCTTCACCGGTCCGTACGACCAGCTCGTACAGGCCAATGCGGACCTGCAAGCCTGGGCTAAAGCGAAGCACGTCACTCTCGAGGGTCGCGAAACGCCGAAGGGAAAGGCCTTCGCCTCGCGCGCGGAGTTCTACATCACCGATCCCGGGAACGAGCCCGACCCCCGCAAGTGGAAGACCGAGATCCTCTACCTCGTGGCCAGGTGAAAGCGATGAGCCGCTGATGGACCACGGCGACCTGAATCGACGAGACCTTCTCTGGCGCGCCGGCGGCGGGCTGGGCGGAATCGCGCTCGCGTGGCTCCTCGGCCAGGACGGTGCGCTCGCCAAAGATAATCCGCAACCCGCAATCCGCAATCCGCGCTCACCACACCATCCTCCCCGCGCCAAACGCGTCATACAGCTCTTCATGTCCGGCGCGGCGAGCCAGTGCGACACGTTCGACTACAAGCCGGAGCTGATCCGGCGGGCCGGGCAGAAGTTCGATCCCGGCGGAAAGGTGGAACTGTTCCAGTCCTCGCCCGGCGCGGTGATGCCGTCACCGTGGGAGTGGAAACAGCACGGCCGGTCCGGGCGCTGGGTGAGCGGGCTGCTCCCGCACCTCGCCGGGTGCGTCGACGACATGGCGTTCCTCTACGCGATGATGTCGAAGAGCAACGTCCACGGCCCCGCGACCTTCATGCAGAACACGGGATTCGTCCTGCCCGGCTTCCCCAGCATGGGCGCCTGGATCAGCTATGGCCTCGGCAGCCTGAACGACAACCTCCCCACGTTCGTCGTGCTGCCGGACACGCGCGGATTCGCGCCGAATGGCCCGGCCAACTGGTCCGCCGGATTCCTGCCCGCCTCGCATCAGGGCACAATGGTGCGGCCCGGCTCCGCGAACCCCATCTTCGACCTCTATCCGCCGAAGTCGCCCGATATCAACACCGCGAGTGAATCAGAGGGTCTCGCGCTGCTGAACCAGCTCAACCGCGGGCATCAGGCGACTCGCGAGGGCGATTCGCGCCTGAACGGACGAATCGAGTCCTACGAGCTGGCTGCGAAGCTCCAGCTCAGCGCGCCCGAAGTGCTCGACCTGAGCGGCGAATCTGAGACGACAAAACGGCTCTACGGGATGGACCGCAAGATCACGGAAGACTTTGGACGAAACTGCCTCGTGGCGCGGAGGCTGCTGGAGCGCGGCGTGCGATTCGTGCAGGTCTGGAGCGGGGCGGACAACGGCTTCCCGCGACGCAACTGGGATTCTCACGAGGACCTGGCGCGCGACCACCTTGACATGGGAACCAGCATGGACCGGCCGGCGGCGGCACTCCTCATGGACCTGAAGGCGCGCGGCATGCTCGACGATACGATCGTTATCTGGACGACGGAGTTCGGGCGGATGCCGTGCAGCCAGGGCGGAAAGGGCCGGGACCACAATCCGTCGGCGTTTACCTCATGGCTGGCGGGCGGCGGAATCAAGGGAGGGTCGTCGTACGGGGAGAGCGACGAGTGGTCGTACCGCGCGGCCGTGAACCCGACCTACTGCTACGACCTGCACGCCACCGTGCTCCATCTGCTGGGAATTGACCACAAGCGGCTGACGTACCGCCACAACGGCATAGACCGCCGCCTGACGGACGTGCACGGCCAGGTCATATCGGACATCGTTTCATAGAGCCGAGCTCGACTCTGGTTTTCGGGACGAGGCCGCCTGATTCAGGCGGCCTCCGCTGCTACATACAGATCGCGCGTCAGGAAGTCCGTCGCGGCATCGTTGAATTTCGTCGGCTCCTCCGCGTGCGGGCAGAGGCCGCTCTGCTCGAAGATTCCAACCAACGTGCGCGCATGAAGGTCTTTCCACGTCTCCGCATCCTCGACCGGCGGACACTTGGCGCGCCGCCCCCAGATAAGTAACACCGGCTGCTTAACGGACTTGACCACCGGCCGGAGACTGACGTTCAGCATCGATGCAAGCCGCGCGCGCTCGACTCGGTCCGCGCCAGGCCGGTGAGCCACCCAGAACCGCCCATCCGCTTCGTTCATCGAGGCACGGAGATCATCCCCGTAAACGTCCGTTTGCAGGTGCTCCAGGATGGAAGAGCGGGATGCGACCGTGGACTGGAACGAA
>Ga0207667_10002191_pt1 | contig 24518 bp, 25 predicted proteins | sample KBSCornC52_FD_184301 | JGI IMG/M metagenome (GOLD analysis project Ga0207667, IMG submission 184301) | Corn rhizosphere microbial communities from Kellogg Biological Station, Michigan, USA - KBS Corn C5-2 (SPAdes) (version 2) | ecosystem: Host-associated > Plants > Roots > Rhizosphere > Soil ...
CACCGATTGCGCCAACGACGATCCGGCGGGAACCGAACTCTTCATCGTCGAGGGCGACAGCGCCGGCGGCTCGGCCAAGCAGGCGCGCGATCGCAAGACCCAGGCGATCTTGCCGATCCGCGGCAAGATATTGAACGTCGCCAGCGCCACGCAGGACAAGATCCGAGCCAACAGCGAGATTGCCGACCTGCAGCAGGCGCTCGGCTGCGGCATCCGCGACAAATGGAACGAGGACTCGCTCCGCTACCAGCGGATCATCATCATGACCGACGCCGACGTCGACGGCGCCCATATCGCCACCTTGCTGATGACCTTCTTCTTCCAGGAAATGCCCGAGCTGGTGCGCCGCGGCCACCTCTTCCTCGCCCAGCCGCCACTCTACCGCCTCTCAAGCGGCGCCAAGACGCTCTACGCCCGCGACGACGCTCACCGCGCCGAGCTCGAAGCCACCGAGTTCAAGGGCAAGAAGGTCGAGGTCAGCCGCTTCAAGGGCCTCGGCGAGATGAACCCTGGCCAGCTCAAGGAAACGACGATGAGCCCGGCCACGCGAAGCCTGCTGAAGGTGACGCTGCCGAGCGCTTACGAGGACCGGCAGCCGGTCAAGGATCTGGTCGAGCGGCTGATGGGAAAGAACCCGGAACACCGCTTCCAGTTTATCCAGAACAGCGCCGCGGCCGTGGACGAAGATGCGATTGACGCTTGATGTCGTCATTCGTCGAATTTCAACTGCAATAGACACTTAGCCCCGGCTAGGCAGCCGGGGTGTCTCCGACCGCGCCAAGGCGCCAACTTCCTTTTGATTTCCGCTAGCGAGCTGCCTCTGATAGGGCGCCGAACATGCCGGCAGCCGCAAACCCCGTGTTGAAGCGACACAACGTCAATGTGCGTGGCAGCGGCGCGCGGACGATGATGTTCGCGCATGGCTTCGGCTGCGACCAGACCATGTGGGAACCGGTTGCACGCAACTTCGAAGAAGATTTCCAGGTCGTCCTGTTCGACTATCTCGGACACGGACAATCGGACCTGTCGGCCTATTCGGCCCAGCGCTACTCGAGACTCGATGCTTATGCCGAGGATGTCGTCGCCATCGCCGAGGCGCTCGGCCTTCGCGGCGCGGTGTTCGTTGGTCACTCGGTTAGCGCGATGATCGGCGCGCTCGCGAACCTCAAGGCCCCCGAACTGTTCTCGGAGCTCGTGATGGTTGGTCCGTCGCCCCGCTACATCGATGATGATGGCTATCGAGGCGGATTTTCCCGTGAACAAATCGACGAATTGCTCGAATTCCTCGCGGACAATCATCTCGGCTGGTCCGCGGCAATGGCGCCGGCAATCATGGGCAATCCGGACCGGCCCGAGCTGAGCAGCCGCCTGGAGAACAGCTTCTGCAGCACCGATCCAGATATTGCGCGCGACTTTGCTCGGGCGACCTTCCTGTCGGACAATCGCGCCGACCTGCCGTCTGTCCGCGCCCGCACGCTGGTCCTCCAGTGCAGCGACGACATCATCGCTCCGCGCGAGGTGGGTGAATATGTCCACTCGCGCCTCCCGCAAAGCGAGTTCCGAATGCTCCGGGCGACGGGTCACTGCCCAAACCTCAGCGCACCGGACGAAGTGACGATGGCGATCCGCGAATTTGTCTGACCCGGCTGAGACAGAAGACCTCGAGGACCTCTACGAGACCGCGCCCTGCGGCTATCTCTCGATTTTTCCCGACGCAAGGATCGCGAAGGCGAACCGCACTCTTGCCGACTGGCTTGGTGCCGAAGATGCCAGCTCGCTCGTCGGCAAGAGCGTGCACGAAATCCTCGGCTTCGGCGGGAAGATCGCGTTCGAGACTCATCTTGCGCCGCTGCTTCGGATGCAGGGCCACGTGCATGAGATCGCATTGGATCTGGTGTCGCTAAGTGGCGAAAAGCTGCCGACCATCGCCAATGCCGCCGAAAAGCGGGCCGCCGACGGGACACACCTCTTTACCCGCCTGACCTTGTTCAAGGCGGTGGACCGCCGGAAATTCGAACGCAGCCTGGTTGAAGCCCGCGCCAAAGCCGAGGCGGAATCGAAGGCGTATCGCGAGGCGGCGCTGCTTCGCGAACAGTTCATAGCGGTACTCGGACACGACATTCGCAATCCGCTCGCCGCCCTCGCGGCCGGCGTTGGGTTGCTGGAGCGAAAGGAGAAGCTGAGCGCGCAGGGGTTCGCGATCGTTCGCGAGATGACGGCAAGCATCGAGCGCGCAACCACTCTTGTCGACGACCTGCTCGACCTTGCCCGAGGGAGTCTCGGCGCCGGAATTCCGGTAAACCGCGATTCCAATGCGCCGCTGACTCCGGTGCTGGAGCAGGTCGTGACCGAATTGCGAAGGGTGGCCCCGGGCCGCGAGATCGATGTCCACATTGCGATCGAGGAGCCCGTTTTCTGCGATCGTGCGCGCGTCGGGCAACTCGCCTCCAACCTGTTGGCCAACGCAATCACCCACGGCTCCGACCGGCAGCCGATAGTCTTTGAGGCGATCACCGAGGGTGACCGATTCAGATTGTCCGTGGCCAATGCAGGCGCACCGATACCTCAAAAGGTACGAGCGCGGCTCTTCCAGCCGTTTTTCCGGGGCGGCTCCCGCCCCAGCCGCAACGGGCTAGGTCTCGGCCTCTATATCGCGTCAGAGATTGCGAAGGCGCATGGCGGAGCTCTTGAGGTCACGTCGAACGCCGACGAGACGCGATTCACTTTTGAAATGCTGGCTCGGCCGCCGAGGGAGCAGTGAGCGCGATCATCTCGCCGAGAAACTCGCGCCAGGCCTGCGATCGTTTGGGAAGGTGGAAGTGCATTAGCCCACCTTCAGGATCGGCTGGCACAAGACGGATTTCGGAATCCCGCGGGCCTGCGCCTTTTCCCAATCTTCCATTTGGGGCTTGATTCCCAGGCTTGCCGCCTTCTGCAAAGCATCTGGCCAGTTGCCGGACAGTGCAACCCGCAAACCGGCGGCGTCGATGATCAGGGCGTGCAACTGCCGTCGGTCCTCCAGCGTCAGCGGCCCATCCTCCTCAAAGCCGATCATTTTCTTCCACGTCACGTTTTGAGTCTCCGAAATCCCCTCGGTCGTGCGGAAAAGCTCATAAAGCTGCGCATATTTGAGGCGGACGTCGAGCGGCAGCCGGGCGAAGGCCTGCGGATCCTTGCTGTCCCAGACGCTGAAGGACTGGTCGGGATCGAGCGGCATCCCGATTCCGGCTGCAAGCTTGACCGGTTGGCCGTCGCGCGATCGCTGCAGGACTTGCCAGAGCTGGTTGAGCTTTTGCTCAGCGCACTTCGCCTGCAACTGGTCGAAGGCGTCATAGCCGAGGTTCGCTGCTATTTCCCGATCCACCGCATGGCGAAATTCGCGGGTTTCGTTTCGCCAGTGCCAGGCTTCAACGACCTGCTCCGCCGTCAGCGCCAGCAGCACGCCGATGACGATGATCCCGACTTCCCCGAGAAACTCGCGCCAGCCATGCAGCGGCTTCGGCAGATGGAAGTGCATCAGTGCGCCCTGCTCACTGGTGCGCACAGAGCTTTCAAGGAATTGGCCGTGAGCGAGGTTTCTTCGACGGCGGCAGGCTTGATTCCAAGCCTCGCGCCTGCAGCGATGATTCGCGGCAAATTGGCGTTCATCTTGTCCGCGGCGACCTGCGCGCGCGAGCGGGCCTGTCTCACCGATGCGACATCTTCAGGTCCGAGACTGCCCGGGTCGTCAAGCTCGGCCAGGACGCCCCAGGCGTTTGTTTCGTCTTCCGCTTTCTGGGCGTACCATTCAAATCCGCCATAGACGCCAGCGTAGCCAAGTCGCGTTGCCAGCGGCATATGCTCGGCTGCCTCCCCCGCGACTGCGACTTGCCAAACATCGGTCCGCGGCCGCCACAGTTGCGGCTGCCCGAGCGAAGGCCGTAACCCTGAGCGAAGGCCTGAGGTGCTTCCGGTCAAGAGGGAGCGAATCTCACGCAAACGGCGGTCGATGCAAGGTGACTCTTGCTGGCGCTTTTCGACCGCTCCGAGATTGTAGGCCACTTCGCGGTTCAGCGCTCGCCGAGCGTCGGCGACCTCGTTGCGCCAGTGCACCCATTCGACCACCTGCTCCGCCGTCAGCGCCAGCAGCACGCCGATGACGATGATCCCGATCTCGCCGAGAAACTCGCGCCAGCCATGCAGCGGTTTGGGCAGATGAAAGTGCATTGTCGTGCCCCCCGGCAGTTACGCGAGCGTAACAGAAGAGGCTAGGTCTGCAATGGGTCGACCGCGAACGACTGGCTGGCGCGCGGACCCGAGCGCGGTTTCGCGAGTTCAGCTCGCGATGATGGAGAAAACAAAAACCCAAGTCCTGTTCGTCATTGGCGCGGTGACGCTCGCCACTTTCGGCGTGCTGGTGGAGGGTTACACCTACCTCTTCTAATGATCCTGCTTTCCTACAGTCCCTGATTTGTGATCCAGCTGGATTCATGGGTCAGAGGCACATCGCACCAGAAGCCGCCGCAAGCTTTCACCCTGCCTCACGCGCGCTCGCGCGCATGCGCACGCGAGGCCGCGCGTTAGGCAGCAAACTTAGCAAACTTTCACGCGCCTCGAATCTAGCCGGGGCCACGACACGATGACCGTCAAAGGCCTTCGCCAATTTCTTGATCCGGAGCAGCAGCGCGCCTGGCTGGAGGGCGAGGCGGATCTCCGCGATATCGATGCTGCGGAGCGGGACGAATCGCTTGAGCAGCGGTTCAAATATGCCGCGCGCTTCCAGAAGCTGCTCAAGCGGCCGCAGGCCGACGAGGTGCTCGACATCTTGAGGCTCTATGCCGCCTCCTGCCTTCCTATCCCCCGCCGGACCGAGCGATACTATTGGTCGGTCTCCTGCCTGCCGTGCAGCCCTGACAGACCGCTCGTCCGGATCAGCGCATCCTTCATGGAATTGTTCGCGCTCCACGCAGACGGTGACGGCCTCCGCTCCCGCTTCATCCTTCACCTGTCGGACTTTACCAGCGACGGGTCGCCGGAGCCGGAGCAGCTCGATACCGACCTGCTCGAAAGCTGCGCGCTGCGGCCGGAGGATATGGGCTACGCCATCTGGCGCGACGGCAAATCGATCCTGATCGCCAAGGTGCGCGGGCCGGAGTCGATCCGCCATTTCATCGCTCACCCGCAGGGCTCGCGGGCAATCCGCAACTTCAACCTCACCCACATGAACCGTGGCCGCAACGCCTATCAGGCGAGCCACTCCTACTCGCTTGCGGATGTGATGCTGGACGATTGAAGGACGGATCCTGCAGGGGCAGCTTGGAGCTACTTCAGCCCCGGAACCTCGGTCGGGTTGCTATTTATCGCCTGGGTCAGGGTGATTGGGCCCCAGGCGATCTCTTTCCAGTGCAGGGTGTCGAGATCGCCGTTCATGTCCGCGCCGATGAGGCCGCACAGCAGCCAAAGGAAAACGAAGATCGCGACCGCCCATTTCATTGTCTTGAGCACCCGAGTGCAGCGGATGCTGCGTCCAAGAGAGTACGAAAGCCCGTCGGCGGGTCGGCGGAGCGGAACCCATCCGACATCGCGGGATCCAGTTCCGTGACAGCCCTGCCAAGTCCCGAGTGCACGTCCATGCGCGGCAGGGAATCACGTTCCGCGAGTAGAGTCAAAGCCGCCGAGCGGCGCTGCCTCTCATTTTTCGCGGAACAGCAGCGGCGCCATGACGTGCAGGCTCCGCCGCCAGCTCAGGAATTCGTGCGCGGTATTCGGCGAAACGTAGAAGACGGCGTTCACCCCTGCCTTTTTCAAATCCTCGGCATTTCTCGCCGGGTCCGTCGGGGGAGCGCCCGGCGGAAGGTGGGTCTTGCCGTTATCGAGCTCGCGGCTTCCAAAGCTGGTGAAGATCAGCTTCGCCTTCTGCTTGAGGCCGGGATATTTGGCCAGATCGTCGAGCGAGAAGGTGCCGCCACTGAGCAAGCCGATGTAGTGGAAGGTATCGAGGTGGGCGGGCGCGATCATTTTGGTCTCGAAGCCGCCCATCGAAAGGCCAGCCATCGCCCGATGGTCGGCATCCGCGATGGTCCGAAAATGGCTGTCAACGTATGGAATGAGCTCGTCCAGGAGATATGTCTGGAAGGGATCGATTTTGAAGGCTTGCAGTCCGCCGGGGGAGCCGGGGCGGATCACGTTGGTCATTCCGTAAGTCGTTACGATGATGAACGGCCGAACCTGCTTTGCTGCAATCATGTTGTCCATGATCAGGTTCGCCCGACCCTGGTTGAACCAGGCGGTTTCATCTTCGCCCCAACCGTGCTGGAGGTACAGGACCGGGTAGCGCATGGCCTGGCTCTTGTCGTAGCCGGGGGGCGTGTAGACGAAGGCGCGCCGCTCGGTACTGGTGCTTGGACTATGCACCAGGATCTGGTCGACTCGGCCGTGCGGAACGTCCTTCAGCGCGTAGAAATCCTGATCGTGCGCCGGAATCTCGACACCGCTTTCCCAGCGGGTTGATCCGTAAAAGTTCAGAGTACCGGGATCGTTGAACGTGCCGCCGTCGACGTCGAGGTGGTAGTAATGGAAGCCCTCATCGAGCGGCCCTTCCGTGGTGCCGGTCCAGGAGCCGTCAGGCTGCTTGGTCAGGGTCGTCCCGCCGCGACCGCCGAGGCCGAGTGTCACGTGCACCTTTTGCGCTTCGGGAGCCGTGACTCGGAAACGGACGTAGCCCTGCGAATTGACCTCGGGATATTCCTGTCCCGGCTGGTTGAGTGACGACGGCTTGAAATCCTCGATAATGGCGGGCTGCGGGGCGAGTGGCGGTGACGGTGGTTGCACGGGTTGAGCAGAGGCCGGAATTGCCACGGCTGTCGCGGCGAATGCAAAAGCAATTGCCTTTTTCATGTGATTCTCCCCAATTAGCCGTGCGAGCAATAACGCGCGTTGCACGAATTACTCATACTATTTGCAGGAGTTCGGGCGCACTGCAAGAGGCGAGCTTCGGCCTCCCTAACGGGCGTCGTTCATGATCACCTGTGATTGCTCCTCGAGCACGCGCTGGAGTACTTCGAATTCGTCTGGCCCGATCGGCTGTTCGAAGTGGATTGCCGCCTCGCCTTCCTCGCAGCGGATGACTCGTCCGAACAGCTCGACATCAGCGGCGATCAGCATCACGTCCTTGCCGACTTCGGGCAGTGAGTGCCCTTTGAAACGGGCTCCGGTCGTCGAGACGTCGAGCATGAGGACAACCCGCGACAGGCCAACGGAATAAAGCGACACCGCGATGGGCATTGGCTCGCGATTGGTCTCGCGCCGCTCCGGCGGTCCGCTGGATTGGCGTCGCCCGAATTCCTTGATGCTCACTCGCGCCTCCCGCGCTATTCCACCGCTTGGCTTTCGCGAGGCTATATCCTGTCCGGCGGAGCTCGGCATTTCACCTTTCGATAAGTAGACGCCAAGAAAAGCACGTACCTCATTGCGATAATTGGCAAAGGGGCGCGATTCGGCTCACTGGCGGCTCGCGTGGGGGCCGATGATCCGGAACTCACCAGCGCAGTGCATCATGTTCATCAGGTACAACATTCCATCGAAATAGCGCTGCTCACCGGAGGGAATCGGGGTGTTCCAAAGCTCCTGAAGGAACGCCCTGCTGTCCGGACCCGGAGGAGCGGCAAGCCCGCCCACCGTCGCCGCGGCGACCATCCCCGTCGAATGCCGCGTGGATTCCGGCTTTCCGTCGAGCGTGTAGCGATCCGAGAAATTATGGATTCCCTGCCCGACCAGGAAATGTTGAACCTTGGCCGCGAGTGTCTGCTCACGGGGATCCTTGCCCCACCAGCTGTAATCGACCGACCAGTTGGAGACGGTCCGCCAGCTGTCGTAGGCGAATTGCGAAGGCTTCCCATCCCACCCCATTGCCGGAGTGCCGTCGAAATTGCTTCGATCTGGCGCGAGGCCGGTGCTGGGGTTCGTCACTTCAGAGAAGAAGTTGCGGCTGACGCCCGCGGCCTTAGCCCAAAAGGCGCGGTCCTCGGCCGGACCCCAGCGCGACCAGAGTTCGTAGAAAGCGGGCAGATGATAGGAGGCGTCGGTGCCGGGAATGTTCGTCTCTGGCACGAAGCGAATCATCGTCCACTTCTCGTCAACCATCGGTCCAACAGTCACCGGCCTCTGCGCTCGGTTCATGGGGAACGGGAAGCGTGGTGGCCACGGCTTACCCTGTGCCGCAGCTTCCACCGCCGCGCGCCGGTTGTTCGGGCTCGGCCAAGGGTGATCGGGCTGGACGAACGGCGGGTCCTGCGGGTGAATTCGGAAGGGCGGCGTTCCGGTCAGCAACGGATGGTGGCGCATCCGCGAGAGGATCGCGTCTGCCTCCTTTTGATAATTGTAGATGCCCTTGCCGTTGCCCCAGCGATTGGCCGCGAACAGCAACGCCATCGCATAATATTCCTCGCCGTCAGGGGCGGCGCCGGTCGCGCGCGGTGTGCCGTCGGTGCTGAACGACCAGGCGAAATAGCCGTAAGATGGGTCCTTGGGGTCGGTGACCTGCATGTAGGTCTTCGACCAGTTCCACAATGCGTCGAACTCGCGCTTATGGTTGAGCTCGACGGCAATCATCATGCCGTAGCTCATCCCTTCGGTGCGGACGTCGTTGTTGGCCCAGTCGGTTATGTAGGCGAGCGTTCCGTTCGCGTTCGCGCCGGTCTCGAAATAGACCCGTTCCTCCTGCCCGTCGCCATGAAACAGCTGCTGAAAGGCACGGTCGACCTTGGCGTGAGTCTCAGCCGGCGTGACTCCAAGCTGCTCGACGAAAAGATTGCGATAGTGACCGGTCGCATAGGCCCCGGCTCCATCGGCTGGCGCCGCGGCCACCGCTGCGCTGCTCAAGGCAAGCGCAGCCGCGCTTATTCCGATCCACAATGCCCGCATCCGATGCTCTCCCCGTTGCGCGAGCACCAACGCAGCCCGCGCGCCTTTCCCTTTCACCGCGGCGCCAGGCGCTTGCAAGGCAGATTCTCCACTCAGCCCCGGTGAGCGTTTGTGAAAAGCCTCTCCGAGACCAGGCGGCAAGCCGCGGCGACCGAGTCCCTCCGGCTGAGATCGCTGGTGTCGAGATGGATGGCATCGGCCGCCTCCCGAAGCGGCGCGGCCGAACGCTCGGAATCGCGTGCGTCTCTCGCTCTCAAATCCAGAAGGACGTCCTCATAGTGCGCCGGCATCCCGCGCTCGAGAAGCTCACGCACTCGGCGCTGCGCCCGCACTTCGGCGGACGCCGTAACGAACAGCTTGGCATCCGCATCCGGCGCGATCACGGTGCCGATGTCGCGCCCGTCGAGAACGGCTCCGCCTGGCTGCGCGGCGAACGCCCGCTGCCGATCGAACAAAGCCCTTCTCACCTCCGGATAGGCAGAAATCCTAGACGCAATCTTCGATACGGGCTCACTTCGAAGCTCCAAATCGGCGGGGTCGAAGCCGAGATCGTCGCAGGCCCGAAGCGCCTCGAACTCGCTGCCCGGGTCGCCGCCCCAGCGCCACAGATTGAGGGCAACGGCGCGGTACAGGAGGCCCGTGTCCATATGCGGCAGGCGAAAATGCCCGGCCAGTGCCTTGGCGACGGTCCCTTTGCCGCTGGCGGCGGGCCCATCGACAGCGATCACGAACCCGCCTTCCGGGCGATTCTCAGATGGCGGAGCCTCGTTCAAGCGCAGCGCTTTGACAGCCGCAAAACCCTATGGCAAGGCGCGCGCCGATTGAGGCCGGTCCGGATTGGAGCCGGCGCCAAACCACCTTTGAATGGAGCTTGGACCAGATGGTCAAACCCGAATGGGGCACTAAACGGACCTGTCCCAAATGCGCGACCCGCTTTTACGATCTCGGCAAAGAGGACCCGGTCCATTGCATCGAATGCGGAACCGAGTGGATTCCGGAGCCGGTGCTTAAATCCAAGCAACCGATGCCGTTTGAGGCGGCCGCCGCCGAGCCGAAGGAAAAGGCCGACCAGGATCTGGAGGCGGAGGATCTGGCGATCGACGAGGATGAAGAGGTCAGCGCTGACGAGGAAGTCGATCTGGAAACCGGCGACGACGATCTCGGCGTCGGTGCAGCCAAGGAAGACGAGGAAAGCTAAGAATTTCCCCTTTTCCAGGGGGGGAAACATCGCCTAAAGGCGTGGAATACGGGGCCGTAGCTCAGCTGGGAGAGCGTCGCAATGGCATTGCGAAGGTCAGGGGTTCGATCCCCCTCGGCTCCACCAACCTAAATAGTTGGAATTCAAGACCGGCTGCGGCACGTTGCGGAACTCGACAGCACAGTTTGCGCGAATGCTAACTTTAGGAAACATCTCAGAAAACATGTCCACTTTGACGCTATTTTAACGTCTCTGAGGCATCGTTCCCCGGCAACCCTGGAGTGGGTTTCAAGTGGGGACGATAAAATGACAGCACTCCTATTTCGATCGACGGTGGCCCTTTCGCTCGCCACCGCTCTCACAAGCCAGGCTGGGGCGGCGACCACCCCACAGCAAGGCACTCTCGGAACGACATCGACGGGCGTTATCAGCATAAACGCGTCGGTGGCCAACCGCATTGAAATCAGCGGCTTGAGCGATGTCAGCCTGCTCAACCAGGATCCGAGCGTCAATGCGGTGAGCTCTCAGACCGTCTGTGTCTGGAGCAACACCAGCACTCGCGGCTATAATATCACCGCCACCGGAAGCAGCACTGCCGGCAGCGGCTTCAATCTCGCCAGTACCGCGGGGTCAGTGCCTTATGCCGTCAACTGGACGGACGCTAAAGCGACGTCAGCGACGCTTGCTTCGGGAACCAACAAAACCGGCTTCAAGTCCACAGCCACCAGTCCCGACTGCAGCACCGGTCCGGCAGCCGCGGAGGCGCTGAAGGTGACGGTACTCGCCGCTGACCTACAATCCATGCAGGCGGCGACGACATACACCGGAACGCTCACCCTGGTGGTGGCGCCCGAGTAAGGACAAGAGGGGTGGCGTTCTTCACAACTGCCGCCAGTTCAACCAGAGGGCGGAGTGGCCGGGGGCTGCTCCGTCCGTTTTTGCACGGCATCGCTCTCCTGTGCGCTTTGACATCCACCCTGGCCGCGGCTCCCGCTTCTGCCCAGAAAGCGAACATCAGCGGCCTTACGGACCTGACCTTCACGTCCGTCAGCTTCACCAGCCCTTCGACCACGATGAGCGAAGATATCTGCGTCTATTCGAGCAGTTTTCCTGAAAAATACCAGATCACCGCCAGCGGATCCGGGATTGGGGGGAGCTTCACTCTGGCATCAGGAGCCAATACGCTGGCGTATCAAGTCGCGTGGAGTTCGTCGCCTGGGCAGACCAGCGGCGGTACCTCACTCAGCGCCGGCGTACCGTTGACCGGCCAAACCAGCAGCGCAAGCCAGAAGACGTGCAATTCGGGCCCAGCAACATCCGCTAGCCTGATCGTTACCATTCCCTACTCGGCCGTCGATGCCGCAACAGCGGGCAATTACAGCGGCACGCTCAGTCTCACCGTAATCCCGGAATGATGCACCGGCGATGCGTTGCCTACTTCGCTTCCTTTTCCTTCCCCTTCTCCTCGCCGTTCATGGGGGAATGGTTAACGCCGCGGTAGGATCCGCGGGCTCCGCGAACACCGCCGCTACTAATCTCTCCACCGCTGCACCGGCTGGCTTCGAGGATTTGGAGAAGCCGCGCGAAATGCTGCTCGACGTCTTCTTTGGCGGCGAGAAAGTGGGCGAAGCAGTCGCGCTAATTTCGCCGGGAAAGATCCGGTTCCGCCATCCGGATGCCGTCTTGAAGCTGCTTCCAAACATCAGTGGCGATCCGCAACTCGCGAGTGCGCTCGCCGTCGATCTGCCGTCCAACGGCGGCCTCGCATGCGGCCCGGGGGAAACGATATCCTGTGGTAAGTTATTTCCACAAGTAATTGGCATTATTTACGATGAGGAGAATTTCAGGATCGATGTTTTCATCAATCCGAAATTTCAGCGCGTCATCACGCCAACCAGCGAGGTCTTCCTTCCCAACCCGGCTGCGCCGTTGTCGCTGACCAGTTCCTTCGGGCTTGCAGTCTCCGGCAATGGCAGATCGACGCTCTATAATTTCCAGGACCGGACGGTTGCCGGTTTCGGGAGTGCCCGGGTGCGTTCCGATTTCTCTTACGCCTCCCATGTCGGGCTGCTAGTCGACAATCTTACCGCCGAGCTTGATCGGCCCAATCGCCGCTATTCGGCGGGACTGTTCTGGGCGCCGGGCGTCGATCTCATCGGCCAGCGCCGGATCATCGGGGTGGGAATGGGAACCCAGTTTGATACGAGGGTCGACCGCGATTCGCTGCGCGGGACGCCGCTTATCGTCTTCCTCTCGCAGCCGGCGCGGGTCGAGATCCTGATCGACGGCCGCCTTGTCAGCTCGCGCAGCTACGAGGCAGGCAATAATGAACTTGACACGTCAGGCCTTCCCGAAGGGGCCTATTCGCTGCTGTTGAGAATTCACGAAGCGGGGGGCTCCGTCCGCGAGGAAAGGCGGTTCTTTGTCAAGAACAGCCAGGTGCCGCCAACCGGCCAACCACTTTACTTCGCTTATGCAGGCTTTCTTGCGAATACACGGCAGGGACAACTAATAAGTATCTCTAATAAAGCGTTTTATCAGATCGGTACGGCACGTCGCCTGAACCGTTCGTTAGCCTTTTCTCTGTCGCTCATCGGCACACAGGATAATGCGATGCTCGAAGCCGGCGGGTGGTTGATCACCCGGTTAGCGCGAGCACGGACCGCGGCCCTGGTTTCGAGCCGCGGCGACAAGGCGGCACTGTTCCAGCTCGGCTCGACCTTCGCCGGACCGCTCAGCATGGATTTCGACCTTCGGCGCGTGTGGAGCCATGACGGCAGACCATTACTGCCAGCGCCCGAATATATTGCGAGCTTCGATTCGACGGTGCCGACGTCCGCACAGCTCGGCAACGGCTCTTACTCGCAGGCGACCGGCAGCATCGGAATCCGGATCGGCGCCGGTTCGCTTGGAATCATCGGCTCTTACCGCAAAGACAAAGGTCTGAAGGCGGATTATACCGTTGGCCCCACCCTGGTCTGGCCGATTGTGAACCGCGGCGGCTTTCAGGTGACACTTCAGGCCGATGGCCAAAAGACCCGGACGACGACGGCGGGCTTTCTGGGTGTTCGAATGGTTTACAGCGGCAGGCGAATATCTGTTTCGAGCAGCAGTGGGCGTGCTTGGCAGGACAGCGGCGATCCTTCCCAATCGTCGCCGTCGCGCCTGATCAGCAGCACCAGCGTTCAATATGGCTGGCAAGGCGCGGACCGCACCCAGGTCTCGCTCGAGGCGGGGGTGGACAGGAACCTGGACTCAACCACCCTCCACGCCGGCGGCGTCGCCTTCACGCAAATGGGGAGCCTGCGCGCCGACGTGCTTCAGGCGGTGGATGGCGGCCACCATCTGCAATATGGAGTAACCTTCCAGTCGGGCGCAGCCGTCGCCGGAGGGCGTGTCCACCTCGGCGGCCGCGACCTCACCGACAGCGCCATCGTCGTCGATGTTGACGGAGCCGGGAAGGCTTCCACGTTCGAAGTGCTGGTGAACGGAAGTGCACGCGGTCGGGTTGCGAGCGGCGGCAGTCTCCCAATCTTCCTCGAGCCTTATCGCCGCTACAACATTCGCTTGCGGCCAGTTGATTCGGCGTCCGTCGCTTACGATTCGAATGCGCGGCAGGTGACCCTCTATCCGGGCAATGTTCAGAAGCTGCACTGGCACGTAGAGCGGTTGCTCACCGTCTTCGGGCAAGCATTCCGCACGGACGGCTCGCCTGTAGAAACGGCGACCGTTCAATCGCGGCGCGGACTGGGTGAAACTGATGCCCATGGCTATTTCCAGATCGAGGTCGGCGCTGACGACGAACTGACATTCACCGGCCATGAAAGCACAACGTGCCATGTGCGGGTGGCTGGCGTGATTCCCCACGACGACTATGCTTCAATGGGGAGGGTACTTTGCCGTTGATTCGAACTCGCAGGCTGTGCGCCGCCATTCTGGCGATTACTTTGTCTATGATTCAGCCGGTTACGGCAGCCAGTGCTAATCTCGTCTTAAGTGAGATGATCGTTGACCTGCAGCCCGGCACTCATGCCCGTGAGGACGTAGAGGTTGCGAACGACGGGCCTGACCGCCTTTACGTTGCGGTCGAACCGGCACTGATCGTCAATCCGGGCAGCGTGTCGCAAACGCGAACCACCGATCCCGATCCGGAGCAGCTCGGATTACTCGCTACTCCAGCGCGAATGATTCTTGAACCGGGCCAGCGCAGGCTGCTCAGGATTGCCGCTATCGGCGCCATTCCAAGGACAGAGCGGGTGTATCGGGTCACCGTGAAGCCCGTCGCTGGGCCGATTGCCTCGGCTTCCAGTGGCCTGAAGATTTTGGTCGGTTACGACATGCTGGTGCTGGTCCGGCCAGCCAACCCGCGAATCCAGGTCGATGGCGTGCGCAACGACCGTACGTTGGTGGTAACGAATTCCGGGAACAGCAGCGTCGAACTGCTTGACGGGAAGCAATGCGACGCCATCGGCAAGCAATGCGTGAGCCTGCCAGCGAAGCGCCTTTACGCGGGCGCTCGGTTCAGTCAGCCGCTGACTTTGGGCGGTCCGGTCGAATATAGGGTGAAATCGCCGCTCGGCGAGGAGCACAAGCACTTCTAGCCGCGGCTACCGCCCTGCCGCTGGTGCATCCATAATGGAAGCTTGGTTAGCAGCCGCGAAGGCGTGACTGCGTAACCCCTCCTGGTGAGCGCAATTGCATCGCCGTCAGGAGGTCTGCTGATGAGGCTCCCACGAGTCACGCTGTCCATCGCTTGTGTGATGACCGTGTTGCCGCTGCAGTCGTTGAATGCCGAGCCGATAGGGGAGACCTCGCGCACAACCGTCGAGATCATGGCGAGCGTTGCTCCCCGCATACAAATGACCGGCGTTGCTGCAACCGGGGGTACAGCCGACCAGACACTGTGCGTAAAATCCAATACGGCTGACGGGTCGTATAGCATCCTAGCCCTTGACCAGTTCGGCACGGCGGTCGGAGTTCTGACCACTGTGCCGGGTTCCTCCTCCTGCGAAACGGGATCTCTTGTATCAGGATCAAACCCGCTCAAGCTCGCGGGGAGGGCCAGCGCTCCCGCAACCCTGCTGATCTCACCCCAATAAGAGGCTTACGCCGGACCACTCATATTATTTGCCGCACAGCCAACCGAGCAGGAGCAAGACTTCTGTCGTGAGTGTCATCAACAGCAACATGCTCAGCAGAGTCATGCCCAGGGTACGGCGCGGGATTCGTGGCGACGATCATCGGGCTTGCGGAAAACATATTGATCGCCCACCCACGGAACCTCGAATGGATTGGTGGCCACCAGGTCAAACACGTGACGGCCGATTTCGTCTCTAACGACGCTGGCGTGGTCCCACCAGGCCGCTTCGTAAGGACCAGGTTCGCGTCCGTTGTCGTCCTTGGAGCCTCTCACCACCTCGGCAACAAATATCCCGCCCGGCTTCAGCACGCGTCGCGCTTCATCGACAACCCGTCCGAGTTCGAACACATGGTCGAGGCTGTTGGTGAATACGACATCGAAGACGCCTTCTGGAAACTGCAGGGCGTGGAAGTCGCCAGCGACCACGAAGCGATTGTTCTCGCCGGGATTGAGGTCAATTCCGATTGCAAGGAAATCGGACTCCGTCCACGCTTCGCACTCGGCACCGTTCCGCGCTCCAAGGCAGAGCACTGAACGTCCGTTCGTATCAATCAGCGGCTTCAGAGCCTCGATTCGAGGCGCTAGAGCTGCCTTGAAGGCGGGCGTGTACTTGTTCGCGAGCTTGCCAAGCTTGATGTATTTGAGCTTGGAAGCCTGGTGCTCGAGATACGCCTCGTAGGTATCGTAGCGGCGTTGCCGAAATCCAGGGGAGCCATCCCAAACCACTTCCTCGGTCATCCAATCCTCCCGCCGGTCATCGAGATACGGCGTCTATTCAAACCCCGGCAGGGCGATCTCATGTGGGACTCGCGGTGGCTTAGCCTAGCTACCTTGCTCTAGATCGAACACAGCTTAGCTTTCCAGGCTCTCCTCATCGCATACGATGTCCATCGCGGCAGCAGCTTCCGCCGCGAATACGTCTGCAGAGGCTGCAGGTCTGAAAGCTGATTGGAAACCGCCGTAGTGCTTTAAAAATACGCTCATGACGTGATCCACTCCGGCCGAAGTGACTTGCCTAAGATCCTCAGCGAAATAGCGACCGCGATTGAAACTTCCGGTGACGATCTCATACGAAGGAAAGTAAGCTACATTCGCGTTCGCCCGCGCAATCTCACCGGCTGCGGCACGCAGCACGGATTTGCTGTAGGTGGTCGCTGAAAGCACATGCTCGTCCTCAAAGGTAGCGATCAGCGGCACCGGTGAAACGGTGAGGATGAGGCGAGCCGACCGGTTCAGCTTCGCAAACAAGGCTATCAGGCGTTCGAGATCCCCGATGACCTCGGTAACGGTAAAGTTCTTGGGCACGTAGGCACCGGCGGAGATTTTCGCTCCGACTGCGCCTGGAGGAAGTGGGACGACCGCTTTGTCCTCCCTTGAACGCCAGCACTCGGTGAGACCAAGCGTGAAAATAAAAACATCGGCGGTTTCGAACATCTCGCGGACAGCCGAAAAATGGCGTTCCCGATCGAACCTCAAATCCGCGATGGTCGCAAACGGCGCTGTGCCGATTCTGGGGCGGAACGGGTCCAGATATCCGCCGGCCGCCAATTCCCATGCCTCGATCGCAGGCGTGAAGCCGCCAAACGCGCGCTTGGCAAGCTGCAGCAGTTGCTGAACGGTGTAGATGTTGCCGCAGCGTGCAGTGAAGGTACCGTAGCCTTCGCCTGCGGCATCGGTGCAGTCGCCCGGCGCAGGCTCGGTTACGAGATAATTGAAGCCCTCGCTCGCGAGGCGCCTGGCAATATGCTGAGCGAAACAGCTGCCAGCAGTCGCAATTCGATCGTTCCTGCCGACCGTAAATTTCACCTTGGAAACAGGATCGACTTCCGAAAACGGCACCCTGCCCACCGCGTCAGACCACCAGTTGCTCGAGGGGAGCGCCCGATACGGATTGCCTCCACGCTTCCGATTTGGCCGGACCACCAGGTTCGCGAGGCCGGTTAGGCGCGGATCGGACATCCGGTGAAACCTGCTCAAGTCAGGCGGCGACTGGCGGTAGCATTCGTATGTCCGGCCTATAAATTCGTCTAGATCCATCGGCTTTGCGTGCGACCGGTGATTTGCGGGAGGCTCGAAGCCCTTCGGCATGACCAATCGCGGCTTGAAGATATAATCTCCTGCTATTCCGAGTCTGTCGGCAATCTCAGGATAGACAGGCCAAACGACCCGCCTTGCCATCTCATCCTGAATGCTGACGCCGACGCCATCGCCGGAATACAGGCCCTTGTCTCTAAGCTTCGCCAGCATAAGGTCCTTCAGAACAACCGCCTTCGGGTGAACGGGCACATGAAAAAACGGCGCGCTGTTCATCCAGGCTTGCATAAACGGTTCCAGGTCCAGCCCAGCGTCCCGAAAGTAAGCTGAAAGAGCGCCGGTCGCGACGGCGAACGCTTCGTAATAGCCTAGCCGTTCGTACACCTCATCCCTGAAAAGGGTCCGGGCCTCTTTCGCCGTCAACTCTTCCCGCCAGGCCGCAAGCAATATGGCGGAGTTCGACGTAGTCATCGGCAGCTCGAGGCATTCGCGAGCTCTCTGCTTAACAGGGGTCGCAACGTCGGGGTGAAACCCATGAAAGTACAGGCGCGGCAAAATGAGGATTGGCACGTTGCGTGCACCATTACTGGCGGCGAGATCCTTCAGTTCGGAGACGCAACGCGCTCTCGTGATTACCAGCTCTGCATCGCGCAGTGCAGTGCTCAGCAGTTGCTCATTGCCAGCAACCGTTTCCACTCTGAGGTATTTGCCTGGAATGCCGAGTGCCACGGAGGCAGCGCGAGTGGCGGCTTCTATATGGCAATTCCCAAGTCCAAGGATTGTACGCATGTCCCCCCACTTGCCGATACAGCTAAGTACTCCCGCTGCAATTCGGCGCTCGCCGCCCATCAATAGGGCACGGGATTGCTATGGAAAAGGGGCAGCCGTGCGGGATCTGTGAGCCAGCCCGCTTTATGCCGCGCGGTTCATCGCTTGATGCGCACGTGACCGCCGACGCCAAAACCTCCGTGTTCAAATCCGGGCTGACGCCCGCGGCATTTGACGACCCGTCCGCCGGCCAGCTCCACGACCAAATCGCTCGCCTTGAGAATGGATCCGCGGTGCGCAACCGCAATGATCGTGCAGCCCTTGTCGCGCAGTTCGAGCAATGTCTCGAGAAGCGCAACTTCGGTTTCCGGATCGAGAGCACTGGTTGCTTCATCGAGCACTAGCACGCGCGGATTTTTGTAGATTGCGCGTGCTATTGCCAAACGCTGGCGTTGCCCGCCTGAAAGCCGAATGCCCCTTTCGCCGATACAAGAGCTATAGCCTTCGGGGAGCGTCTGGATAAATGAATCCAGGTGCGCCAACTGTGCGGCACGCACGACCCGCTTGCTGTCTAGTTGGGTCCCCGGCGCAGACAAGGCGATGTTTCTAGCGATCGTAGTATCTGCGAGAAACGGGAATTGGGGCACGTGCGCGACATTGCGTTGCCAGTTGCGTCGATCCCCTGCAGTGAGCGGCTGGCCGTCAACAAGGATTTGACCTTCGGTCGGCTCCAAGAGGCCGAGAACCAAGTCCACCAGAGTGCTCTTGCCAGCGCCGGTCTCGCCCGACAGCACCGTGATAGATCCCTGGTTTATGGTAAGGTTGATGTTGCGAAGGACTGGGGACTGACAATCGGGATACCCATATGCAACATCGCGCAGCTCGATTGAGCCCACGCCCGGCGCAGTTTGCAGGGCTGAATTGAGGGTCACTGGCAGCGGCCGCCGAACTCCGCTCAAGACATCGCCGACAACCGCTCGTGAGCCAGCAAGGACGCTCCATGCTTGATAGACCTGCTGGACCAGCGGAAGCAGGCGTTGTGCGGCGAGAGCCAACGCGGCTAACAACGGGAGATTGGACGCGAGTCCTCCTTGCCGCTGCATCACGAGTGCCAATGTGGCGATTACCGCGACGCCTGCGCCCTCGACGAGGTACCGGGGCATCGCGGCAAGAAATGCGCTATCCGCTAACGCCTGTGCGAATTGCGCATCCTGTCTCCGGAATTCAGCGACGGCTGCCGCCTGGCTGTTGTCCAGAACCAGATCGCGGATGCCACCCAACGCCTCCTGAAGTATTCGAATCCTTCGTTCGTACGCTGACCCGATCGTCAGGGAATTCGCCGATAGCCGTCGTCGCGCAACGAGGGAAATCGCGATATATGCGGCACCCAGCACGATCGCCGGAAGGGCGGTGGCCAGCGGATCGATCAGGATGAGAAACCCAAGGATCGCCAGGCTCATCACAGCCGCGGCGGCCCCCTGGACCAACTGGATGAAGATTGGGCCGAGCGAATCCACGCGCGGAAGCGAAGCGAGCGCGGTGCTGGAGTTATGCATGATATGCCATGAATAGGGCTGCATTATCGTTCGGCGCTGAAGCTCGACAGCCAAGTCGTGGGCAGCACCAAAACCGAACCGCTGACAGGTTCTCGCCAACTGCAGTCGAAGCACAGTTGCGGCGGTGGCTGCGCCCACCAGCATTGCCATTGACCACATGACGTCGTGCCCAGCCGCTACGCCTGCGCCTTCAAGGAACCTTTCAAGCCAGCCCGCTCCCACATCGTGTGGACGAGCGAGCACTTCAACGAACGGAATCACTGCAGAAATCGTGGAAAATTCGGCTGCCGCAGAACATAGTGTGAGCAGGAAAAGGAAATGCGCCTTTCGACGCACGTGAGTCGAGAGGCAAAGGTACAGGTCAGCGAATTCGGCCAGCGCGAGTGCCCGCTTTGATCCCGGCTCCGTCACGCGGGTAACCCCGAGAGCATCCGCGCCCTCTTCAGTTTCGAAATTTCCGATCGAAAGAGCAGCGCCATCCGGATCTGCCTTGCAATCTCTGAAGCCATGAAGCGCGCTCCCGGCAGCAAGAACACTTGCGTCCAATGCATCCGCGCCGTTGCGAAGAGCTTCGACCCCTCAACGCCTCCCGTCGCGCCATGCAGTTGGCGCAGCGCTGCACGCAACAGGTGCCGGTTTGCACGGTCCTCGAGCAGTTTCACGCGCAAAGCTGTATTGTTGCACAAAACTCCAAACTCGTGATCGGCAAGTAGCAGGGCTTGAGCCGCTGCCCGTCCCGCGCCAAGGTCCTGCGACCGACCGTACAGATGATCGATATCGCGGCTTTCGAAGCGAGCGATCAGGCCGGCTAGATCACTGATCCACTTCAGCCGAAACCAGGCGCATGAAGCGCCGTGCACACAGAGATAGGCGAACATCTCGTCCGGCGCGAGCGTCGGAAGGACGATGCCGCCGCCTAATTCAACGTCTTGCGAAGGAGAGTTGATGCCGATTGAGGGGATTAACGCCGGATTGTCGACCAAGCGTGTGTGGAGATCCAAATGCAGGTGCGAGCCTGGCTTTATCCAGACGGATTCCTTGCTTCGGAAATGCCAATGTTCGAGTGGTCGTCCCGCTGCCGAATCGACCGGAAACATCTGCAAATAGCCAAGATCCCGCAAAGTCTGGGCGGCTTGATTCAGCTGGGCCGGGTCGATCAGGACGTCTATATCGATCGCGGACTTGAGGCTTGGATTGCAGTAGGCGAGCTGTGCCAGCGTTGCGCCCTTCAAGAACAGCAGCGGTATGTTATTGGTGTGAAAGCCGGCAAGAAGCCGCCGGCATTCGGCAATGGCAGCCAGGCTCTGCGCGGCTATGTCGGAGGAATCGCCATAGAGTTGTTGTGCAACAAGGTGCGGAATGGCGGCGCCGTATTGCCGCAAAGTGGCCGCCACGAGGCCTTGGACCCGGTGGAAACGGGCGAGTTCCACCACGCGCGGCCAGTCCAGATTCGCTTCAACGGGAAGGAGATCGGAACGAGCGTCGTCAAAGCTTCTTCGGCAACAGTTGACGATCAGCTGATATTCAGCGGTAACGTACACACCGGATGACTATGCGATTTTTGTCCTCACAGCCACTGGCCCGCGTGCGGAACCTGACGCTGGAGCGTGCCCGGCTGCTGCTGTCGGCTGCACTGTGGCTGACGGCCGCCTCTGCCGCGGTCGCCCTTCTTCCATTCAAACGTGCGATTATGTTCGGTTGCGTCGAAGTGGCTCGCGACCCGACAGCAACTATCCACGATTACCGAACGGCTGTTGAAACAGTCTCGCGTCGTCTGCCATGGCGGACGATGTGCATTGAAAAAGGCCTCGCTCTGCAGCGGTTGCTACGGCGAGCTGGCGTCGACGCGGTTCTGCATTACGGCGTGAGAGCGTTGGCGGGGGGTACACCCGAAGCGCATGTGTGGGTGTGCGTCAACGGGGAGCCGATAATCGGCGGCGAAGAAGCGCATCGTTTTGCGGAGATTGCGACTTATCCGGCCCGGCCATGAGCTCGCAGAGCTTCGGCTACAAGGTCTTCGGACTCCGCGTCATTAGCGAGATCCAGCTCCCCGAGCTCATATCCAAAGAGATTGAAGACACCGACGCAGTCACGATACGCTTGGGGGCTGTTGTGGCTGGAGGCAATGAAGCGGGATTTTTCAGCGCGGGTGCAGCCACGGTTCTCAACATCCCTGGAATCGCGCGGTACCGAGTGAGCGACGGGCGCCGGATAGTTGTCGATCCTCTACCCAGCGCATTGCCGGGTGATGTCAGGCTCTTCCTGCTTGGGTCGGCATTTGGTGCGCTTCTCCTGCAACGCGCTTTGCTTCCACTGCACGCGAACGCAATCGAGCTGGATGGCGAAGCTGTCGCTTTCATGGGCCCTTCCGGGATCGGCAAGTCCACCCTCGCTGCCTGGTTTCACGACAGAGGCTTTCCAGTCCTGGCCGATGACGTCTGCGTCGTCAGAGCCGGAACCGGTCAGCGAAGCGAAGTCCTGCCGGGGCTTCCGCGGCTCCGACTTCGGAAGGATGCACTTACCGCGACCGCCAGGAGGACGGGCGATTATCAACGGTCGTTTCCATCTCGCGAGGACCTTGAAAAATTCGATGTGCCGCTAGCTGCCAGCGCGACTTCATCGGAGCCCCGGCAACTTCGCGCCATTTATCTGGTCAAGGATGACGAGCAGTTCTCGATTGCACCGCTCAGTGGAATTCAGGCGATGGATGCGATCTTCGCAAATACCTATCGTGGCCAACTCCTGGCCGAGGGAGAAATGACTCGATCGCATTTCTTAAGCTGTTGTACCCTCCTGAAGCACACTCCGATCTACAGTCTCCGGCGCCCGCGCGGCTTTGCAGGTTTTGATGAGCAGAATTTGCAAATCTTGCAGCATGCTCGCGACGCGGTGGGGAGAGAATAGCTGCCTGCCGAAGACGCCGAATTGCTCAATTGGAGCCGGCCACCTTGCGCATGAAGTGACCCGCTTGAACTGCCCGCAACAGTCCGTGGCGGTAGCGAAGCCTCACAGCTTCCGTTTCCCAGCCTGTCGTCGGCCAGCCGGAAACCGTCCGATTCAGCCAGTCCATATCCATCACCTCACCAGCCGATCCGCAGCGTGTGATCGATTCCGCTTCCTCGCGCAGGTTCTCGAGGTCCTGTTCGATCGCCTCGTACCAGTCCGCTGACTGGTAGCCGCGCAGCTTCGACTGAACGACACTTTCCGGAAGCCGGTCGCGGAAGGCTCTTCGAGCGAGCGAGCGAGTCTGCCCGCCACGCACATATTCTTCGGGTGGCACAGAGAGGCAATATTCAACGACCCGGCGGTCAGCGGTCGGATCGCGAACGCTCAACCCATGTTCCGCCAGCACTCCTTTGCCATAGTTGCCGAGATCCACGCGGAAGAGAGCCGTCAGGCGAAACTGAACGGGGTCTGCCGACGGACGATAGAGAAGGTCGAAACCTTCGCTGGCAGCCTTTGCCTCCGCTTTTTGGATCAACGAGGGATTGAGTGCGGAATAGTCACGCAGTTGCGTGGGACGGCCGTAGATGCGGGTTGCCAGTCTCCACAACGGTGCAGGCAGAAATGGTCCGGCAAGCTGGTTCAGGACTACGCGCCGGGGAACCCCCCTCTCCAACAGCGATCGGCCGAGCTTCCACGCCGCCCCGAGCTTTCCATGCGCGACGAGCCACGACAGCCACTCCATCCCCGAGTAGCTGACCGACATATTCCCGAAGCTGCCAGTCAGAAGGACGCTGAGGCCGCGCCTCCGCGCAAGGCGATTGATCTGCCGCGCCCACACATCGTTGTCGAGATTGACCGTCGGTTGCTGGAAATAGGCGTGATTGCTGTCCAGTGCTTTCATGGGCGATTCAGCACTGCTCTCGACGAATATGTGCTCAACGTTGGGGTAAAGAGCTGCAGTCTCTGAAGCGAGCGCGGCCTCGCTGCCGATCACCCGTGGCGGGACCGGGCCGGAATAGCCAGCGCGCGGTACGGCTGTGAACGCCAACACCGGCTTTGGGGAAAGAAGGCGAGCAGCGGTGACAGACACAATGGAGCTATCCAAACCACTGCTGAGATGTGTAGCAACGCCGTTCTCTGCGCCCCGCAATTGCGATTTAACCGCTTTCTCGACAACGTCCCGCAGGCCTTCTTCGTAATCGGCAGCCGAGGCTCGGCAGAATTGCCGCCTCGGATTCCAGTACCGCGACGCAACGGTTCGTTCCCGGGTCACTTTGACCAGCGAGGCGGGCTCAACCCTCTCCAGTCCAAGATAAAAGGTCTTCGTTCCCGTTTGAGGCAGGAGAGCGAAGCGGTCCACCATGAAATCCGCGTCGAAAGCATAGGGAACTTCGCTCAGTGCATGGAGCCCCGACGGCATTGTCGAAAAGGCAACGAAGCTCCTTGATCGGTGAAGATAGAGCGGGCGCAGTCCGAAAATGTCTCGTCCGAGCAGCAGCGACTGGTCGGAGTCATTCCAGAAAGCGAAGGCAAATTCGCCGACCAGCCGTTCGACGGCACTCTCCCCCCAGCGAAACAGGCCTTCAAACAAGAGTTCACAGTCGGCCATCCGGGACAATGTCCCGTCCGCAATCCCCAAATCGCTCGCCAATTCGGCTCGGTTGTCGAGGCGCAGGTCAGCGACGAGACTGAACGGTCCGCGTTGAACCGGCCCCTTATCGAAGCGGTCCTCGGGCAGGATCGGGAAAAGGTTGCGACCGAGGCTGATGATTCCGTGGTCGGATTGAGCTGTTGATCGCCCATAGACTTGCTGGGCTTTCAGCATCCTGGCGCAGGACTCGTCCGCAGCACCGGCTTCGAAAGTCCAGAAACCAGCGATCGCGGTCACGCTAGTTCTCTGTCAATCACAGCCGGGGCCGTTGTGCTTCGATGCCTCGCGCGGCTGTGATTCGATACGAGACTTACGAATGCAAAC
>Ga0207667_10002192_pt1 | contig 24516 bp, 20 predicted proteins | sample KBSCornC52_FD_184301 | JGI IMG/M metagenome (GOLD analysis project Ga0207667, IMG submission 184301) | Corn rhizosphere microbial communities from Kellogg Biological Station, Michigan, USA - KBS Corn C5-2 (SPAdes) (version 2) | ecosystem: Host-associated > Plants > Roots > Rhizosphere > Soil ...
GCGGTGCTGCGCTGGCGGCAGGTGTTCAATTCGCTCGACGTTCGGTCCGAATCGGACGGAATCGGGATACTGCGGGCCGGCGACCACGAATCGACCCTCCGGCCACGCCTTAGCCGCCTTGAGCATCAACCGCTCCAGCGGCGGCTGGCGGTCGTCGCTGTAGGTGCCAAGGTAGCCCAGGTCCCATCGAACGGTTCGTGCTGTCTCGGGGTGGTAGAGGTCCGGATCCACCGCGCAGTAGAGCGGACGGGCTGCGCGCGCGCCATAGTCTCTCTCCAGCGTTTGCAGGACCGGGCCACCGGAGAACGAGAGATAGAGGTCGAATCGGCGGATGAGATGAGGCGTCAGGTACTCGTAGTCCTCGCGCGCGAGCTTCGCCAGGGTGACCGGCGTGTCGATGTCGTAGAAGGCCGTCACGCCGCGCGCGGCGCCCGTAACCCACTCACCCACCTCGACGCCCTGCGGGACATAGGAGCCGACGATAACGCAATCGGCATCGCGGATCTGCTCGGCGAAACGATCCCTTAGCTCGTGGAGGCTGGAGTAGAGCGCGAGCGCTCCGAAGGGCGGGTTCGGCAGGTCGCGGTTCTCGGCATACCAGGGGACATCACGCTCCAGGAAGAGCACGTCGTGGCCGCGTCCGACGAGGCTGCGGACGAGCCCGCGAAATGTCGTGGCGTGGCCGTTCCCCCATGACGAGGTGATGGAGAGGCCGAGAATCACGAATCGGAGTGGCGCGCTCATGCGACCGCTTCCAGGGGATGGCCGGCGCGTGCGGAGGTCCCTCCGCGGCCTTCCAGCACGGCTTCGAGGAGCGCCGCGCGGTGATCGTAGGTGTGTTCAGCGAGCGCTCGCCGGAGGGCGGCCTCGCCGATCCTGTGTGCGCGGTCGAGGGAAAGCCCTTGCATGATCTCGACGACGTCGTGTCCATTCCGCGCAACCAGAATCTCCTCGCCTGGCACGAAAAAGGAGTCGATCCCCTCCCAGTAGTCCGTGATGAGGCAGGCGCACGCGCCGGCGGCCTCGAAGACGCGCGTGGCGGGCGACCAGCCGTAGCGGGCCATCGATTCGCGCGAGATGTTCAGGACGGCGGTCGGCGTGCAGTTGAAGGCATTGTGGTCGCGCGTGTAGACGTGGTCCAGCCAGCGGACGTTTGGCGGGAGCGGCTTGTCACCCCATCCGCTGCCCCCGAGCAGGAACGTCTCGTTCGGGAGGGCCGCCGCGGGCGCGAGGAAGAACGATTCCACGCGCGCCTCGCGATCCGGCAGGCGGTTGCCCAGGAAGCCCAGCGTGGCGGCGAATCGCGGATCGGGAGCGACCGGATGATGCGTCGACGGGTCCAGCGCGTTGTAGATGGGCACGCACTCGCGCGCGCCGAGGCTCCGATAAGCGTTCACGACCGGGCCGCCGCCGCCGTAAGTGAGGATGAGGTCGTATTGCGGGATGCAGGCGAGAAACGGGTCGCTCCGGTCCGAGCCGACGCGGTCCAGTGTCGCCGGCGCATCCACGTCCCAGAATGCCGCGAGCGTCCTCGGCGAGCGGAGCGAGAGGACGGCCTCCTCGAGGAACTCGTCGAAAACCCCTACCCCGCTCGCCTTCACCACGAGGTCCGCGCCGCGCGCGCTTTTTACGGCGCGGGAGACCCCGTCGAGGCCCTCGCCCATATAGACCACGACCTCCGCCCACTCCGGGTCCGGGATGTCGCGATGCGCCTGCCGGTCATACGCATCCGGCTCATAGAAGGTGACGCGGTGGCCGCGCGCGTGGAGCGCCCGGATGATCCCGCGATAGTAGGTCGCGGCGCCGTTCCAGTAGGCGGAGACGAGGCTGGAGCCGAAGAAGGCGATGTTCATGGGTTCTCGATCTCTCCGAGGATTCGAGTCAACTGGTCGACGCGGTGCGCGCAGGTATGCCTCTCATGAATCGTGCGCAGCCCCTCGTTGGCCTGAATGCGCGCCTGCTTCGGGTCCTCCAGAAGGCAGTCGATCATGTCGGTCATCTGGCGGCCGCTGCGCACCATCTGGAACTCGCTCCCGACGGTGAAGAGCCCTTCCGAATCGTCCCAGGGCGCGGAGACGAGCGGGATTCCACAGGCCAGCGCCTCGAAGACGCGGATGGTCGGAATGCCGGGGAGCGCCTCCACGTAGGGGCGGCGCGGGACATGAATCGTGAGCGCGAATCGCGAGAATACCTCCGGGACGGCGTGGTTCGGGAGCCAGCCCCCGTAGTTGATTCCCGCGTCGGAAAGGGCGCGCAGGGCGTGCGGAGGGTAGCGAACCCCATATACCGTAGCCTTCAGCCGGAGGCGCTTCACGGGCTCGATGAGGAACTCCTGCAGCTCGGCGGATCGCTCGTCGTCGCCCCAGTTGCCCACCCATACGAGGTCGCCTTCCTGCCGCTCCGCGGTCGTGGGCCGGAATACGCGCGGATCGGCGGCCTCGTGCCATGTCCATGCGCGCCGGGCCCATCCGTTTTTCAGATAGCCCTGCCGGATGACCTCGCCGAACGCCAGCACGCCGTCGTAGCCGCTGAGATCGTAGGTGGCCATCGATTCGCGGTCGGTGACGGAGCGATGATGGGTGTCGTGGAAGAGGAGCAGGTACCCGCCGATCTGACGATGGTGCTCACCGATCCGCCGGACCAGCTCGTGGTCGTTCCACTCGTGGACCAGCACGACGTCCGCTTCCGCCAGCGCGTCGCCCAGGTTCAGCTTTGCAAGGTCGTAGCCGACGCTGTCGAGGCCCGGCCAGGCCGCATGGAATCCGTCAATCGCCGCCTCGGCGCCCTCTTCCCGCATCATGTTGCGGAGCGACCAGCCGTTCTCCGGCTCATAGATACGGATCTCGTGCCCGCGGGCGAGCAGTTCGGTCGCGACGCCCCGCAGAAAGTGGGCGTTGCCGTGATTCCAATCCGAAACGAGCGAGTGATAGAAGAGAACGAATCGCAAGGGTCCTGTTACCTCGCGGCCATCGGTGCGCCGGTGTTCATAAGATGATCGTAGGTGTCACGATAGCCGCGCGCCATCCGGTCGGCCGTGTAGCACCGGGCGCGTTCCGAGGCCAGCTTCGCGAATCTGCGCCTCATGGACGGGTCGTGGATGAGGGTGAGAATCGCGTATCGGAGGCCGGCGTGGTCTTCGGGACGGACGAACAGGGCCGCGTCGTCCCAGATTTCGCGGAGGCTCGGCACGTCCCCCAGCACCAGCGCGCAGCCGGAGAACGCGGCCTCGAGAACGGAGAGGCCGAACGGCTCGTAGCGGACAGGGAGGGCGTAGATGGCGGCGCGGGCCATCCAATCGGCGAGTTCACGCGACGAGAGCTTTCCGAGCGAGCGTCCGTTTTGGAACGGCGCGGCGCCGGCCGAATCACCCGCGATATAGACGGGCCAGGGCAGGTCGGGGGCGATGGCGTCGAGCGCGGCGACGTTTTTCGCTTCGTCCCACAGCCGCCCGCACGAGAGGACGAGCTCCTCCTTCGGCGCGGCCGAAAACAGTTCGGGTGGACGGCCATTGAAGAGGACCCGCCGTTCCGGCAGCGGCCCGTAGTCGCGATTCAGGGAGGCGAGCATGAACGTCGAGGGCGCGACCACCATGTCCGCGGCGCGTAGTCCCCGGCAGACGGCATCGCGATAGCGATTCCACGAATCCGGAGCCTCTTCGGCCCTGACGCTCCGCCACCACGAGAGGACGCAGGAGTGGCCGGCGACCAGACAGGGCGCGCGCCAGTCCAGCGCGCCGTGAACTAACCCGTTGAGGTGAACGACATCCGGCCGAACGCGCGATTCCAAGTCCAGAAGCCAGTCGCCCGCCGCATCCAGGTCTTCCCAGGGGTCCTCCATCCATTCGAGCTTGTAATCGCCGACGTGGAGGGCTACGCCGCCGATGGCCTCCGCCTCGGCCCGATGGTCCGGCGATGGGGGCGGACCCATCACGGCGAGCGTGATATGGATGCCATGCGGCTGGAGGGCGCGCGCGAGGTCGAGCGAGTAGGTCCAGACGCCGCCGACCGCATCGGTGGTCATCAGCACTCGCATGTCAGGCCTCGCCTCCGCCGACGGGGTTCATCATGATCAGGGCTTTCATGAAGCCTTCCGGCCGGTCGCGGGTTGCGTCGAGCGCGTCGGCGAGGCGCTCCAGCGGATAGCGGTGCGTGTAGAGCGGTGTCGGGTCCATTGCGCCGCTCAGGATCGAATCGATGGCGAGCCGGACGCCGTCGGTGTTCACCTTCAGCTCCCGCTCGTGCGCGTTGATCACGTCGAGGCCGCGCCAGTTCCAGAGCTGCATGTTCACGCTCCGCGGCCCGTCCTGGTGGTAGCCCGCGACGACCATCCGGCCGCGCACCCTGGTCAGCTCGGCGGAGAGGTCGAGCGGCCACTGATGGCCCGTCGCCTCCACCACCACGTCGCACAAGCGGCCGTCCGTCAGCGCCTTCACCTGCTCGATGATTCGCCAGTGGTCGTCCATCGGGATCGTCTCGGCCGCGCCCATCGAGCGGGCGGTATCGATGGCAGTCTGCCTGCGGGCGATGGCGATGACTCGCGCTCCGTGGCCGCTGAACAGCCGCACCAGGAGCGCGCCGAGGAACCCGACGCCGACGACGGCGACCGTCTCCCTGGGATTCACGCCGCTCCTGCGAAAGATGTTGACCGCGCATCCGAGCGGCTCGCCCGGCAGAGGAACGTCGTCAAGCTGGGCTGGAATCGGGACGACGGCGTCCTGGTTCGCGACGTCGTACTCCGCGTACGAGTGGTTAGAGAGAATCGCGACTCTTTCGCCCGGCCGGTAGCGTTCCACGCCCTCGCCGATGGCGTCGATTCGGCCCCATCCTTCGTGTCCCAGCCTGCCGGGCTCCATCGGGTACTGGAACCACTCGCGACCGGCCCACGGAGGCAGGTTGGACGCGCAGACGCCGCAGCCCTCGAGTCGGACGCGCACCTGTCCCGCGGCGGGTTCCGGCACCGGAACGTTGGCAATTCGTACGTTGCCGGGGCTCTCGACGATGGCTGCTCGCATGGATTCGCTCGTGTTGATCACCGTGGTCACGCCGCTCGCTCCAATGCGCGGGGCGACAGCGTAGACGGAATGGACCGGCGGGCGTCGCGGCGCGATTCGACCAGCCAGTCGTGGAGCAGGCCCACACCCTCCGACGCGCCCACCTTCGGCGCCCAGCCCGTGGAGGTCTGGAAGCGGGTGGTGTCGGAGACATAGTAGCGCTGGTCGCCGGGCCGCCAGGCGTCGAACTTCACGCGCGGGCGGCTGCCGGTCAGGTCGGTGATCATGTCGAGCAGCTCCAGCAGGCTCAGGGTGCGATCCGGTCCGCCGCCCATGTTGAACGCCTGGCCCGCGATGGTCTCCATGTTCTCCTGGGCGAGGAGGAACGCGTCCACGAGATCATCGACGTAGAGCACGTCGCGGACCTGCTTGCCGTCGCCGTAGATGGTGATCGGCTTGCCGTCCAGCGCGCGGAGGATGAAGTGGGCGACCCATCCCTGGTCCTCGGTGCCGAACTGGTGCGGGCCGTAGATGCAGCTCATGCGGAAGACGACGGCGGGCAGGCCGAATGTGCGGGCGTAGTCGAGGACATACTGGTCGGCGGTCCCCTTCGAGCAGCCGTAGGGGCTGTGGAAATCGAGGGCGCGCGCCTCGCTGACGCCGAGCGCACGCGTCACGCCATCGACGGGCTCATAGCGGAGCCGATCGAGCGTTAGCGGCACGTCTTCCAGGCCGCCGTAAACCTTGTTGGTCGAGGTGAAGACCAGTGGCGGGGGCGAGTCGGCGGAGCGGATCGCTTCCAGCAGGTTCAGTGTGCCTCGGCCGTTCACGTCGAAATCGTGCGCCGGGTTGGTGAGGCTCGTCGTGACGGCGACCTGCGCAGCGAAGTGGAAGACCTGGGAAGCCCTGCGGACGGCGGCGGCCAGCGCGGCCGCGTCCCGCACGTCGGCGAACTCGATCTCGGCGAGGCGGCCGTGGGTATCGTGGAGCCACTGGAGATTGCGCTCCACGCCGGGCCGCGAAAGATTGTCGAAGATGGTGACGGGCCGGCCCTCGGAGAGGAGGCGATGCGCCAGATTCGTCCCGATGAAGCCCGCGCCCCCGGTAATGAGGACGGGCTGCTCCGCGGGCTCGATGTGCGCCGGAGCGGTCAGCCAGGCCGCGTGCCGGACGGCGTCCACGCCGCCCTTCGCCCAGAGCCGGTAGAGGAGCTTCTCGCTCCCGTCGCCCCGCTTCAGGCCGAAATGGCAACGGCGGTCATCCGTGTTGCCGTTGGTCGCGTCTTCCTGCGGCACCAGATCCTGCACCGAGTGCCAGTAGACCCGCTCGGCGGGCGCTTCAACGGCGTCGAGGAACGACGCCACCTGGTTCCGCTCGTCGTGCTTCCAGGTGGAGTAGCCGGTCTCGGTAATCCATATCTCCGCGCGGGAGCCGTGCTTGCTGAGAAGCTCGCGAACCGCGCCGACGCCGGCCGCCCATCCCTCCCAGTCGAACTGGAAGGTCGCGGGAAAGCCGTGAATCCCGACGGCGTCCACGTGCTTCATGACCCCGCGCTCGCAGATAATGGCGACGAACGCAGGATCCATCGCGGCGGAGCCGCCGAGGACCGTCTTCTTGCCGCGCTTCCGCGCCCAGTGGGCGGCGCCGCCGATCATCTTGGCGAAGATCGACCAGTCCGGATCGAGCGTGCGGTCCCAGAGGCGGCCGCTGTTCGGGTCGTTCCAGAGTTCCATCCACTCGAAGTGATCGCCGAAGAGCGTGATCATCTGGTCCAGAAAGTCGGCGTACCACTTGGGGTCGCGGGGCGGGGCCGAGGTCTTCGGCACCACCGCGAGCGAGGGCGGCGTGTAGACGAAGCAGGGCAGGACGTTCACCTGCCGGGCGAGCATCGGCAGGAGCCAGCCGTACCACTCCTCGCCTCCATCCGACACCCAGTCCGCCCACGAGACGGTGGTGCGCAGCTCCTGGACGCCGAGCGCCTTCAGCGCGGAGAGTACCGACTGCACGCGATCATGCTCGCCGATTCGGAACCACTCGAACAGCCCGATCCGCGGCTTCGGCCGGCCGAACGTCGGCGCCGCCTGGCAATCGTCGCCGATTCGCTCCAGCGCGACCCTGGACTCGCGGCTCTCGCGGCCTCCGGATTGTTGTCTTGCATTCATGCCGTCAATCCTCTCGCTTCGAGCTCGCGCCTCGCCTCCTCCACGCGGTCCTCGGCGGTCTGGTTCCGCAACCACTCCGCCAGCTCGACCAGCCCCGCTTCCAGCGACACCAGTGGCTCGTAGCCCAGAATCCGGCGCGCCTTCGAGATGTCGGCGAAGCAGTGGCGGATGTCGCCCGCGCGGTACTTGCCGGTAATCGCCGGGCGCAGGCCTTCCTTTCCGAGCACGCGCGCCATGCTGTCCGCCACCTCGCGAATCGTATGCGGTCTGCCGCTGCCCACGTTGAACACCTCGCCCGCGGCTTCGGTGACTTCCAGCGCGAGCCGGCAGGCGCGGGCTATGTCATAGACGCTAACGAAGTCTCGCCGCTGGCAGCCGTCCTCGAAGATGAGCGGCGGCTGGTCGTTCAGGAAACGGGCGGCGAAGATGGCGAGGACGCCGGTGTAGGGGTTCGACAGCGCCTGGCGCGTGCCGAAGACGTTGAAGAACCGGAGCGCAACGGTCGGAATACCGTATGCGCGGCCGGTGATGAGGCAGAGCCGCTCCTGGTCGTACTTGGAGAGCGCGTAGACCGAAGAGAGGGACGGCGTCTTCGTCTCCGGTGTCGGAAGCGGCAGCAGCTCGTTTCCGTCGTCCGCCTTCAGCTCCCATTGGTGGTCCTGAAGCTGGCCGAGGGAGCGCTCGGAACCTTCGACGGCGCGGCCGGCCTGCGTTGCATAGAGCCCTTCGCCATAGATGGACATGCTGGACGCGACGATCAGCTTCTCAACGGGCTTTCCGATGAGCGCTTCGAGCAGGCAGGCCGTGCCGATGTTGTTGACGTCGGTATACTGGCGAATCTCGTACATCGACTGCCCGACCCCGACCATCGCGGCGAAGTGGTAGACCGCGTCCACGCCCTTCAGCGCGACCTTTACCGCGGCCGAATTCCGCACATCGCCTTCGATCAACTCGGCGTCGGCGCTCAGATATCCGGGCCGTCGCGCGTGAGGACCGTGGACCTGTGGGGAGAGATTGTCGAGTACGCGGACGGAGTAACCGGACCGGAGCAGCTCGTCCGCAAGGTGGGACCCGATGAAGCCTGCCCCGCCGGTAATCAGGATGCGCTTAGCCAATCAAACCCCCTTCGGAAAGCCGTCTTGCAAGAGCCATTTGGCACCCTCGAAGCCGTCGTATGCCGGCGTCCGCAGAGTAGGTTTGCCGGGCCGTAGGACGCGCGATTGGGCAGGTAAGTTCCCTGAATTGAGGTGCAATAAGGCTCAACAATTAGCAATCTCTGCTGTTAGCGTACGGTACCATACCCACTCTCAGGATCAACAAAGCGGGAACCAAACCGCCGAGCCGTCCGTCTACCGAGCGTCGATAGAGCGGTTGAGCACGGCCCTTCGCAGACCCGTGAGAGAGGCATCCGAAAGTGAAAAACAACCGAATACACGTAGCGATTGCGGGCGTGGGAAACTGCGCCTCTTCACTTGTGCAGGGCGTCGAATTCTATCGAAAAGCCAGCGAGACCGAGGCGGTGCCCGGCCTGATGCACGTGAATCTCGGCGGCTACCATATTCGGGACGTCGAATTCTGCGCCGCCTTCGACGTAAACGCCACGAAGGTGGGGAGCGACCTGGCCGAGGCGATCTTCTCGCCGCCCAACAACACGTTCCGATTCGCGCAGGTCCCGGCGACAGGAGTGACCGTCCAGCGGGGGCCAACGTTCGACGGGCTCGGAAAGTACCTGTGCGAGGTTATCGAAGAGAGTGTCCAGCCGCCGGTGAACGTGGCGAAGACGCTCCGCGAGGCCGGGGCGGATGTGCTCATCTGCTACATGCCGGTGGGGTCCGAGGAGGCGGCGACCTTCTACGCGGAGCAGGCGCTGCTGGCCGGTTGCGGGTTCATCAACTGCGTGCCGGTTTTCATCGCTTCTCAGGAGTGCTGGAGGAAGCGATTCGAGGAGCGTGGCCTGCCGATCATCGGGGATGACATCAAGTCACAGGTGGGCGCGACCATTACGCACCGCGTCCTGACGAACCTCTTCCGCGAACGCGGAGTACGGCTGGATCACACCTATCAGCTGAACTTCGGCGGCAACACCGATTTCATGAACATGCTGGAGCGCGAGCGGCTCGAATCGAAGAAGATATCCAAGACAAACGCGGTAACCAGCCAGCTCGACTATCCGATGTCGAACGACGACGCGCACGTCGGGCCGAGCGACTATGTGCCGTGGCTTCAGGACCGCAAGTTCTGCTACATCCGGATGGAGGGCACGACGTTCGGGAACGTGCCGCTGAACTGTGAGCTGAAGCTGGAAGTCTGGGATTCGCCGAATTCGGCGGGGGTGGTGATCGACGCCGTGCGGTGTATAAAGCTGGCGCTCGACCGGGGAATCGCGGGCGCTCTCACGGGGCCGGCAAGCTACTTTATGAAGACGCCGCCCCGGCAGTTCACGGACGCTGAGGCGCACGACCTGACGGAAGACTTCATTGCCGGGCAGGGCGATATGAGGGCGGCCGCATGATCGAAGCCGTGATGTTCTGGAACGAGCCGAACAACCGCTCGCACTGGGACTTCGATGCGGACCCGGAGTGGCGGCTGTTCGCGCAGATGGTTGCGCAGGCGGCGCGGCGCGTGAAGGAGGAGAACCCGTCGATTCGGCGCGTCCTGGGCGGAATCTCTCCGGTCGATCCGGTCTTCATGGCGCATCTGCGGAATCTCGGCGCGCTCGACGACATGGACGCGGTGGCGATTCACGGGTTCCCCATCGACTGGAATCACTGGCCGCTGGACGAGTGGCCGGAGCGCGTGCGGGAGATCGAGGAGGCGGCGGAGCGGCCGGTCTGGGTGTCGGAAGTCGGTGTTTCCAGCTTCGGGGCCGAGCAGGTGCAGGAGTTCGGGCTGCGGCGGACCGCGGAGCTGCTCCTCGGCCGCGTGGAGCGGATCCACTGGTACAGCCTCTTCGACCTGCCGAAGTCGTGGCCCGCGACCTCGAAGAACCCGGAGGCGGAGGGGTCGGCGTACTATCGGCACTTCTACATGGGGCTGATTCGGGAGGACGGCACGCCCAAACGCGCGCTCCGCCTGCTGAGTGAGCTGACGCCGGAGCTCGGGCTCTGCCAGTGGTTCCACTTCGAGGATCCTCGACTGGAAGCCGCCGCCGACTGGATGGAGAACTTCGGGGTCAGGCGGCTGCGCACGGGGTTGAGCTGGGCGGACAGCCTGCGGCCCGGGGCGCTGGAGTGGTTCGACCGGCAGATGGAGGCGGTGGCGCCGTACAATACGACGGTGACGTTCGGGTACACGCCCGAATCGCTGGGCGTCCTCCCGTACCACACGAGCCCGCCGCGCGACCTGTCTGATTACGCCGAATTCTGCGCCGCGATGGTGCGCCGGTACGCGCGGCCGGCCGCTGTCGCTTCCGTCCGTGAATACGCTGGTCCCGCGGTCGCCGCATGATCGAAGCCATCAAGCTCTGGAACGAGCCGAACAACCTGTCGCACTGGGATTTCGAGATGGACCCGGAGTGGCGGGAGTTTTCGGCGATGGCAGCGCTCGCGGCGGACGCCGTACACCGCGCCGCGCCTGGGCTGCCTGTTGTTCTCGGCGGCCTCTCCCCCATCGACCCCTCCTTCCTCCGCAAACTCGAATCGCATGGCCTGATGGACCGAGTCGATATGGTTGCCGTACACGGGTTCCCACTCGACTGGAATCACTGGCGGCTGAACGAGTGGCCCGACAAGATTGGCGAGATCCGCGCCGTGACCGAGAAGCCGATCTGGGTGACGGAGGTGGGCGCGTCTACATTCGGAGCGGACGAGGTGCAGACCTTCGCGCTCCGCCGCACGCAGGAGATGCTGCTGGGCGAAGTAGAGCGGGTCTTCTGGTACAGCCTTCTGGACCTGCCGCCTACGTGGACGGCCACGACTCGCCACAAGGAGAGCGACGGCAGCTCCTACTATCGTCACTTCTACCTGGGGCTGATTCGCGCGGACGGGACGCCCAAGCCGGCGCTCGACTGCTTCGACCCGGCGATGGGAATCTGCCAGTGGTTTCACTTCGAGGACCCGCGGCTCGACATGGCGGTAGAGTGGCTGAATCGACTCGGGGTGCGGAAGGTGCGCACCGGCATTAGCTGGGCGGACTGGCACCGGCCGAACGCCGCGGAGTGGTTCGACCGGCAGATGGCGGCGCTCGCCCCCTTCGACGTGACGGTAACACTCTGTTTCACGCCGCCGTCGCGGGGCCGCAGGCCGCACCACACCAGTCCGCCGCTGGTCCCGGAGGAGTTCGCGTGGTTTGCGGAAGAGATCGTGAATCGCTACGCGAGACCGGCACGCACGGAAGTAAATCAAACGCGCGCGGCGAAGTAATTGCGGTACCGCTCGTAGTCGCGCAGGTGGCGGTTCGCCTCTTCAACATCCGAGCAGCTCGCGCAGAATCGGGACAGGCCCATCCGAAACGCGCAGTACGCCGCATGATAGAACGCGAGTGCTTCAGGCGGCGGCAGTTGCCCGCCGGCTACCGCGTACGAATCCATCAGTTCCCGCTCCAGCTCTCCGTCCTGCCCCCACTCTACGAGGGCGCCCGCGAGGTCCCACCAGACCGGCTGCCAACCCACACAGGTGTGATCCCGGTCGTGGCCGGCGCAGTCCGTCCTGGCGAGGCGGCCACCGGGTTCGCGAATCCATTCATGGGGGTCTAACCGCCCGTCGCCATATCCGGGAATCCCGCCGTTACTGGCCGCGTCGAGCCGGCCGGCCAAAGCGAGGATTGATTCGGCAGATTCTTTGCCCAGCCCCTCCAGAGTGTTGTGGTATGCCATGTGGCTGATGCGGCCGAGCGCCGCCACGCGCTGCCGGAGATCGGCCGGCTCGGTTCTCGCCTCCCAGACATATCTCCCGATCGCGCGAGCGACCTCACTATCGGCGTCACCGCGGGTCAGAGGTGCGCCATCGAGCCACTCGCGCGCCACGAAGCCCATCGATTCGCCGAGCGGCGGATTCGACCAGCCCGCAGCCGCAAGGGTCGCCATTCGACGCTTCTCCTCTGCCGCCCCGACGCCCGCGAACTTCCAGAGAACCGAGCGTGGGCCATCTGGTGTGCGGATGCGACAGAGGTATTTGGACCGCTCGAAGGGAGTGGCGGTGGCCGGATAATCCGCAGGATTCGGGTAGACGTGCTGCCGCCAGAGGCCGCCACCGAGATCGTGAATGTCGGTCACCTGACCGGACACACCGATGGCCGCGCAGGAATCCGCCAGGACTTCGGGCAGCGAGCGGCCCTGCCAGCGCATGTCGGGCAGCGGGACCACGAATCGCGCGGTCGTCTTCCACCATCGCATCGTCTCCGCGGAGGCAGCGCTTCCCGGCATGCCCGCATGGCCGGGCAGAAACGCGATTCGATCAGGGTTGAATCCTCGGGATACGAGCGCTTCCGCGCAGGCCGCCACCGAGGAGCCCGACGCCCCCGGCCCTTCGTCGACGATGAGCGCCCATTCAGATTGTTCGATATCTTCGCCTGAGATTTCCGCGGTACGGTTGAATGGATGGCCGGTGGGGCGGACGGTCATCCGGCGCGCCTGAATGCTTCGCGAGCTGAGCGTGGCGGCGACTACGGCGGAGAGCGTCGTGCCTATGCTACGCACGCCGAGCACGAGAACCCGTGCGGCGCGGGGATGGGAGCTAGACCATTGAAGCGCGGCCTCGATGTATTGCTCCGGATAGAGCGTGTAAAACGCGAATCCCTCCGGCGCAACTACACGGACCACCTGTTCGGCATATGGCGCAGTTTCGCACGCCACATGGCGGACCGCGGATGGAAGCGGAGCGGATTCGTGCGGTGTTCGTGGTGCGGACCATGCGGCTACGAACGCCACTGCGGCGGCGTCGGTGAGCGCCCTGGCCGCATCCTGCATCCCTCGCGTTAAGTTCTCGTCGGCGATGGCCTGCTCCAGTTGGCCACAGGCAATGAGGAAGGATCGCAGTCCATCCAATGTGTCCGTCACAGACAGGTCGGTGACCTCTGCTACCATCTCCGCGAGAGGGATGTCGCGGGCCGGGCTCCCGTAGACGATCATCGTGGTTGTGGTTCACACGCTCGGGTTATGTTGCGGCCGGAAACGAGGGGAACCCGACAATCCCGAATCGGGTCCTAATGGCGGGGCGGTGTACCGGCAGCCGGAATCCTGAATCGCCCCGCGGATAGATGTGATGATCCGGATAGGCAATGTGCTCGACGCGCTCCTCGGCAAGCCCCTCGCTTCGTACGAAGAAGAAGAGAATAAGGTCGACGTGCTCCAGGGAATCCCGATGCTGGGGCTGGACGCGCTCGGCTCGTCGGCATATGGCCCGGAGGCGGCGCTTACCGTTCTGCTGCCGCTGGGAGCGGCCGGACTGCACTTCATCGAGCCGCTCCTCGGCGTTGTTCTCGCCATTCTTTTGATCCTCTACCTGTCGTACCGTCAGACGATCGCCGCGTACCCCAATGGCGGCGGCTCGTATACGGTCGCGAAGGAGAATCTCGGCGTCCGGATGGGTCTGCTCGCCGCCGCGGCGCTCCTGCTCGATTACATTCTGAATGTCGCCGTGGGAATCTCGGCCGGCGTCGGCGCGCTGGTGTCCGCCTTTCCGGCACTGAATGGGCACGTTCTCGCGCTCTGCCTCGCCATCCTTCTGCTTGTCGCGCTCGTGAACCTGCGTGGAATCCGCGAATCGGGGGCGGCGTGGGCGATTCCGACGTATCTCTTTGTCGCCTCGCTCGGCGGCGTGCTGCTGCTCGGGCTCTTCAAAACGTTGGGCGCAGGCGGGTTGCCGCCGCAGCCTGTAGTCCCGCCGCCTCTGCTGCCTGCCGCTACCCAGTCCGCAAGCGTGTGGCTCCTGATGCGCGCGTTTGCAAGCGGCTGCACGGCGATGACGGGCGTCGAGGCGGTAAGCAACGGCGTCACGGCCTTCGCGGAGCCAGGCGTAAAGCGCGCCCGCCATACATTGACGGCCATCGTCGTGATTCTCGGCCTGCTGCTCGGCGGCATAGGCTTTCTCGCCCGGGCGTACCATGTCGGCGCGACGCTTCCGGGGAGTTCCGGTTACCAATCCATCATCTCGCAATTGACGGCCGCTATCGCCGGGCGCGGCGCCCTCTATTATGTGACCCTCTCCAGCGTGCTGGCCGTGCTCTGCCTCTCCGCCAACACGAGCTTCGCCGGTTTTCCACGGCTCTGCCGCCTCATCGCGGAGGACGATTTCCTGCCTCACGGCTTCACGAACAAGGGCCGCCGCCTCGTCTATTCACTCGGAATCGTGATTCTCACGGTTCTCGCGGGCGGCCTGCTCATTCTCTTTGGCGGGATCACCGACCGCCTGATTCCCCTGTTCGCGGTAGGCGCGTTCCTCGCGTTCACGCTCTCGCAGGCGGGGATGGTGGTCCACTGGAGCAGGGCCATGCGGAGCGGCGAGAAGGGATCGAAGGCCGCGCTCGCAATCAATGCGGTGGGGGCGGCGGCGACCGGAGGAGCGCTGGCCGTCGTGCTCGTCGCCAAGTTCGTGGACGGCGCGTGGATAACGGTCCTGCTCGTGCCGGCGATGTTGTACGTGTTTTATCGGGTGAAGGACCATTACGTCCACATCGAGACGGAGACGCGCCTCTCGCGCAGGCTCAACCTGAACGCGATCGAGCCTCCCATGGTCGTGATTCCGATCAGCGGGTGGAATACGATCACCGAGAAGGCCCTGCGGTTCGCCTATGCGCTCTCGCTCTCTCCCGACATGCAGCTCGTCCATATCAGCACCGGCGAAGTGGATGCCGAGCGGCTTCGCCGCGAGTGGCATGACTTCATCGAGCCGCCGATTCGCGACGCCGGACTACCGATGCCGCGCCTCGTAATCCTCTCATCTCCCTACCGGCGGCTCGTAACGCCGCTCCTCGCCTACGTCATGCGTCTGAAGCGCGAGAATCCGGACCAGCAGATCGCGGTCCTCATCCCGGAGCTGGTCGAGCCGCGGTGGTATCAGTACCTGCTCCACAATCAGGCGGCGACGGTCCTGAAGGCGGCGCTTCTGTTTCAGGGCGACCGGCGCGTGGTGGTTATAAACGTGCCCTGGTACTTGCGGGACGAGCAGGGAGCGCGCGACGCCGCGCCAGGAACCGCGGCCGAGGCATCCGACTCCACCATGACGACGCGGCGGCTCGTCGTGCATCCGGGGCCGGAGCAGGAACGCCGCGCCAGCTGAGCGCGTTTTGTTGCAGGGGCGGGAAGCACGCGGCGCGCGTAACCACGCAAATGCCATGGAACTTCAGAGACTGTTTTGCGATCCCGATATCGACCGAATCGTGGCGGACCTGAACCAGGGGGGCTGGAGGGTTCGGCTGGACCAGATGGATGACGGCTGGGTGGCGGAGTTCCGGCGCGTGCGCGACACGGTCGAGGAGATTTCGCAGAGCGGCGAGCCGAAGGAGGCGCTGGAGGCGATCCGCGAAGCCGCGGCCGGCACCCAGGCGATCAGCGCGTGAGCTGTGGTCCGGTTGGCTGGCTTGCGCCCTGCATGTGGCCAGGGCACAGGAGGGGACTGTGACGGCGGACGCTGCGGCATCCGTATACGTAAGGGGGGCGGCGAAGCCTGGAGGCAGCGACGCGCGTGCTATTCCACCTCCGGGCCGGACTCTGGGACGCCACGGCCCGTATCGGCGCGTTCATCGTTGACAAAGATGGGTGCGCTTAGTAGAATCACACTATCCCGACGTGCCGGCGGGAGTTTCGCCCATGCGCCCTGGCCGCTCGGCGGTCACTTCAGTCATCCACCACTCGAACGTATAGTCGCGGGAGCAATCATGCGAAGTGTTCTCATCGTTTTCGGAATTGCCATCGCCATTCTCGTTGCATCGATCGTCTTCACGCCCAGCAAGGGTCTCGTGGATAATCCCTCCGAGGAGGCGTACAAACGTCAGCAGGAGTTTGATCGTCAGGAGCAGATTGAAGCGAAGAAGGCGGCGGCCGCCAAAGCGCCTGCCGTGAACCCCTCCGACGTAACCAAAGACGCCGTGCCTGCCACGCTCAAGGTTGCCGGAAAGGGCGTTATCGAGCTGGAGCTCTATCCGAGGGCGGCGCCGAAGACCGTCGCCCACTTCACCGACCTTGCGAAGCGGAAGTTCTACGATGGAATCCTCTTCCATCGCGTAGTGCCGGACTTCGTTGCCCAGGCGGGCGACCCGGCCTCGAAGAAGCTCACGGCGCAGGACGTCGCCTCGAAGGACGACCATCAGGGCGGGACGGAGGGGCTCGGGAGCGGCGGCTCCGGCACGAACATCCCGTTCGAGTCCAATCCACTGAAGAACGAGCCCGGCACGCTCGCGATGGCGCTGAGCGGCCCGCGCTCGGACACGGGTGACAGCCAGTTCTTCATTAACCTTAAGCACAATGAGAGCCTCGACGGCGACTACTGCGTTTTCGGGAAGGTGAAGAGCGGGATCGATGTCGTCAAGAGCATCAGGCGGGGCGACAAGATCGAATCGATCACTGTCAAATGATGCTGCGAACCTGTCGGCGGCTGTCAATCGGGAGGAGCCTCGGCGCACTCGTCGCGCTGTATGCGATGGCCTCGGGCGCATGGATGGTCCGCGCGGAAGCGCCTGTGCCGAATCCCACGGTTGAGGTGACAGTGGAGAATCGCGGCAAGTTCGCGATCGAGCTCTATCCCCGCGATGCGCCGAAGACCGTGAAACACTTTGTGGACCTTGTGAAGCGGAAGTTCTACGACGGCGTTCTGTTTCACAGGATCGTACCGGGATTCGTGGCGCAGGCAGGCGACCCCGCTTCTACCAAACTAACGGCCAAAGAAATTGCCGACAGGGACGATCATGCCGGAGGGACCACCGGGCTCGGCAACGGCGGCTCCGGCGCGAATGGCGCGTCCGCGCCCATCCCTTTCGAGCAGAACGACCACACGCACGAGATGGGCACGGTGGCTATCGCGCTGAGCGGCCCGCGGAGCCCGACCGGCGACAGCCAGTTCTTTATCAATCTGAAGGCAAACCACACGCTCGACGGCGACTATTGCGTGTTTGGCCAGGTTGTAAAAGGCATGGAAGTTGTCCGGAAGCTTAGGCGAGGAGACCGGATCCTGACAGCCGTCGCGGTCAATCCAAAGACAGCGAAGCACTGATTAGGTCTCCAACTCGTTGCCGTAGTAGTCTATCCAATTGATGTATGCGATCTCCGAGCGCGGCGGCCGTCATCCCGTAGGGATCCGCTTTTCCCTGCCGCGCCAGCATCGCCTGAACGTCAACAGCGGATCCCTGCGGGATGACGGCAAACAGACTTGCAGGTAGATTTAACAGCTCGAGTCAATCTGGTCTGCACTTAGCCTGTCGCCCCGTAACTTCTTCGACATTCGGCCGAATCGTTGGAACATCCCGCCTGCCCGTCTCGTCCGACAAGGTGGAGCATCGAGCATGTCGCGTCATTGTGGCCGTGTCCGGTTGCTTGTTCCACGGGCAATTCGCGGGTAAAGTAAGGGCAAGGAGCTTTTCACGGAATGCGCCACCCGCGCGCCGGATAGTGATTCATAACCGAAATTCGCGGTCCGTCCCCTGAAGTAACCGGACCGCTGGCAGTCTGCGCAATTCTCCTCGCAGTCTCCCGTTTCCCCTGTAACACTGCCAGGCATTCCCGCCGACGCTCTCATCGCGCAAATCCATTCGGCCGGCGCGCCAGCGTTGTCGCGCGCGAGCCGTTAAATTCGGGAATCCCTGGTTTCCGGGAGAGACCATGATCCACCGCCCAGCGTCCACATGATGCGCCCGGCCGCTTGCCAACTGCTAAACGGGCTGCCAGGACAGGGCAAGTAAATCAAGCGAAAGAGTAATTGCGTACACACTCACTGGGCGCGCCGTAACCGGCGCGCCCTTCCTTTCGCCGATGGCTTCGGATGAATTCGAGGGAACGAGTGAATGGCCCGGAGCAATAGCGCTCCGGGCCATTCATCCATCCAAACTACGCTTCGTGGCGATTCAGCGGGCCAGCGCGCCCATCGGATGCCAGGGCGGAAGCTCGACCGGAGTTGCGTCCATTACCGCCAGCACTTCGGCCGGCAGGCACTTCCGATCGACAACAACCTCATAGTTGTATTCGTCGAACCATCCGTCCGTCATCACCATGAAGCCCTTATCCCCGGTCTTGTCGCCCCAGCTGTTCTCCACGCGCCACTTCAGCGGGCGGTCCTCTTCGTCCAGATCCACTCCCGTGAAGACCATCGCGTGCGTCATGAGGCTTGCGCCGTAGTCGAGCCGTTCCGCCTTGTCGAGATTGAACGGCAAACGGTAGAGGCCCTCATAGTCGTAGAGCGCGTCGTCCATCAGCCCCAGGTCGCGGTCGAATGATTTGCCAACGTCGCAGCCGAACCAGACCGGCCGCTCGTCTTTGATTTGGGCGACGGCGGCACTCTTCATCGTGTCGAGGTCCACGTTGACATAGCGCGTGTCGCGTCCGCCCACGACGTTGCCGAGATAGTTGACCGTGTAGAGGGTGTTGAGCGGGGTAGCCTCCGTCGGGCAGTGAATCAGGCAGACCATCGCGTCGAGGTCGATTCCGACGTGCTTTTCATAGAACTGCTGCGGCGTAATGCTGCCGTCACGATGAAACACCTTCTCCTTCGTGCGCCACTGCCAGGTGAATTCGGTTGCCGGTTCGCCGAGATGGATGCAGAGCACCCGGTAGACCTCCGCCATCATCTCGGACTTGCGCGTCTGGAGCGCACCCATCGATTCGCCGGTACGGTATGCCGCGCGGAGACGGCACGCGTACTCGCGCAGCTTCTGCGTCAACCGGTCGTTCATCTGGCCGGAGGCGCTGCTGCTCTCCGTCTCCGGCATGACGGTTTTCGGAACAACGCCGTACTTCTTCACCAGGTTGACGAACATGTCCCACTGTCCGCCATCCTCCATCGGATGGCTCATCAGCCACGCGATCAACCGGCCGTCGGTCGGCTCATCGAGTGTGCGAAGTACGCTTTCGAGGAAGTAGTTCGCGCGCTCCAGCTTGTCCCAGAAGAAGAGGTAGCTCTGGGAAAGCTCGAAGTCCTCCAGATTCATCTGCTCGGCGGCCTTCATGCGGAAGAGGTTGAGGCCTGCGAACATCCAGCAGCGGCCGCTCTGGTTCTGGGAGGTCGCCGCGCCGGTCGCCACGACGTGCGAGAAGGTGTGATTGCAGCGCACGACCGCCTGCCGATTCATGGCGACGTTCTTTGCCGGCGTCTTTGTAACGGCGTTCAGCGCGACCCGGTATCGCGGATCCGATTCGAACGCCTTTCGGTACGCCTCGATCTCGCCGCGGCAGAGCTCCGCGCAATAATGGTCGCCCATGTTCGAGAGGTGTCCTTTCCAATGCGCGCCGCGACGCGGCGCTGCGGATTCAGTTGGCGGTGTTGTTCGCCGCCGAGACGCCCGTGTCCTTCCCTGGACCACAACCCTGAAGCAGCGCTGCAATCGGGTAGTCGGGGTCGTCACCGGCACCGCCTCCCGCGCCACCGTACGTGCGGGTCCGCATACGGCGGTTCACACCGACGCAAACGACAAGTAACGCTCATGCAGGCTGGCATGGCCCAGCGATTTGAGCGTTGCATTGGTGAGGGCGCTGGTCATGGCCGGAGTGCCGGCGACATGCCAGTGTCCATATCCTTTGAACGCCACCCCATAGGCCAGCCAGGGACCTGCTCCCGCTTTGACCAACTGCTTCGCACGGGCCCGCGACCGCTTCCACTGCTTCGATTGGAAACAGCGAAGGCGGCGGCGAATCCACGAATCGAGAGACTGGAACGCGGACGGAGTATGGGCGCGCCAGAAGTAGGCGGCCCACCCGTTCGTGAAAGCCCTCAATTCGGAAAGCATCCGGCCCAGGCTGATGCCCCGGTTGCGCCTGGTGATGGCGCGAACACGCTCCATCATCCGCTTCTTGCTCCTGGGCTATCCATTGGCGAACCTCGCCTTTGTGCCGCGCCAGAGTGAAGCCCGGAAACTCGCGACTGGCGGGCCGGTCCACCGCGCTTTTTGCACGCTTCACCTTCAGCTTCAGCTTCGTTTCCAGAAAGCGCGTAACCGATGCAAGAGTCCGCTCCCCGGCCCGCCTGCTCCGGACGTAGATGTTACAGTCGTCGGCATACCGGCAGAACTGGTGACCCCGACGCTCCAACTCCTTGTCCAGGTCATCCAAAAGGATGTTGGCGAGCAGAGGAGAGAGCGGTCCCCCTTGAGGAGCGCCTTCCTCCGATGCGACCACCACTCCGTTTAAGAGCACGCCCGCCTCAAGGTACCGGCGGATGAGCAGAAGTATCCGCGCCTCCCCAATTCTCCTGGCGAGCCGCCCCATCAGGATGTCGTGGTTCACACGGTCGAAGAACCTCTCAAGGTCGAGGTCCACGACCCATCCATTCCCCTCGGCCATATGCTTCTTTGCCGACGAGACCGCCATGTGCGCGCTCTTGCCGGATCGGAAGCCGTAGCTCGAAGGGGAGAAGGTCGGGTCATACAGCGGGTCCGGAATTTGCAGGATGGCCTGCTGGACAAGACGGTCCACCACCGTCGGAATGCCCAGCAGCCGCACTCCACCGTCCGGCCTGGGTATCGCTACCCGCTTGACCGGTTGTGGCTGGTACGTCCCTTCCAGCAGCTCCTGCCGGATGCGCGGCCAGTGGGTTCTCAGGTAGTCCGGCAGTTCGCCCACCGTCCTACCATCCACGCCTGCGCTGCCGTGGTTCTCCTTGACCCGCTTGAGGGCGTGCCGCATATTGCCCGCGTCGGCGACCTCTTCCATGAGCCTCTGCGTCAAGGTTCGCATGGGGTCCGCCGCCGCAGATGGTTTAGACCCTTTCGCGGGCTCTGGATAGGCTTCACCCTCCTCTTCCAGCGCGAAGGCCAGTTGCTCCTGCTCTGAGTTATCAGTACCTGAGCGGCCGGTTTTCTGTCTCGATACCACTTCGAGGCGTCTCCTGCTGCCTTGTGTCTGTGTGTTCGGCCCTTCCCTGCCGGGCTTCTGTCGCGGGGGAGGCAAATGCCAATAAGCGACCGGCGTTCAACCGGTACTATGGCATCGGCTGACTTCTGCCGCCCTATCAGGTTCCATCGCTGAAACGCTAGTCCGTTTGGACAGAGTGGCAGACCTCCCGCGATAAGTCCATGCTCTTTCGCCTCGCACCTGCCGGATTTACCACGAGCCGGTCTTGGGAACCACGAGTTTCACTGTCTCATGGCAGCTCACCCACCGCTCATGATCTCCTATCCGGTTTCTGTTCGTCAGGTCGTGGCCGTGGCTCCGGCTTCTTTCAGACCCCTCCTCGCGGAGACGCCCTTGCCTTCGCTTAGCGGTTCCGGTTCCCTTCACCGCAGAGGACTCTCACCCCCGAGAACATGAACATGCCCGGCATATAACAGAGGGCGCGCCATTGCCGGCACGCCCTCCCAATGTGCGATCAATTGTGATCGATGCTAGATCACGTTCACGTTCGCCGCGCGGAGACCTTTCCCCTTGGGGTCGTTCTCCACGTCGAAAGATACCTGCTGACCCTCGTGGAGCTCGCGGTATCCGCTCGTCTGGATTGCGCTGAAGTGGACGAATACGTCCTCGCCGTTCTCCTGTGCGATGAAGCCGAAGCCTTTGGTGGCGTTGAACCACTTAACCGTTCCGGTCGTTGCCATGTGCGGACCAACCTCCGTTACGAAACAGGCATTTACGATCAAGCAGGAGGCTGTCCGACACGACCTGTTGCGTCCGGGCCCTATGCTCAAATCCTGGATGCTCTGATAATGACGCGTTCCCGAAAGCCAGGAACGGCGCGATTATAACATATAGCTCATCCGTATTACAAGTGCCGGGCGCACATTACGGCAGAAATCGCTCGCTATTACGCGCAATTGCAGTGATTTTTTGTGGGACGCTAACTGTAGTGGACCGGGAGGCAACCTTCACCGCCGGCAAGAAGCGGCGCCCCTCCGCCGCAACGATTCGTTCAAGTCTCTGCTTTGCGGCTTCATCCGAGCCTGTGCGCACCGCGTGCGCGAGCGCGACGGACTTGTAGAGCCGCACGAACCGGGTCTGAAGCGAATCGGCCAGCTCCTGTTTGTAGGCTGCGTCGTCGGCTGCGTCCAGCGCCGCCTCTGAATCAAGAAGTGCTTTGTACGTACCCTCTTTCGCGCCCTGCTCGGCCTGCGCCGCGGCGTCCGCGCGCGCTTTCGCGTACCCGGCCCCGTTCTTGTCGAGCAGCTCCGGCCACCGTTGAATCAACGCCCTGCGGTCCTCGTCGCGCTGCTCATTATATGCGCGCCTGGCCGCCGCGAGCGGATTCGCGCGCCGCGCGCCGGGGTCCGCGTCCGCGCCGCGGAATCGGTTATACGCCACCAGTCCACGGTCGTCGCCGGCGAGGCGCAGGCGCTTCGAGATATCCTCGAGCGCCGCGCGTTGCGCGGGCGATGCCCAACCCTTCACCCTGCTGTACGGCGTCTTGAAGATCTCCTCGTCAGGCGTCGTGACAACCCGCCGCAGATAGACGTCGGACGTGCAAATGGGAATGTCGATCGAGGCGTCATGGGAGAGCGCATAGCAGAATGCCTCGTCCATCGCGACCTGGCCATCGTGGTTGTAATCCGCGCCGCGCACCTTCCGGCCAACGCGGTCCTGTCCGGTGAGCGCGGCGAAGAAGTACGAGGTGAAGTCGTGATACTCGCTCTCGTCCACGGCGGGCGTGCATCCTGCCGCCACGCGCTCTTTGACTGTCGCGTAGAATCCGGCGAGGTCGCGGTCCGTCGGTTCGCCCTTCGGATCGCCGTTTCGGAAGAGCAGATTGCCGAACGCGCCCGAATAGCACTGGACCATTACCAGGGTGACCGGCTGGGCGACCGGCAGCCTGTCGAGCTGCGCGGCGAGGTCGCGAACGGAGAGGCCGTCCTCCTGCCAGAGGTCGTAGACGTTGTTGTCGAGATTCCTATTCCTCGCCGGGCTTCCGTGGCCGGTGAAGTAGAGAAGAAGCGGCGATTCGGCTGGGGCCTGCGTGGAGAGACGGGAGAAGAGCCCTTCGATCTCCGCCCGCCGTGACGGCCCATCGATCTGCGACAGGTTTGGCGCGCGGTATTTGAGGGTTGTGGGACTGGCGGCTTCCGGCCCGTCGAGCAGCAGAGTTACGATTCGCTCGCCGGGCTTCAGAGGCTTCGCCTGCTCCTCGTAGAGGACCGTCTCCGCCTTCGGGTCGCCATCCGCGAACAGGACTGTCCGCTTCACGTCCGCGGGCAGCAACCGAAGCAGGTACCGTACATTGCTCTCGATGGCCGCCTGATTGCTCTTCGGGTTCGGGCCGCCGCCGATCAGCACGGCCTGCCGGTCGTCGGCGCGCGCGCCGGCCAGCGAAGCCACAAGCAGCGACAGGAGCAGCGACAGGAGCACGCACGGCGCCGTCACTGCCCGCGAGATTCCAAATCGCCGAGCATCCCTGACCATTGGTCGTGACCTTTCACGCGGCACTCCGGCCCCTGATCGGGGACCGGGCCGAAGCGGAGTGGCAATGGCGAATATACGATTTGGGCGGCTCAATCGTTTGCCGGAATTGGACGCCGGCATAGTGGCGCGTGCAATCGTGCGGACATTTTATAAGACGGCGAGCAGCCGCGCAAGTATCACATGGTAAACGCTGACGGGGGAATTGACGCGACGTCGCGCGCCATTGGGGAGCCGGCCGGCAATCGGCGACCATCAGGAGGGAGCGCGAAGGTGGATTCCAACCGGCATGAACAGGTCGAGCGCGCGGACGGGGAGCCTTACATGGTCATCGGTGACCCAGAGCGTCTCCGTCTCCTCCTGATCCACGACGCCTCGGAGCACCGCCCACCCGTCCATCAGGGAGTGGACGACGTAGAGGCCGGACCGGATGTCGTCGATGGGGTCGAGGAGGGCCAGAACTTCGCCGGGCGTATAGACCGGGCCGGGTGGGAGCATGGTGTTCATTATCGGCCGGCCTGTCGCGGACCCAACTGTCGAGCTTGGCATAACACGAGGAAGACGTAACCGAGGGGCCAAATTGTTTCCGGGATTTGCATGTACGCTCATCCACGACGTCCGCATGGCGATCGTCCCCACGGGTTACCACGGCGCGGACCATTGGGACCGGCGATTACTCGCCGACACGTTTTGTGCGCCGGATGCCGATCCGCGTCCCGTCCGATTCGATGATGACCGCGCCGTCCCGGTCCGTCCGGAAGAGTGGCAGGCGCGCCCTCTCGAGCCGCTCCAACACCTCGGCGCTCGGATGTCCGAACGTGTTGCGCTTCCCGACAGAGACGACCGCCGCCCGCGGACGCACCGCTTCGAGCATGCGAGGCGTGGTCGAGGTTCGGCTCCCGTGG
>Ga0207667_10002195_pt1 | contig 24485 bp, 25 predicted proteins | sample KBSCornC52_FD_184301 | JGI IMG/M metagenome (GOLD analysis project Ga0207667, IMG submission 184301) | Corn rhizosphere microbial communities from Kellogg Biological Station, Michigan, USA - KBS Corn C5-2 (SPAdes) (version 2) | ecosystem: Host-associated > Plants > Roots > Rhizosphere > Soil ...
GGATGAGCCCCGCCTTGGTGACCGAATAGGGCACGGCATAGGCGGTCCCCCAGATGCCGGCCCCGGAGGCGACGTTGACGATGCTGCCATGGCTCTCGAGCAATGCGGGGATGGCCGCCTGGGAGAGGTAGAAGGGCGCGCTCAGATTGGTCGCGATCATCCTGTCCCAGTCTTCGGGCGTGACCTTGGTGGTTTCGTGAAACTGCATGATGCCGGCGATGTTGCAGAGCGCATCGAGCCGGCCGAAGCGCTCGACCGCCATGGCGACGGCATCGACGCACGCCTGCCGCTCGACCAGATCGCGCACGAAGTTCTCGGCGGTGGCTCCGATCTCGCGAACCTGGCCGAGCGTCTTCTCCAGCCCCTCACGATCGCGATCGACCATGAACAGATCGGCGCCATGTCGCGCGCAGGCCAGCGTCGTGGCGCGGCCGAGGCCGCTGGCGGCGCCGGTGACGAGGACGACCTTGCCCTGAAGCTTCATTGTAAGGCCTCCCGCCGCGGTGAATCCCAGTTTAGCTCTTTTGGTTGCGGGGGTCACTGGCAGACCATTGTTAGCGTCCTTCACTAATCATGTTCTTGGGGTCGCGTTGCCGTTTGGTGTTCGCTGGCGTTGGCCTATGGACTTATCAGCCCGATCGCGGCGGCAATTGTTACGGTTCGGATCGCGGCGGCAAACGCGATTGCGGGGAATGGCGAGGCGAGGGTGTGGTAGTTCCATTATTTGCGATCGAAGCTCACACTAGCGAGCAATAGACGAGGGAGCGGCATGATGAGCATTGATTATGCCCGTAATCTGTACATCTCGGGCAGATCGCACGGCATGGGCGCGAACCGTTTATGGGCGCGCGCGCTCGAAGAAGGCTGCGAAGCCGGCCACGATGACATCAGCGATTTCGCCTTCAACGGCCCGTTCTCGCTCTCGATCAACCATCTGGCTGGCCTCAGCCTCGAGTTGCTTCTGAAGGCCGCTTATGTCGCGAGCGGCGGGCCAGCCGATGACGGGCATCTCCGCGAGATCGGTCACGATTTGCTTCGCACGCTCGATCTCGTCGAGGAACTCGGCTTCCGTTCCCAGGCGACACATCTGCGCGGGATCGTCGAGCTTATGAGCGAACCCTACCGGAAACATTGGTTCCGCTACGACCGACCGAACGAATTTCTGCTGCCTGACTTCGACCCGATTAATGAGACGCTGGCTGTGCTGGAGGCGGAAGTAAGGACGCTTTGCGGAGCCGACGCTTGAGCCCGGACGACTGCAGCGAGTCGCCGTACGAGAGCAGCAATCTAGGTCCGCGCAAGGCTGGATTTCTTGCTAAGCGACTTCAGGGCGTCCGCGCCGACGATCGTGCCGAACACCGTGGAAACCAGTGTGCTGTCGATAGGGACGCCAGACAGCCAGGATAGTACGTGCATGATGCCGTACGTCATCGCTGGAGCGACGACAGTCAGCTTTGCGCCCTCCTTGATCAGATGCACGAGCTGTTCGCGGCTTCGCTCGATGGCCTCGACTGCCTCTCGCGTGAAGTTCCCACGATCGACTGCGTCAATCAGCGCACCGAGCTGCGTGTGAAGCTCGCGCAAGCATTGGATCGCGTCGGCTGTAATTGGGTCATTGAACCGCCTGCTCTCAAGCAGGTTGGCGAGTTCATCGACCTCGCGCAGAGCGACCGGAGCCAGCCCGCGAACGATCGTGACTTGTTCGCGCAGCGTACGTCGCCCGGTCCACGAACTCGCGGCGTAGACGTTGTCCGCGCTCGCGACCTGTGCCTCAAGGGCGTTCGCAATGTCTTCGTACGAGCGCCGCCATTGGTCATCAAGAAGATCGACGCGACTGTCGCGTGCCGGGCTATCCCTATATTTTAGCAATGCTCGTAGGAGCTTTGCCTGATGGCCGGCGGAGAGCGACGGTAGGATGCGCCGCAATCGCCTGGCTTTAGAACCACCGTCTATCGAATAGCGCGGGGCTGTGGCGTCAATGCCGACCTCATGCGCGAGGACTTGGTCGAAGGTGCGATCACTGAAGTCGAGTACGTATCCGGTCTTCATGCCGAGGACGCGCTCGACCACCTCCATGTCGGCTGGGCTGATCAGCGGTTTAGGTTCGGCAGAGGTAGCCATCGCGGAATCCGATCAAGCCTCTACGTGTGTGGGCCCCATTCACGAACCGATGCCGGAACTGAAATCGAGCCCGATACCGATGCTGGGTATTCCTGGTTCGGCTCGTTCAGGAAGCACCATTCTTGCACCTCATCTCAGATGATAAATCCGCGCCGCATTGCCGTGCAAAATCTTCCCCGCATCCTCGCGTGACACGCCCACGAACGCGCGCTCGATGTAATCCGCGGGGCGGATGGCGATGCTGGCGGGGCCGGGGCTCATGCTGGTCGGGTGGGGGAAGTCGGTTTCGTAGAGGATGTTGTCGGCGCCGAGCTGCGCGATCGTGCTGCGCAGCGTCTCTTCCTCGAACCAGAAGCAGCCGTAGATCTGGCGGCGGAAATATTCGCTCGGCAGCAGGTCGTATTCGGGATGCTCGTGGGTGACCGCGCAATTCTTCCACTGATAGTCGAGCCCGGCGAGGACGAACGGCAGCCAGCCGACGCCGCTTTCCACCGAGACGAAATTGAGCCGCGGAAAGCGATGGCAGATGCCGCCGCAGATCAGCTGGGCGATGGCCTTGCTATTGTCGAGCGCGGCGAGCGCGTTCATCGCGGCGGAGGCGGCGCGGCGGCCGGCGCTCTTGTCCATCATCGTGACGATGTCCATCGCGCCGGGATCGCCCGAGGCGACGTGGAAGTTGACCGGCAGGCCCATCTCCTGCGCCGCCGCCCACACTGTGTCCCAATGCGGATCGCTCAGCTTGGGCAGGCCGAAGGCCGCCGGGTCGGCCGACATCACCACACCCTTGTGGCCCTTGCGGGTACAGCGTTCCATTTCCTTGACGCAGGCAGCGACATCCCACAGCGGCATCGCCATCTGCGGGATCAAGCGGGTCGGCGCGGCGCTCGACCAGTCGCTCAGCCAGTCGTTATAGGCCTGGAGGCATTCCAGCATCAGCACCGGATCGGTCAGCGCGAGATAGCGCCCGGCGCCGAAGCCGGCGACATTGGGAAAGAGGATCTGGCTGTGGATGCCATAGGCGTCCATCAGCTGGAGCCGGTCCTCGGCGCGCCACAGCGCGGGGCTGACGTCGGAGAGGCGCTTGGGCGTGTCGGGGAAATATTCGTTCCAGCCGGCATGGGCGGAAAAGCCCGCCGAGAACACCCGTTCCTCGCCGAAATACCAGGCGTCCTCCTGGGCGCGCTCGTCCCATTTCACATGGGGCACCTTGTCGCCCCATTTGCCCACCGACATGCGCGCGGTCCACAGATCATAGGGCTCGATGATGTGGGTGTCGGTGTCGACGACCTGGAATTCCTCGGCGAGCAATTGCATGTCGGTCTCTCTCCTAGCCCCGTGGCGCCCATGCTGACGCTTGCGGTCGATGGATAGAGGACCCGGACGCCCAAGGCCAGCTTGGGAACGCACGCAGCCCTGGGCCTTTGCCGAGATCGGCGCGATGGTCTACGTCGATCATGGAATGCCGGAGGGGGCCTGAGGCGATGCACGATACCGCGCTGGTACGCCGTCAGTTCCTGGGCGGAGCAGGCGCCGTGGCGGTGGCGATGGCGGCAGGACCGGCATCGGCAAGCAAAGGCCTTGTTCCGGCCATCGCATCTGACGGACCACGATCCGAAGCGGATGATCGCGTCGCGCTGCTCTGCCTGTTGCGCAGCGCGACCGCGCGCGGCTGACGAGCGGCTCGCGCATGCTCCCGTTCGACAATCCCGCGCGGATCGATATCGGCCTGGACTGCCGCTCGATCAACTTCGAGAATCCGACCGGCGAACGCGGCGGCGGCGGCAAGGCGGCCAAGGGCCGCAAGGGCGCGCCCAGCAAGATGCTCGCTCCCGGCGAGACGATCGTCCTCGCCGACATCGCGGGTCCGGGCCGCATCCGCCACATCTGGATGACCTTCCCGCCGGCGCGACCGGAAGAGATGCGCGCGATGTGGATGGAAGTGTTCTACGACGGCGCGAAGGAACCGAGCATTTCGGTGCCATGCCTCGACTTCTTCGGGCTGCCGCACGGCCGAACCTCGCCCTATTTTTCCGCGCTGACATCGGTGCAGGAAGGACGCGGCTTCAACGCGCATTATCCGATGCCGTTTGCCCGACACATCCGGATCGAGCTGACGAACGCGAATTCGAAGCCGGTGATCTTCTACTATCAGGTCGACTACACGCTGGAGGCGGTCGATCGCTCCGAAGGCTATCTACATGTCCTGTTCAATCGGGAGAATCCGACGACGTTGAAGCGGGACTTCGTCATCGCGTCAGGGCTCAAGGGCCCGGGACGATTGCTCGGCTGCGTCGTCGGCATCCGTGTCTTCCAGGACGGCATGCATTGGTACGGCGAGGGCGAGGTGAAGATCTATCGCGATGGCGACAGCGAGTTTCCGACGATCTGCGGCACCGGGCTGGAGGATTATGTCGGCAGCGCCTGGGGAATGGACCGGCACACGGCGCTCTATGCCGGCGTTCCGATCCAAGTCGCGCGACCGGTGGCGCCGCCAGCGCGGCCGCCGATGCCGGATTTCGTCGGCTTCTATCGATGGCATCTCACCGACCCGATGATCTTCCGCGACTCGTTCAGGATGACGATCCAGCAGATTGGCGCCGTGAGCGGAAAAGCCCATGCGGGCGGCAAGGAACTGCTCGGCAAATACGAACTTGCCGGCAACGGATGGATCACCGCCGGTCCGGAAGCGAAGGGCACGCCCTATGAAGATTTCATCGGCGGCATCGCCGAACGGAAAGACGATTATTGCGCCGCCGCCTTTCTCTATCTGAGCGACGTGCAGTCCGTGCCGCGGTTGAACGTCAGAGCGGCGACGCGGGACATCGGCTTGCTGGACTATGAGCCGGTGCCGGCATTGCTGATCTAGCGGACGCGCAATCAAGACCGCGAAGGTCGTTGCCAGGGCGGAACGTCACGCGGTTGGCCGGAGGAGACATTTTCGCGCCGGATGCGGCTTATACCTAGGCATTTACCCTAGCGGCGATCTGCGGGATCGGCTCTAGGGCGATGCATGTACCCACCCGCTCTATTCCCTCCGCATCATTCCCGATTTCTTGAACGGCTGGCACGGCGCGCGGGCCCCGCGCTGCTCGCCGCGCTGCTCTCGCTGTCGCAGGCGGCCTTCGCGACATCGGCCTCCCCAGCCATCGACGCGCCGGCACGACGGGCGGATTTCGCGGGCGCCCGTCCGTCGGCGGATAGCCGCCGGCTGGCGGAATGGGTCGTCGCGTCGAACGACAATCAGGATCTGCCGTTCATCATCGTCGACAAGGTCAATGCCCAGCTGCTGCTGTTCGATGGACGCGGCATGGTCCGTGCCGCCACCTCGGTGCTGCTCGGACGCGCGCGCGGCGATGATTCGCCGCCAGGGATCGGCGATCGTCCGTTGTCGCGGATCACCCCGGCAGAGCGCATCACGCCGGCCGGCCGTTTCGTCGCCTCGGCCGGCAAGAATCCGGACGGCCAGGATATCATCTGGATCGACTGGGGTGCCGCGCTGGCGCTGCACCGGGCCACCGATGTCGTGCCCGGGCTCGCGCGGCGCGACCGGCTGGCGCGGCTGGCGAGCGCCTCGCTGCGCGACAAGCGGATCACCTACGGCTGCGTCAACGTCTCGACGGACTTCTACGACCGCTACGTCCGGCCGGCGTTCCGAGCAACCAAGGGCATCGTCTATATCCTGCCCGAAACGAGGCCGGTCCACGACCTGTTCCCGACGCTCGCCGCGCGATAGGCGGTTGGTTCCGCGACCCCGCTATCTAAGCCCGGTTGCCTGGTATCCCGCCAGCGGTCCGACGGGGTCGTCGGAAAAATTCCTTATCCAACCCGGAATTCGCGTCGCCTCGGACGCTCGCTCCGGTTGATAGGTGAAGCAGGCGCCGAGCCGGCCCTTGCCCCAGTCCGCGGCTGTCTTGCGTGTCTCGAGCGCGAGCCCGCGACCCTGTGAGATTTGCACGACGCGACGCAACAGGCCGGCCCATTCGCGCAGCTCAGGCGTCAGTTCCTGCCGCCAGGACGACAAGCGGCGAAGCTCCCGTCCTACCCAGGGCGCCGGGCCTTGGATCACCGATCCGTGAACATCCCAGGCGAGCACCGGGCTGTCGTCGATCGCCAGCGCGACGCGCGTGCGGCCATCGATGCGATCGGTCGCCGTCAGATCGAAGCGGGTCGGCGCGTCGCCCGCGGCATGGGCGGCTGCGAGAACGATCAGTTCGAACATGTGCGTGCAATGCTGAAGCGGGTCGAGCTGGGCGATCTCGGCGAGCGGCCGGCCGGTCACTTCCGCTGCCAGATGATCCCCCGCGGCCGGGCAGGTCGTCCACGGAAAGCGCTCGGCGTCGACCGTCAGCCCGGTCACGCGCCCTTCGGCGTGTTGCACCCGGATCAGGAAGTGATGGAAATCATCCTCGACCGCGGCGCACACGACGCCCGCGGCGGGAGTGACGATGATGCGACGGCGAAAGCCCGGGCATCCGTCGAGGAGGTCGAGGGGCGGGCTCATCTTTTGCTCTTCCCTACTCGTCATCCCGGCCTTGAGCCGGGATCCCGCTTCTCTTCTGTCTGAAGCCGCACCGATTGCCATTCCGTCCGTGAAGGCAGCGGGACCCCGGCTCAAGGCCGGGGTGACGAAGGAGGTGGAGCGGGCGCGGCGCGCTGCGCCTTACTTGACCTCCATGTCGTTCCAGTCCGGGTTGCTCAGGTAGCGCCACATCTGCGGGCCGGTGCATGGGTTCATCACCGCCGAGCGGTTGTGGTCGGTCCAGTAGTAGTTCTGCGCGCGGCGATCGCTCCAGACCTTGTTGCGGTTCATCTCGTCGATCATGTTGTTGTAGCGCCAATAGGCCTCGCTGGTGACGCTGACCGATTTCTTGCCCTCGAGGATCAGCTTCTCCATGCCCTGCATGGCGAAGAAGTTGACCATCTCGTGGAACGCCGCGACCGGCAGCGCGCCGTTGGTGTTCGGCCCGTAGATCGACCAGAGGTTGGGGAAGCCCGGCATCATGCAGCCGAGATAGGCGCGCGCGCCGTCCTTGGCCCAAAGCTCGTCGATCGTCTGGCCGCCCTCGCCGGTGATCGTCATCGGGAAGAGATATTCGGTGGCGTGGAAGCCGGTGGCGAAGACGATGACGTCGACCTCGTAATGGGTGCCGTCCTGCAGCTCGATGCCGGTCTCGGTGATCGTCTTGATCTCTTTCTGGACGAGGGTGACGTTCTCGCGAACGACCGCGTCGAGCACGCTATATTCCGGATCGACCATGATCGGCCGCGCCGAGAACACCGGGTGCGGCGGGGTGAGCTGCTTGACCAGATCCTCGTCGCCGAGCTTGCGCATCATGAACTCGATGCTGGCGTCGCGCGCCGCCTTGTTCTTGGCGCTGGTCGAATAGGGATCGTTGAACTCCGGATCGATCGTCGTCAGCGGCACGAAGAAGGCGCCGTAGTTCGACCGGCAGCGCATGAAGTTGGTGTGATAAGGCAGGTTGCGGTCGAGCCAGCTGACCTGCGGCGGGAACGGCGAGCGATAGCCGTCGACCGGGAACAGCCATTGCGGCGTGCGCTGGAAGACGGTGACGTGATGCGCCTCGAGCGCGAGCTCGGGGATCATCTGATAGCCGGTAGCACCGGTGCCGATGACGCCGACGCGCTTGCCGGCGAGGTCGTAATTCTTGGGCCAGCGCGAGGTGTGCCAGCTGTCGCCCTTGAAATCCTTCTGGCCGGGGAATTCCTCGAGCCGCGGCCGGTTGAGGAAGCCGACGCCGGTGATCACCGCGCGCGAGCGATGATGGCGCTCCTTGCCGTCGCGTCCGCGCAGCAGGATGTCCCATTCGCCGGCGGCCTCGTCCCAGGTCATCGACAGGACTTCGGTCTCGAACTGGATCTTCTCGCGCAGGCCGAAGTTGTCGGCGACCCAGTCGAAATAGCGGGTGTTCTCGGTCCAGCCGCAGAACGGGTTGGGATAGCCGAAGTCGACGCCGAAGAGATGGGTGTAGCTGCGGCTCGGCGTGTCGACGCGGGCGCCGGGATAGCGGTTCTCGTACCAGGTGCCGCCGACGCCGTCGTTCTTCTCGACCATGGTGTAGGGGATGCCGGCGCGATCGAGCTGGATCGCGGCGTTGAGCCCGCCCATGCCCGCGCCGACGATGGTGACGGTGAAGGCCTCGCGCGCCTTGGGGTCGACGTCGCGCTTCCACTTCAGCTCGCGCGCCCAATGGTCGAGCGCGAGCTCCTCGACATAGAGGCCGACGTCCTCCTCGGGGATCGGATCGTCGAACACGAGGCGGAGGCTGGTCGGGAGACGGTCCCTGGGGCCGATGTCGACCTCGCCGGCGCCGGAATCGCGATAGGCCTTGAGCCAGTCGGCGGCCTTTTTCTGGAGGAAGGCGGTGCCCGCTTCGGTGGCCGGGAAGCGGCCCTCGTAGAAGCCGGCGAGGAAGGATTTGGTCTCGAGATTGAGCAGCTCGGGATCGCCGGTGAGCTGATAGATCAGCCCGCGCAGCACCATCGGATCGGCATATTTCACCGCATCCTCAATCTCTTGGTCGGTCGCCTTGAGCAGCTCCGGCCGAACCGGTCGTTCCATCGTCGTCGCCATAATCACACTCTCCATCTCCAGCCGGGATTTTGCGAGCTAGCTTGCGAATAGTCAAAGATTTTTGGGTGGAACCCCCACCGTCATTTCCGCCCAATTTCCCGGGTATGACGAAAGATGTGAGCGGACTAGGTGCGCGGCATTCGAGAATGAATTATCACGGTTATCAAGTCATTCTCAAAACACCCGCCTAAATACATGATAGAGAAAATAGCCTCGAACTAAATCTGGATCGGATCGTTATGACGATGTGGGGTATACCCACAGGGAATACATTATGTCGATCGAGAGCAATAAAGCCGCGTCGATCTCTCATAGGAACAACAATCGGGGAATATGGCGGGAATTGTCGTTTATCCTTGCGATGTCGATAATTTCTGCATTTGTCTTGGCGGTCATAGGCGGGTGGATCACCCCCGCCACTTTCGGCGTCTAGCTGCGAGCTGTCATCATATGGCCGGCGTTCCCGCCCCAAGAGCGGGGGCTTGAATTCGCAGATACGAAAACCGCGTCTCGTCCATTTGGGCGATTGTCGACGGCGGCGCGCCTGATCAAAGTGCCGTAGCTCGGTCAGGGGAGAGATCATGCGCCGTGAACCGCAGGGCGAGGCCGCGCAGCGGTGAGCCCATATTCGGGATCTCTGCCCGCCGGCCTTCCCGGCGAGGACGAGCGGGTGCTGGCGGGCGCGGTGGCGATCGTCACCGGCGCGGCGTCGGGGATCGGTCGCCGCACGGCGCTGATGCTGGCGAGCCATGGTGCGGCGGTGGCGCTGGTCGATATCTCGGCCGAAGGATTGGCGACCGTCGCGAACGAGATCGCTCAGCAGGGCGGCAAGGCCGAGGCCTTTCCCTGCGATCTGGCCGACCGCGTGAAGACATCGGCACTGGTGGACACTGTCGTGGAGCGGCTTGGCCGGGTTGACATATTGATCAATTCGGCGGGGATCGGCAGCGCGACGACGCTGCTCGATGCGACGGCGGAGCAGTGGGACGAGCAATATGCGGTCAATCTGCTCGCGCCCTTCCTGCTGATGCAGGCGGCCGGGCGACAGATGATCGCGCAAGGGCAGGGCGGGCGGATCGTCAATCTCTCGTCGAGCTCGGCGTTTCGTGCCCATGCGGGCTGCGCCTATGCGGCGATGAAATCGGCAGTGGCGGTGCTCGCGCGGACCGCGGCGGCCGATCTCGGCGCGCATGGCATCACGGTCAACGCGATCGCGCCGGGGCTCACGCGCACGCCGATGGTCACCGGCGCAGGGCTGATGGATCAGGTCGATCACCTGGTGCTGCAAGGTCCGCTCGCCAATCTGACAAAGCGGGTCAGCGAGGCGGAGGATATCGCCGCGACGATCCTGTTCCTGTGCATGCCGGCCGCGCGCCAGATCACCGCGCAGATCATCCATGTATCCGCGGGCGCGGTCGTCTGACAGGATAGCCAGCAGTCGACAGGAGGGACGGATGTCGAAGTTCGAGAATTACAAGGATCGCTATGAATTCATCCGCCTCGAGCGCAATGAGGGCGTGCTCGAGCTGACCATCCACAACAAGGGTGGGCCGGCGACCTGGAGCTCGCATGTCGGCGGGCTGCACGACGAGATGGGCCAGTGCTTCTACGAGGTCGGCCGCGATCCCGAGACCAAGGTGATCATCATCACCGGCAGCGGCGACCAGTTCCTCACCGAGCTCGACTGGTCGGTGCCGATCCCCGACATCGGCACGGTGCCGTTCTGGGATCGCATCACGCGCGAGGGCAAGGACCTGCTGATGAACCTGCTCGAGATCGACGTGCCGGTGATCGGCGCGGTCAACGGCCCGGCGACGATCCATGCCGAGATCCCGACGATGTCGGACATCGTGATCTGCTCCGACAATGCGATCTTCGCCGACCATGCGCATTCGCCGTCGAATGTCGTGCCCGGCGACGGCGTGCATGTCTGGTGGCAGATGGTGCTCGGCCCCAATCGCGGCCGGCGCTTTCTGCTGCTGGGCGAGGAGATCAGCGCGAAGGAGGCGCTGCAGCTCGGCTTCGTGTCGGAGGTGCTGCCGGCGGCCAAGCTGATGGATCGGGCGCGCGAGTTGGCGCGGTTCATTGCGCAAAAACCGGTGAGCATGCTGCGCGGCTCGCGCAACGCGTTCTCGCAGCACATCAAGCGGCGGATGCTCGACGATCTCGGCTACGGCCTGCAGATGGAGGGCATCAACGTGCTGGCGATGATGCAGGCGCAAGCGGGCGGGGAGTGAATGAAAGTCGGGATCGCTCCATCAGACTCCCCTCCCTGGGTCAGGGAGGGGATTGAGGGGTGGGTCCGCCGGCGTTGCTTCGCTCCGGCTCAATCCTCCCCTCTGATGACGTGTTGACGTCCGTGCAGCGCGCTGCGCGCCACCCATCCCTAGCCCTTCCCTGAATTAGGGAAGGGGACTGATTGGAGGCCGGCGGATCTGGAAGCCGGTCTTCGACTGCTCGAAGCCGGCACGCTGGTAGAAGGCGAGCGTGCCGGGGTCCTTGCGGCCGGTCATCAGCATCACCTTGTAGCAGCCGGCCGCCCAGGCGGCGTCCACGGCTGCCTGGAGCACCGCCTGGCCATGGCCGGCGCGGCGATGATTTTCGCGGGTGACGACATTCTCGATCAGCGCATAGGGCCTGCCGCGCCGGGTGAGATTGGGAATGGTGATGAGGGTGCAGCTCGTCACCAGTTCCTCGCCGATGAAGCCGGCGAAGATGATGTTGCCGGGCTGGTTGGTGAATTGCGCGAAGATGGCGCGGGCGTCCTCGACTGACGCTGGCACGTCATCCGGGTTGAGGTGGCGGTAGAGATCGAGAAGCTGCGGCAGGTCCGATGGCGTCGCCGGCCTGATGTCGAGCTTCATCGCGGACCGGCGATCGCGGCGATCACGCCGATCTCGGCGAGCAGCTTGGCGGCGGTCGCGAGCAGCGAGCGGTCGCTGCCGGCGCGGCCGACGAATTGCAGGCCGATTGGCAGGCCGTCATCCCAAACGGCGGGGAAACCGAGCGCGGGGACGCCGAGGCTCGACCAATTGCGGCAGAACAATGGATCGCCGGTGGCGGCGAGGCCTTCGAGCGCGACATCCTTGGCGGTGGGGGTGAGGATGAAATCGATGCCGTCCATGCCCGCGGCGAAATCGGCGCGGCCGCGGCGCTGCGCCTCGCACCCCGCGCGGTAGTCCGCCTCGGAGACTTTGGTCGCCATCTCGCCGAGCCATTTGAAATCGTCGCTGACCCCGTCCGGCTGCTCGTCGACGAGATAGCCGAAGCAATTCCACATCTCCCACATATGCTGCTCGATCAGCGGCTGTTGCAGATCGGCGAGGGCTGGAAGATCGCAGTCGACCAGTCGCGCGCCGGCGGCGGCAAGCGCGTCGGCGGTGGCGGTAAAGGCGGCGTGGACATTGGGTGACGCCTCGTCCCACATCGATGTGCGGTGGAGGCCGATGACCGGGGCGTGGTCAACGCGCGCCGGTGTCGCATCCTTTGCGAGGCAGGCGTCGAGCAGCAGCAGATCCTCGCCGGTGCGGGCGAAGCCGCCGAGCGTGTCGAGGCTCGGCGCCATGATCATCATGCCGGCCGGCGGATAACGGTCGAACGTCGGCTTGAAGCCGAGCGCGCCGCAATAGCTTGCCGGCCGCACGATCGAGCCGACGGTCTGGGTGCCGAGCGCGATCGGCACGTGGAAATCGGCGACCGCGGCGGCCGAGCCGCTCGATGAGCCGCCCGGCGTATGGCCGATGCGGCGCGGGTTGGAGGTCGGGCCAGGGTGCATGCCGGCGAGCTCGGTGGTGACGGTCTTGCCGAGGATCACCGCGCCGGCCTGGCGCAGCAGGGCGACGCCGGCGGCGTCGACCGATGGCCGGCGCTCGGCGAAAGCCTTGCAGCCGAGCTCGGTCGGCATGTCGAAGGTGTCGATGATGTCCTTGATGCCGACGGGCACGCCGTGGAGCGGGCCGCGCACCGGCTCGGCATCGCGGGCGCGTGCCTGGGCGAGGGCGGCCTCGGGATCGAGCCAGACCCAGGCATGAACCTCCGGCTCGCGCGCGGCGATGCGGCGCAGGCAGGAGGCGGTCAGCGCCTCGGAGGTCAGCGTCCCGGCCGAGATCGCCGCCGCGGCCTCGCCGGCCGGGAGGAAGCAGGGCTCGGTTAGATCGGCGGTCGTCGCCATGGCTGGTCTCCCCGGTTGCGCGGAGGCTGGAAGCGGGCGCCGGCGCTGTCAAACCAAAGAGGTTGCATCTTGCATCGATCGAGCCCGTGACGGCAATCGCCTGGCCGACAGCGCGCGCGAGACCAATCTAAATTGAGCTGTCCCGGACCTTATGGGCCGCGCGATGGTTCAGACGACACAGCGCCACCGTTTCAGATTCCACCGCCGGGCGCACTCCTCACAGCCGACTGGGCCTTGCGATCGGTTCAGCAATGGCGGGTCATAATCTCATGCCGATGATGAAAGCCGCCGTGTTCGTCGAACCCGGCCGGATCGTGCTCGACGACAAGCCGGTGCCCGAGGTTGGCCCGCTCGATGCGCTCATGCGAATCACGACGACGACGATTTGCGGCACCGACGTTCACATCCTGAAGGGGGAGTATCCGGTCGAACGCGGGCTCACGATCGGCCATGAGCCGGTTGGGGTAATCGAAAAATTGGGGTCCGCGGTCACCGGCTTTGCCGAAGGCCAGCGGGTCATCGCCGGCGCGATCACTCCCAGCGGCCACAGCAATGCCTGCCAGTGCGGTCGAAGCTCGCAGGATGGGGCCGACAGCAAGCACGGCTGGAAGGCGATGGGCGGCTGGCAGTTCGGCAATACGATCGACGGCTGCCAGGCGGAGTATGTGCTGGTGCCGAACGCGATGAGCAATCTGGCCGTGGTGCCCGAAAACCTGTCCGACGAGCAGGTGCTGATGTGTCCCGACATCATGTCGACCGGCTTTGCCGGGGCGGAGAGCGGCCGCGTCGGGATCGGCGACATCGTTGCAGTCTTCGCCCAGGGGCCGATCGGCCTGTGCGCCACCGCAGGCGCCAAGCTCAGTGGCGCTGCGATGATCATCGCGATCGACCAGGTGCCGGAACGGCTCGCCATCGCCAAACAGCTCGGCGCTGACCATGTCGTCGATTTCAGCAAGCAGGACCCGGTCGCCGCGGTCATGGCGTTGACCGATGGGCGCGGCGTCGATGTCGCGATCGAGGCGCTCGGCACGCAGGCGACCTTCGAGGCCTGCCTGAGGGTGCTGCGCCCTGGCGGCACCTTGTCGAGCCTCGGGGTCTATTCGACCGACCTGACGATCCCGCTCGATGCCTTTGCCGCGGGGCTCGGCGACAACCGTATCGTCACCAGCCTATGCCCCGGCGGCAAGGAACGCATGCGCCGACTGATGGCGGTGATCGCTTCGGGTCGGGTCGATCTCAGCGCGATGGTCACCCACCGGTTCAAGCTCGACGATATCGAGGCGGCCTATGACCTTTTCGCCAATCAGCGTGACGGGGTTTTCAAGGTGGCGATCACGCCCTGACGGCACGCGATGCGATGAGAGGAACAGACCATGACAAGGCCCATTAGCGCCACCGAGGACGACCTGATCGCCCCTCGCCACGTCCCGCAGTGGAGCGGCGAATTGGTCACCCGGACCGGCTTTCGTTTCCTCGCCCGGCCTGCGGTTCCTGCCGATGAGGAAGCTCTTGGGGAATTCTTCGCGGTGGTCTCGCCCGACGACTTGCGGTTTCGCTTCCTGTCGTCGGTCCGCAATCTGCCGCCGGGCCAGCTGATCGCGATGACCGATTTCGACCATCGCACGACGGAGAATTTTCTCGCCTTCGACGACGATCGTAGCGTGATCATCGCGACCGCGATGCTCGCCGCTGACACCGGGCTCGAAACCGCCGAGGTCGCGCTGGCGATACGGCCCGACTTCAAGCAGCTCGGGGTGAGCTGGACGCTGCTGGAGCATGTCGCGCGCTTCGCCCAGGCGAAGGGGATCAAGACACTGGAGTCGATCGAAAGCCGCGACAATCACGAGGCGATCGAGCTGGAACGCGAGATGGGATTCGAAACGCTCGCCTGCCCCGACGACCCCGCGCTGCTGATCCTCAGGGCCACGCTCGGCTGATCGCAAGGAGATGAAGATGATCACGACTATGGACGACGGTCTCACGACCATCGAAGACGGCCTTCGGCTCCAGTTCGTTCGCGCCCAGGCGCGCTTTGCCTGTCGCGCAGGAGCGTTGGCGCTGAAACGAGCGCTTGGCCATCGTGGCACCGATCGTTGGTATCATAGCCAGTATCAGGGCTATCTCGATGCGTGGGTGGCCGACGCCGTGGAACCGCTCAACCAAGCAGAGGCCGGTGAGGTCAGTCTTTTCGCGCAGCTGTGACGTGCGGTGCCATCGGTCGTGGATCAGGCGGTCCGCTTCTCATGAGGCCGTGCCGTACGGCATGTCTTCACCCAGTCAGTGAGCCGCGCGGGCATCAGCCAATCGCGCACCAGGTTTTCGTCACCCTTGCCCGCCAGGATGAGGAGATGGCCCAACAGATAGCGCGCTTGTTCGAGACTGACCTCGTCGGCGGCGTGAGCCGCCAGCACGCCACCTAGCAGCGCATCCGTCGCCTTCTGATCCTTGCGTTGGCCCAAATCGAAAGTCATCCAACCTCCATCCCTCCATTAAGCATCTGGCGGGCAGGAAAGGTCCATTCCAATCAACTATGGACGATCGACACCCTCGTACCCGGATCGGTGTCGAATATCTCGACGGCGGCATCCAGCTTCCGTGCCAGTGCCTGGACGATCGTGCTGCCGAGGCCCGAATGGGTCTCCGCCGCGGGCGGCATCCCGACGCCATCGTCGCTGACCGACAGGGTCCAGCCCAGCTCGGAGGAATGATAGTCGACGATGATCTTGCCGCTGCGCTGATCGGGAAAGGCGTGTTTGAGCGCGTTGATCACCAGCTCGGTGACGATCAGGCCAAGGCTGACCGACACGTCGGACTCGGCAATGCTTGCGTCGGCGGTGACGTCCAGCGTCAGCACGTCGTGGTCGCGGATCATCGAGGCAGCGATGCTGCGGCACAGATCAGTGAAGTAAGGACGCAGTTCGACGGCGCCGATGGTCGCCCTGGCGAGCTGGTGCTGGATGGCGGCGACGGACATTACCCGGTGATGTGCGTCGCGGAGATGGAGCCGGCTCTCGTCGGAATCCACCCGCTTGGCATTTTGCAGCAGAACACTGGCGATGATCTGCAGGCTGTTGGCGACGCGATGCTGCAGCTCCTGCAGCAATATGGTCTTTTCGCGCAGCTGGTTGTCCCTGAGCTTCTCGATGGCCCGGGTGGCGGTGACGTCGGCGACGGTCAGCAGCAGGCGGACATCCTCGCCAGCGCCATAGTCGAGCTTCTGGACCTGGATCACCAGTCGCCGGTCGCCCTGGCCCTTACGCTTCAGATCCATTTCATAGGGACCGGCCTGGACATTGCCCGAGGCGGTCGCCCGCACCAGCGCGTCGAGCTGGGGGACCGCCCATTCGCCGTCACCCAGCCCGGCGAGAGGACGATCGACGACCTCGTCCGGATCGAGCTGGAAGGCCTGGCTGAAGGAGTTGCTTGCCGAGACGATGTTGCAATCACCGTCGAGCATGAGCAGCGGCACGGTCAATGAGGTGAGCAAGGCCTTGGCCAAGCCGGGTGGCGCGGCCGAAGTCGGAGTTTTCATGACGATGTCCCCTCTCAGGGGACCGAAGGCTCGCGAAGCGAAAGCCATCCTCGGTAGTCGGGGCTCGGCATCCTGCCGAGACTCGTCCGGCGGCAACTTAGCACAGATTGTTGCGCTGCCCTAACGGTCATCGCCGAGCGATTGGCAGCCGGCAAACACCGGAAAGCGATTAATCTTACGCAAACCGAAAGCGCTGTCGGTACGGCTCGCCCCCTTACAGCCACCATGGCCTGCTGCTATCCTTCCGACCGGGAGAAGGAAGAATGAACGCTCTGCTCATCGACAAGCCGATCATTTCCGCGGACTCGCATGTCGTCGAGCCGGTCAGCATGTACGACGGCCGGCTGCCGAAGAAGTTCACCGCGCCCTATATGGTCCGCCAGGGCGAGGGCGACGTCATCATCATTGACGGGATGGACGATCCCTATCCGGTCGGCATGGCTTCGGCCGCCGGCAAGCGCGGGCCGGCGCTGATCGACTATCTGAGGAAGGCGGCGCTCGGCGAGGGCCATACCGGCGGCCATGACCCCAAGCAGCGGCTGCTCGACCAGGACACGGATGGGGTTGCGGCCGAGCTGCTCTATCCGAGCCTCGGCATGCACATCTGCAATCACACGGATCCCGAATACAAGGACGCGCTGTTCGCCGCCTATAACGAATGGATGGCCGAGTTCTGCGCGCACGCGCCCGAGCGGCTGATCGGCATGGGCCAGACCGGGATGAGCTCGCCGCAGCAGGGCATCAAGGATCTCGAGCAGATCAAGCGGCTCGGCCTGCGTGGCGTGATGATGCCGGGCACGCCGCTGATGGAGGATTACGACAGCCGGATCTACGACGATTTCTTCGCCGCCGCGGTCGATCTCGAAATCCCGATCAGCTTCCACATCTTCACCTATCGCAACGATCTGGCGAAGCCGCGCGGGCCGAAGATCAATATCCACATCAGCGTCATTCGCGGCAATCAGGATTTGATCGGCACGATGATCTTCGGCGGCGTGTTCGAGCGCCACCCCAAGCTCAAGCTGGTCTGCGTCGAGGCGGATGCCGGCTGGGCGCCGCATTTCGCCTACAAGATGGATCACGCCTTCGAGATCACGCCGCACTGGTTGGGCGATGTGACGCTGTCAAAGCTGCCGAGCGAATATTTCTGGGAGAATGTCTACGTCACCTTTCAGGAGGACAAGACCGCGCTGCCGATGCGCCATCTGCTCAACATGGATCGGCTGCTCTGGGCGAATGATTTCCCGCATGTCGATTCGACCTGGCCGAATTCGAAGAGCCTGCTCGCCGAGTTCACCGAGGATCTGACCGTCGAAGAGAAGAACAAGCTGCTGCACGACAATGTCGCGGGACTCTACGGGCTGACGATTTGAACGGTCGCGGGGAGCGGTGCGCATCGAGGTCAAAGAGGGCGCGTCAAGTCGGGACGAGATCGCACCGCTGACGGCGCTGGTATACCCGCCGGAGATATTGCGCGAGAAGGTCTGGCGGGACGTGCAGTCCGCGCGGGCATCGCAGCGGGTTATCGTCTACGACGATGACGATGCCGTGGTCTCCACCGCCGGCATCCACCTCCGCAGGGCAAAGGCGAATGGCGTTGTCCTCGCGATCGCCGGTATTGGCGGCGTCATGACCCATCCATCTCATCGCAAGTCGGGGCTCGGCCGATCGGCAATGCACGCTGCCCATGATGTGATTGCCAACACGGATGCGCGATTTGGCGTGTTGTTCTGCGAATCCTTCAATGAGGCCTTTTACGGGCACCTCGGCTGGCGGCGTTATGCGGGCAGCATCACGGTCGAGCAGAAGGGCGTTTCTGTTCGCTATGACCTCATGACCGCCATGGTGAGGGGGTTTGCCCTGCGTGCGCCGATCGACGGCGAAATCGACCTTTGCGGGCTGCCCTGGTAGGCCCCTGCAGACTCCGCAGCCCTGCAGATGACGACCGTAACCCCTGCAGCTGCTGCAGGTGAATCATCATGAATCACCAGACTCTCTCGACTCACCCGCTACCCACCGCCAATGCGGAAATGGGGCCGCTGGTGCTGGCCCCCTTACCCCGCCGCCAAGCCGCCGCTATCCTTCCGTGATGGATCAGCGGCGGAACCAGCTTTCGCCAGAGCTGGCGGGGATGGAAGGAGAGCAGGTGTCGGAGATGCAGCCCAAGGCGGTCGACCGCATTTCGATGGACGGCATCCGCCCGGCCGGCCCGGCGCCGGCGGGGCTGACGGTCGAAGGCGTGCTGGAGGGGGTGCGCGCGGCGCGGCCGCTGATCGCCGCCCATGCCGCCGAAAGCGAGCGGCTGCGCTACGTCGCCGAGCCGGTATGGCGGGCGCTGTGGGAAAGCGGCATGTTCTGGCTGACTGCGGCGAAGGATCAGGGCGGGCTCGACGTCGATGCGCTCGATCCGGTGATCGAAGCGGTCGCGCTGATCGGCGAGGGCTGCGTCTCGACTGCCTGGTGCGCCGCCCAGGTGCTCCAGCAGCAGTGGATGCTGCGCAATCTCACCGAGCAATTCCAGAAGGAGGTCCAGGCCAAGCATCCGGTGATCTGCGCGGCGGGCAACGGTACCGCCTTCGGCACCGCCAGGCGGGTCGAGGGCGGGCTCAGGGTCAATGGGCGCTATCGTTACGGCTCGAATGCGGTCTACGCCGAATGGCTGTTCGGCTTTGCCCATGTCGAGGAGGCGGACGGCAGCAAGAATCTTCACTGCACGCTGGTGCCGGCGGCCGAAGTGACGGTGCTCGACACCTGGCAGGTTGACGGCGTGGTTGGCAGCGGCAGCCATGACTTCATCTTCGACGATGTGTTCGTTCCGGCGCATCGCGTGCAGACGCCGGCGGTGCTGCTCGCGCCGAGGCCGGAGCATCCCAACCGGCTGCTGCGCGGACCGCTGCTGCAATATCCCCATTTCTTCTCGGCGGCGCCGATCCTCGGCGCCGCGCGGGGTGCCGTGGCAAACCTGCGGGCCAAGCTGGCGAGCGGTGGCCCGGATGGCGGCCCGGTCGATCGCGGGACGATGCACGAACTGCTCGGCCGTTGCGACACGACGATGCGCATCGCCGAGCTGGCGATCCTCGATTCCGGCCGCAAGATGGTCGACCTCCATGCCGAGACCGGCGAGGCCGCGCAGGAGGATCAGCTGGCGCTGAGGATGCAGGCGTCGCAGGCGATCGAGATGTCCCGCGAGGTGCTGCGCATGATCAGCGACGCCAGCGGATCGAGCGCGCATCTGCTCGCCAACCCGCTGCAGCGCGCGGTGCGCGATGCGACGATGCTGTCGACCCATGCGACGATCAACCCGCATGGGCTGACCGAGGCCTATGGCCGGATCATGCTCGGCCTGCCGGCGGTGGTGCCGGGCCCGCGGCCGATGTGAATCGGCCCGCGGCGGCGCGCGATGATGTAACGCATTGGGGGCTGATTTCTACGTATAGAAATTCCCCGTAGCACCCTGCTAGCTTGCAGGCTGTCTAACGCGGGCTGGCTCCGGCCTTGCCGGCTGAACAGGGGAAGAATCATGCGCAAGTCACTGCTCGCCGCGGCAGGTCTGACGGCGATCGCAGCAGCCGGGGCGGCGCTGGCCCAGATCCCGCCAAGCTCGGGTGCGGTTTCGGGCGCCTTCTCGGTCGCGGGCGCGGGGAGCAGCGCCGTCTCGGGCGGCAGCGGCGGCGCGCGGGCCTCGTCGAGCGCGGGCAACGTCTCGTTCGGTGGCGCCTCGGCCAACAGCGGCCAGAGCTCGGCCAATCCGAGCCTGAACGTGCACAGCGTGAACACCTATAGCGGCTCGATCGGCGGCACGACGGGCAGCTGCCAGTCGAACGGCACGGCCGCTTGCGGCGCCGGCGGTGTCCAGGGCGGCGCCGGCGGTGGCCTCGGTTGGTCGTTCGACCCGGTGCTGCGGCAGGTGAACTGATCCCCGGTTATTCGCGATCGCAAGCTCCGCGATTGCGGATCGTCGCGGATTCCCTGCAGCGGCATGGACGACCCTGTTCAGGCCGGTTTATCGCCCCGGTGACCGCGAGCTGAGTCCGGCCAGGCATCCCTGCCGGCGTATTCGGCCGCGCTGGGAGGATGCCGCATGACCGCGCGCCCGGTGCCTGTGCCCGACGAGACATCCGCGGAATATTGGGCGGCCTGCGCCGAGCATGTGCTGACGCTGGCGCGCTGTTCGAATTGCGGGCAATTCTCGCATCCGCCCGACATCATCTGCCCGCTATGCCACAGCCCCGATCCGGCGTTCAGCTTCGAGACGGTCGACGGGGGCGGCAAGGTGCGCGCCTGGGTCACCATCCACCAGTCCTTCCTCAACGGCTTCGACACGCCGTTCATGCTGGTCGACGTCCAGCTCGACGATCAGCCGACGGTCAGGATGATCGGGCGGCTGCTCGATGGGCCCGACGCCCCAGTCAGCATGGGCGCGGCGGTGACGCTCGGCTTCGAGGATATCGCGCCCGGCGTATCGATCCCGGCGTTCCGGCTCGGCGGCGCGGCATGAGCGGCCTCAAGGCGCTGCGCAACAAGGTTGCGATCATCGGCCATGCGCAGAGCGCGACGATCCGCCGGCCGACCGAAACGCTCGGCGTGACCGCGTTCAGAACCGCGCGCGAGGCGATCGCCGACGCCGGCATGACGCCGCAGCAGATCGACGGCTTCATCGCCGCGACGATGCTGCCGTCCTCGGGCGCGCATGAGCTGGAGGACGGGATCAGCCTGGTCTCGGCGGAATGGATGGCGGCGCATCTCGGCGCCGACCCGCATCTCGTCGCCGGCTTCCAGGGCTTCGGCCAGATCACCGGCTCGCTCAATATCGCGATCAATGCGCTGGCGAGCGGTGCGGTCGATTACGTGCTGCTGCACCGCGCGCTCTACAATCCGCCCGGCCGCTACAACAACAATCCGATGACGCATGTCGCTGGCTGGCAGCAATGGAATGCGCCGCAAGGCTTCTTCGGGGCGCTGCCGGGCATCGCGCTGGCCTATAACGAATATATGCAGCGCTATGGCTGCACGCGCGAGACGACCGCGCGGATCGCGGTCGAGGCGCGCAAGCACGGGTCGCGCAATCCCTTGTCCTACTGGTACGGCAAGCCGCTGACGATCGAAGACTATCTCGCCGAGCCGGTGCTGGTCGATCCGATGAGCCGGCTCGATTGCGACATTCCGGTGCAGGGCGTCGCCGCTTTCGTCCTGACCACGGCGGAGCGGGCGAAGGATCATCCGCACAAGCCGGTCTACATCGCCGGCTATGCGAACAGTTACGGTTCCGACCGCCGCCTTCACCTCAACTGGACGCTCGACGAGATGGAGCGCGAGGGCCAGGCGCTGGCCGCGCGGCTATGGGAGGGCACCGGCTATACGGCGAGGGACGTGCAGCTTCCCCAGCTCTACGACGGCTTCTCGCCGTTCATCTACGTCTGGCTGGAGGCGCTCGGTTATCTGCCGCGCGGTGAGGCGCATCAGTTCGTCGCCGAAGGCGGGATCGACAGCGACAAGCCCGGCGCGATCCCGGTGCTGACCGGTGGCGGCGCGCTCGGCTGCGGCCGGCTCCACGGCCTGCCTCAGCTGCTCGAATGCTATCGCCAGCTGGCCGGCCGCGCCGGCGAGCGGCAGCGCGACGTCAGCGTTGCCCTGATGACCTATTCCGCGCCCCATATCGGCGGCGCGGTGGTCTATACCAACGACCCGGCGTAGGCCGGTTCGCGCCGCTCTCATTCCGTCACCCTGGCCCTGAGCCGGGTCGCGCTTCTTGTGACAGCTCGCCGACAGAAAAAGGCAGCGGGATGCCGGCTCAAGGCCGGCATGACGAGAAGGGGTTATTCGCGATAGCGGAGATTTGGGCGGCGTGATTGAGGGTGCGCCGGCTTTGCCGTAGGTTCGGCAAGCTAGCGGAATCCGCGAAGGATCGCTCCGATGACCCAGGAAAAGCTGACCATCATCTCGTCCGACTGCCATGCCGGGCCGGCCGACATGCGTGACTATCGGCCGTTCGTCGATCCCGACGTCCTCGATGATTTCGATGATTATGTTGCGCGGATCGACGCCTATGAGGCGGGCTATGACGACGGCAAAATGACCGCCGGCGGCGCCGGCGCGGTCGCGGGCGAGGACGGGCTGTGGGACATGGCCGTTCGCGAGCGCTTCCTCGATGCCGACGGCATCGCCGCCGAGCTGATCTTCGCCCAGGGCGGCTATCCCTTCGGCACGCATCCGGCGGTGCCGACGCGCAACCGCAACATGGACTGGCAGCCGACGCCGCAGCTCGATGTTGCCGGCTGCCGTGCGTATAATCGCTGGCTCGCCGATTTCTGTGCGGGCGACACCAGTCGTCATCTCGGCATTGCACGGGTGCCGCTGCCCGATGTCCCGGCGTCGATCGCCGAGGTGGAATGGGCGGCCAAGCACGGCCTGCGCGGCGGCGTCGCGCTGCCGGCGCTGTCGCGCGTCGATCTGCCGCCGTTCAACCATCCGATGTACGAGCCGTTGTGGGCCGCTTGCGAGGCGAACGGCATGGTGCTCAACATGCATGGCGGCGGCCAGCTGACCTATGGCGATGGACCCGATCATCTTGCCATCGTGCTCGCCGAGACCGACTTCTTCAGCCATCGCGGCCTGGCCCATCTGATCTTCGGCGGGGTGTTCGAGCGCCATCCCAATCTGCATCTGGCGATCACCGAGCAGCGCAACCACTGGCTCCATCCGCTGATGAAGGAGCTGGACTCGATCTATCACTGGAAGAATTGCGCGCCGCTCCGGCAGGTGCTGCCGCGGCTGCCGAGCGATTATTTCCGGACCAATTGCTTCATCGGCGCGAGCTTCATGTCGCGGCTGGAATGCGAGGCGCGCGGCGAGATCGGCGCGCAATGCTTCATGTGGGGATCGGACTATCCGCATATGGAGGGTGCCTGGCCCTATACCGAGACCTCGCTGCGCTGGACCTTCGGCTGCGGCGTCGGCTCCGATGAGCTGCGCGCGATGCTCGGCGGCAACGCCGCGCGCTGCTATGGCATCGATCTCGCCGCGCTCGCGCCGATCGCCGCGCGCATCGGCCCGACCGAGGCGCAGCTGCGGGTGCCGGTCGAGCCGCCGCTTGCAGAGATCGAGGCGGCGGGGCGCTGGACCTGGGCGTTCCGGCAAGAAGGGCCGTGGCACTAGACCGACAAGCGATTTGCGAGAGGATGACGCGATGCTCGATCTGAAGATTGTCGGCGGCACGATCGTCGACGGCAGCGGTGCGGAGCGTTTTCGTGGCGATGTCGGGCTGAAGGACGGCCGCATCGTCGCGGTCGGCGAGATCGCCGAGGATGCACGCGAGACGATCGACGCGAGCGGGCGGATCGTCTCGCCCGGCTTCATCGACGTCCACACCCATTATGACGCGCAGGTGTTCTGGGACCCGCGGCTGAGCCCGAGCTGCTATCACGGCGTGACGACGATCATGGGCGGCTTCTGCGGTTTTTCGATCGCGCCGCTGTCGCCCGAGGCGGCGGGCTATCTCGCGCCGATGCTGGCGCGGGTCGAGGGGATGCCGCTGGAATCGCTCGAGGCGGGGGTGCCGTGGAACTGGCGCAGCTTCGGCGAATATCTTGCCAGCATCGAAGGCAGGGTGGGGCTCAACGCCGGCTTCTTCGCCGGCCATTCGGCGATCCGCCGGGTGGTGATGGGCGAGCGCGCGGTCGGCGAGAAATGCACGCCCGACGAGCTCGAGCAGATGAAGGCGCTGCTCGGCAAATCGCTGGCCGAAGGTGCGATGGGCTTTTCGACGACGATCTCGGCGTCGCATACCGACGGCGACGGCAATCCGGTCCCGTCGCGCTGGGCCGAGTATAGCGAGATCATCGAGCTCGGCCGCATCGTCAGCCAGCATGAGGGGACCGGGCTCGAGCTCTTGCCCGACGTTGACTTCCCGGCCGGCGTGCCGGAGCTGCTCGCCGATCTGTCGCTCGCCGGCAATCGCCCGGTCAACTGGAACGTGCTGGTGGTGATCGGCCATAGCGGCAATCGCGAGCGCGCCGTGCGCCAGCTGGCGGTGACCGACTATGCCCGGTCGCGCGGCGCGCTCGCGATTG
>Ga0207667_10002197_pt1 | contig 24476 bp, 22 predicted proteins | sample KBSCornC52_FD_184301 | JGI IMG/M metagenome (GOLD analysis project Ga0207667, IMG submission 184301) | Corn rhizosphere microbial communities from Kellogg Biological Station, Michigan, USA - KBS Corn C5-2 (SPAdes) (version 2) | ecosystem: Host-associated > Plants > Roots > Rhizosphere > Soil ...
CCGGGGACGTACAAGCTGACAGCATTTGTGGTCTTCGCTTTCCAGGGGGCGACCTACGAGAGCAACAAGACCTCTACCAATATTGCGGTGCACTAGACCTTCGACGCTTTGAATCGACCCGGGCGAATGGACATGAAGCTGCTCACGCGAGCGGATCGGGGGAATGTGTGGCGCTGAGTTTGGTTAAGGCGGCCCAGTTACTTTCTCATCGGGTCAATTCGACGGGCCCGGCCGGCCGCCGAGGAAGTCGGAGGCACGACGCGACCGGCGCGCGGCGAGGCCGTCCGACAACCGTGGGGAACCGTCGAGCGAAGCTCGTCGGGGCGGGGCTGATTCTGTCTTTGGCGGTACTTTCCTTGCCTGCATTGGCGCAAGTTCCCTCAAGCGAAGAGCCAGGACAACTGTCCGGACGGTTCAGCCAGCCGGTGGCACCGAAGGCGATGCCCAACGGCCATATCCAACTCCCGGCAGTGATCGCCCCCGATAGCGCGAGCTCAATCACGCTGAAGCTCAAGGCGGTCGAGATCGTCGGCAATTCGGTCTACGCAAAGGGTGAGTTGGCGACGCTCTTTGCGGGCCTTATCGGCAAGACCGTTTCACTGGCGGACGTGTACGCGCTCGCCCAAGCGATTACCGCTCGCTATGGCAAAGACGGATATGTGCTGAGCCGCGCGATCGTGCCGCCGCAAGACATCGACCCGAAGCATGCCAGCGTCAAAATTCAGGTAATCGAGGCGTACGTCGACGACGTGGTCTGGCCCGCCGAATTCGCCACCTACCGGGACCTGTTCTCGGAGTACGCCAAGAAAATCACGGCGGAGCGGCCAACCAACATCAAAACGGTGATGCGGTATCTCCTCCTGGCCGGAGACCTGCCCGGCATCGACATCACGTCGCGCTTTCAGGCGTCAAAAACGAACCCGAACGCCTCAACACTTGTTGTTGCTGCCACCGAAAAGCCCGTTGATGCGATGGTTGAGGTCGACAACCGCGGCACCGAAGCCCGGGGGCCGTACCAATTCCTCGTGAGCGGCACCTTCAACAACCTCGTGCACCAGCATGAAGCGCTCACGGCCACGTTCGCCGGCACGGCGCAGCTGAGCGAACTGCAGTATGCCGCCTTGAACTATCATCAAGTGCTCACAAGCGAAGGCCTGACGGTCTTTGCGGACACGAGCTACAGCCAAGGCGCGCCCGGCACCGCGCCGTTGCAGGCACTCAATTTCAATACGCAGAGCCTGACTGGGGACATCGGTCTCAGCTATCCGGTCATTCGCAGCCGCGAAGAGAACGTGACGCTGTCGGCGCTGGCGTTCTTCTCGGACAATGAAGGTGAGATGCTCGGTGCTCCAAGCAGTGACGACAAGTTGCGCGGTGTGCGGGTCAAGGCCGACTTCGACTATGCCGACAACAAGGACGGAATTACACAGATCAGCACGACCCTCAGTCACGGCATCGAGGGCCTTGGCAGCACGCAGAACGGCAGTCTGCTCGCTTCTCGAGAGAACGGCCGCGTTGACTTCACGACGCTTGATGCTTCGATCAATCGTACGCAGGGACTCGGCAAGGGCTGGTCGTTGTTTGGAGCGGCGAGCACTCAGTATGCGTTCACACCCCTCCTATCCCCCGAGGAGTGCGGCTATGGCGGCAAGGATTTCGGACGGGCCTTTGACCCCTCGGAGTTGACCGGCGACAGCTGCGTGTCGGTGAGCGGAGAAGTGCGCTTCGATCCGACCATTCCGAACAACCCGCTAACGCAGACGCAGCTCTACGGCTTTGTCGACTACGGCAAGGTGTTCCGCATTGCACCCTCTGCGGGGACACCAACCTCGAACGACGGCGCCTCCGCCGGCGCCGGGATTCGGCTCGGAAACGAGCACTTCACTACCGATCTCTCAGCGGCGAAGCCGCTCTTCGGCCGGGTCGACGACAACTGGCGGTTCTTCCTAACCGCCAGCGCGAAATACTAGGGGGACGGGCGATGAACCGATTGAAAGCAGTCCTGCTTCTGGGCACCGCGCTTGGCCCGTTGGCGGCTCTCCCAGCGCTCGCCAATCCGCTCGGCGGCGACGTGGTTGCGGGTGACGCCAGTGTGGCCGGCGAGGGCACGCCGACCGTCACGGTGACTCAGGGAAGTGACAAGGCGATCATCGATTGGCGGAGCTTCAACGTCGGGCTCGGCGAGACCACACAGTTCGTGCAGCCGTCGCAGCAGTCGGTGACGCTCAACCGTGTGACCGGTGGCGAAGGCGCTTCGACGATTGCCGGGGCGATCAACGCGAACGGTCAGGTGTTCCTCGTCAACCCCGATGGCATCCTCTTCACGAAGGATGCACAGATCGACGTGGGCGGGCTCCTGGCGACCACCAACGACATCTCCAACTCGGACTTCATGGCCGGCACCTATCGGTTCAGTACGCCCGGCAACCCGACAGCGTCTGTGGTCAACGAAGGGACGATCACCGTTACGGATACTGGCATGGCTGCCCTGGTTGCGCCGGGTGTGCGGAATGCCGGCACGATCACCGCCAATCTCGGCAAGGTCAGCCTTGCGTCCGGCAACAGCTTCACGCTCGATTTCTATGGCGACAATCTCATCGATCTCGCTGTCGACGACAGCATCGCTGGACAGGTCATCGATGTCGCAACCGGCAAGCCTCTGACCGACCTCGTCAGCAACTCGGGCCTCATCAGGGCCGATGGCGGCACGGTGCAATTGACCGCCGCCGCCGCGCGCAGCGTCGTCGATTCCGTCATCAACAACACCGGCAACATCGAAGCCAACTCGGTCGGCCTCAAGAACGGCAAGATCGTGCTCTCCGCCGCGACGTCAAAGAGCAAGCCAGCGGGCGCGCCAAAACAGACCGTCAAAGTCTCGGGCACGCTGTCCGCCTCCGGCCGCAATCCCAGCCAGGCGGGCGGCGTCGTGCAAATCACTGGTGAGGTCATCGACCTCGCGGTCGCAACCATCGATGCCTATGGCTGGAACGGCGGTGGCAAGGTCCTGATCGGTGGCGACTATATGGGTGGGCACGGCGATCAAGGCGTCATCGTAGCGAACGATATTCCACTTGAATCTCTGCCCATTCCTACCTCGTCATATGTTTTTGCGGACCCGGGTACGACGATCAACGCCGACGCACTTCACGATGGCAAGGGTGGCAAGGTTATCCTTTGGTCCGACGAAGCCACGGCGACCGCGGCTGCGATCAGCGCACGCGGTGGCGCTGAGAGCGGCGATGGCGGCTTCATCGAAACCTCAGGCAAGTATCTCGATGTCGGTACCGCCGCCGATGCGTCAGCGCCCAATGGTGTGGCCGGCACTTGGCTGCTTGATCCGCTTGACGTCACAATCAAGAACGCGTCGACGAACAATTTTACTTATGGGGTCGGCACGGTCCTTTCCAACAGTTGGGTTGGTGGCAACTACTATTCCAACCTGGTGGGTTACGTCGGCGGACCATCGGGGTCTGGATCGATCATTGATACTGCGCTTGTCGATGGAGCCCTCGACGCTGGCACGAGCGTCAAGGTGTCAACATGGGGTACCGTTGGGTCTGGATTTGGCAACATCAGCGTCAAGTCAGATATCCTTAAGAGCAGTGGTAGCTCAGCGTTCCTGATCCTCGATTCAGCCGCCGACATCTACGTTGCTCCTGGCGTGAATGTTACCGCCACATCTGGCAACCTTAATCTCTTCTTGTGGGCTCATGACGGGTCGATCGACGGCGCTAGCGTCGGGACGATCGATACCAATGGCGGCGTTTTCAAGCTCGACGCGCTTGGCAACATCGATTTTGTTTCCAGCGGACCGATGCCGTACATCACGGGCGTTGAGATTGATGGGGCCACGGCGCCGTCACCATCACCAGTGTTGATCCACTTGGCCTTCCGCAATGACCTGGTCAACTTCACCTATCAAAACGAAGTCGCCACCGTTGCACCCTATGCGTTCAGTTGGTCGACAACTCGAACAGCCAGTTCGAACTGATCGCGCACAACATGAATTGGGCGCTCGCGGACCGATCCGTCACCATCGCCGCTGGAAAGCACCTGAGCTTAGTCTTCGACCCAACCTTCACTTATGGAGCAACGTTATCGAGTTACGGCAATTCTGTACCAGAAATGGTTATTGGCGATCGCTTGGCGTTCCCACTTCAAGGGGACCCGGATGCGCCGACGATACCGGTTCTAGCAGTTAGCTATTCTGGACCTGGTACCATAGACGAATACGTTCCTACCTCTGCGGCGGGACAGCGGTTGATCTCGGAACGCGCGGCACCAGTACCAAACATTAATGTGCAAGCCATTATCGACAGCATCATCGGCGGACCGGGACCACAGTGTTCGGTCGGCCCGCAATGCATTGATCCAAACCCGCTTGCGTCGGATCAATCCAAGTCCGACAACTCATCAGCGGCCATCAACTATTCATTGGGACCGGCATTAACTAAGCCGGTTGCGGAGACACAGGGGCCGGGAGATAACGACCACAAGGGTTTCATGCATGACGCATACGATTTTGCATCCGATTTTGAGACCCCGATCCTCTCCTTGGCCGATGGCATTGTAGTTGACTACCGCGATAACATTCCAGATTTCGACGGATCGACCACCAACTACTCGAGCTCGCATGGCCCAAGCGACGGCCTCGGCAACTATATTACCGTCGCATATCAAATCCCAGGTGATCCATCGCACTACTACTACGCGAGCTATTTGCACCTTAAGCAGGGCAGCGTCTCGGCACTCAATCTGACAAGGGACGAAAAGATCATAAAGGGGAGCGCCTTAGGGCAAACGGGGCGCACTGGAGCTACCATACCGGCCCGGACATTGACTGATCCAGCTGACCACCTTCACGTTCAGTTTGGATTGACGCTCGGCGATCAGGTGTATGCGGACAAACGTCACCATCCCTCAATGCAGATTGCTGAAAATACAGGTGATGTCGATCATGTCACGTACGACAATAGTAATAACGCCTTTATCTATAAGCCATAAACAGACAATGTTCTGTAGGTCAGAACAGCCGGCGGATGCCGACCGACCACGAAGCCCATTGCACATGGAGTGCCAAGGCGAAGCGATAGGTCGCACCGTCCGGCTTGCTGGCTTCGAAAAAGAGGAACGTGGCCATGGCCAGTTCTCCTTCATCTAGTCGCGGGTCCCTTACGGTAGCCAAAACTCGCGACGGCAGACCAGCGTTTGCGGGATTTTTTCCGGTAAGCCATCAGGAGTGATCCCGCGAACACGCTTTGGCTATTTCGTCGCGGCCTCGCGGTCGCGTTCGATGCAAATGGGAGCTAGGCTGGGGGCGTCAAGGGAGCGAGGGATGGGAATCTTCAAAACGCTCTTCGGAGCCGCCATTGCGGCGGCCCTGCCGCCAGAGGTCACCGGCAAGGCGTTGTTGAAACAGACGGTGAAGCAGTACGGGGTCGACATCGGCCGCATCTCGGAGAACGCTTGGGACCAGTTGACGAAGGGCTGCATTGATCAGGCCAACAACTTTGTGGCTTTCTCGAAAGTGCCCGGCATGGAGGACAAGGGCCATTTTCATGGGAACCTTGTAGATGCTGTCACGGGCACGGCAGTGATGATTTCAGAGTCACTCGATCCGAAAAGTCGATCCCCGCTGGCTGAAGGGCCAGTCCGCGAGACCCTTATCCGGCACGGCGTGCTGAAGAGCTAGGCGGCTACTCGCGCAGTCGGTTCGTTGGCCACGCTCCACGGCTGAGGTACTCCCGCTTTTCCTTGAGCATCCGAGTCGCCAACTCGTGCATCTTTTTGAGCAGCTTGCCGATCTCATCGACCGGGTGATCGAACTTGCGTGCGCTCACCTGCTTGAGCCAGTAGGCATAATCGTAGGTGTTGGTGAGATGGCTCTCGCGGTCGATCATATTGACGGCTTCCGCAAGCTCATGCGGCTCGTCGGTGGTGGGCTTTGTGCACCGCTCCTTGCCGAAGGTGACACCCTTCATGATTGTAGGATCTTATCGGTGTAAATCGGCGCCATCCTGTGACCCGTTCGCGGCTGGAATTTCAGGGGCTTACCGTGCATATCGGCGCCGGGATCCCACGCCTATCCACAACGAAGGAACGAAGATGCCTTAAATCGACGACGACCAAACGGCCTGCAGAGCGGCCATTCGGCACGCCAGAAGTTATCTCGCTATTTCAATGACATAAACGTTCGCAGTTCTATTCTGACTGGTGCGCCAAAGTCCCATAAGCCTGATCGACTCAGCTAGTTTCGGCGTCCGCCGCGCCGGTGCGCATGGGGCGACACGAGACATCTCGCGATTTCACGTGGTGCGATACCGTTGGATGGCCTTCTCATCCCAGATATGGCCGATGCCTGGGCGGCCGGCTGGGATCAGCTTTCCCTCCTGCCATCCCAGATCTTGCTGCAGCAGCAGATGGATGGCGTCGACGCCCGTTTCCGGAAGCATGTACTCGACCGAACAATCGGCGACAACCCTTGCGAGCTGAGCGTGCAGATGGTGAAAAACGTGGCACGAGACTGGCAGCCCGCGTGAAGCGGCCATTCTGGCGATGCGGAGGAACCCGGTAACACCGCCGCAGACCGTTGCGTCGAGCCGAATCACGCCAATCTTGCCGAAATCGACAAGGCCGCGGAAATGCGCCAGCCCGGCCTGCTCGTCGCCAACGCCGACCGGGTAGGGGAGACTCGATGCCAGCGCCGCGAGCTGATCGAACTCGTCGAAGCCGTAGGGATCTTCCAGCCAGCCCATGCCGAACTCGGCCCATTGGCGGGCGAATGGCACCAGCTCGACGGGCTGTGGAGCGCCGTTGTAGAGATCGATGATCAATGGCGTGCCCTCCGGCAGCGCCAGGCGGCACTGGCGAAGGCGCGCCGTATCGTGGGCCAGGTCGCCCGAGCCCGTCACCTTGACGCCGGAGGCTTGGAAACTTGCCATCCGCCGCATCAATTGGGCGATCGTGTCCGGCGTCTCGTCGGCCACGGGGTAGCAGCCTGCCAGCGTCGTCGTAACCGGCGCCACCTTGCCGCCCAGAAATTCGGCCAGTGGCATCCCGGCCTGCGTCGCCCTCAGATCGTGCACGGCACAATCGGCAAGGCTCATCGCGCGCCAGAACATCCCGTGCGACCCTTGCATGGAATAAGTCCGCGCGGTTCGGTCGTAGAGGGCGGCGTAGTCGTCCAGTTCGCCGCCCTGCCAGAGCGGCACGAGCATGCGCTCGACCACCGCCTCGACCGGCGCGCCGCGGCCGTAGCCGATGGCTCGCCCTATCATGCCCTGCTCGTCGAGTGCCTCGACGATCACGTAGTCCCGCGCCGTGATGGTTTGGTTCGAAAGCAGCAGCGGCCGCTCCAGCGGTACGCGGACGGCATAGGCGGAGAGTTTTGCGAGCCGGGGCATCAGAGATAGCGATCGGCGGCCCAGCCGCCGTCTACCTTGAGGGTCTGCCCGGTGATGTAGCCCGAGAACGGGCTGGCGAGGAACAGCATGGCCGCCATCAACTCGGGCGGCTCGCCCAGCCGGCCGGTCGGGGAACGGCCGACATAGGCATCAAGATTTGCCGAACCGTCAGCCAGCGAGGCGCGCGCCAGATCGGTCATGAACACCGCGGGCGCGATGGCATTGACGCGCAGGCCGCTCGACGCCCATTCGGCCGCAAGCACCTCGGTGAGCCGGATCACGCCAGCCTTGGCGGAGGCGTAGGACGCCCGTCCCGACTGGGCGATCAGACCGTTGACCGATGCGATATTGACGATCACGCCGCTTTGTCGTGGCAGCATGCGCAGGGCGGCCGCCTGGGCACCATAGAACGTGCCCGACAGCATGATTTCGGTCGGCATCGTCCAGTTTTCCGGCGTCAGCGTCTCCGATCGACCGTGCCGCGCGATGCCGGCGTTGTTGATCCAGATGTCCAGCCGGCCACCGCTCGCTATTGCGAGTTGTGCTGCCGCCTCCGCGTCTTCGGGGCGGCGTACGTCGAGCCGCGCGAAATGCGCACGGCATCCCTTCGCCCGCAAGGCAGCCGCCGCCGCCTCGCCGGCCTCGGCATCGACATCACCGAGGACAACCGTGGCGCCCAGTGCCGCAAGCGCCTGCGCGAAGCCCAGCCCGAAGCCGCGTGCGGCGCCGGTGATGACGGCGACCTGCCCCAGGAAGTCGTACGGAAAGGGATGGTCGCTCATGTCGCCACGGCGTGCAGCCGGCCCCAAATGTTCCAGCCACCGTCGACCGTCAGGGCGTCGCCGGTGACATAGCTGGAACTCGGATGCACGAGATAGACCAGCGCGTTACCAAGCGCGTCCTCCGGCATGAAGGTCCCCATCGGGATTCGCGCCCGAACCGCGTCGATGGATTTTCCCGATGCCGTCGCAATCTGCCACGCTTGCGCCTCGGTGACGCCGGGCACCAGCGCATTCACCCGCACAGTGTCGCGGGCAAGATCGACGGCGAAGCTCTGAACCATGTTGTGCAGGCCAGCGAACGCGACCCCGGCGGCTTCCCAACCGGGCCAGCCGCCCAGCCCGCCGAGGCCCGTCACATGGACGATCGCTCCTGAACGGCGCTGACGCATCAGCGCTGCCGCGGCAACGGTCCACAGGAACGCGACTTCGACCGTCGACGCCAGTACGTCGCGAAGACCGGCCGCTTCGGCTGCTTTGCGATCTTCGACGAGAGGCGGCGGGCACGTCACCAGAATATCGACGACGTGACCCCGCTCCTCCAGTCCGGCGAGAGCCTGTGCAATTCCCGCCTCGGTCATGTCGCAGACCAGCGACAGAACGGTGTCCGATGCGTCGGACAATGATCGAAGGGCCTCCTGGCTGCGATCGAAGGCAGCGACCACAGCGCCGGCGTTGCGCAAGGCGCGAACGATGGCGCCGGCATGTGCACCGGCAATCCCGGCAACCACCGCCCGCTTACCCGACAGCGACTTCAACTAGGCCTCCAGTCGCGGATAGTGCAATCTTGCGCCGCGCACTCCGAGGTCGACCGACATCAGGCTGTATCCGCCGAGGCTCGAGATCAGCAGCCGGTCAAGTCGGTCGCCGGCGAAGGCAAGGTTGGTTGGGGCGTTGAGGCTCATGCGGGCCCAGTCGTCGAACAGCACTTCCGCTGCACCACCTGCGGCAACGCGATAGATCCGGTCCGGCGCGTAGCACGCGACATACAGCGTCCCCTGGCTGTCGAACGCGAGTCCGTCCGGCACGGTAGCGGGAAGCTCGACGACCACTTCGTATACTCCGGCTGTCCCGTCCTCGGCGATGGCAATGCGCGAGATCAGCGGGGGCGTTGATTCGACCACATAGAGGAACTTGCCATCCGGGCTCAACGCCAGGCCGTTGGTGTAGCCTGCCGCCTGCCTCGACCAGATGGTCGCGCGCCCCGACGCATCGATGCGCTGGATGTGACCGCTGTGGCCGCCCCATTGCCCGGAGTTGGAGACGTAGAGTCTGCCCGTCGCGTCGAACACCGGGAAGTTCGGGACCGTGAGCGGTTCCTCGACGGCGCCGCGGCTGTAGATGTCGGACTTGCCGTCGGGTCGGACGCGAACGACGGCCTTCACGCCCATGTCGCAGACGTAGAGATTGCTGGCCGCATCGACGGCGATCCCGAGGCCGTAGCCGCCGGTCGAGCCGATCTGCGTGAAGCTGCCATCGCTGAGGTTGATGCGATAGACCTGTCCGGCTTCCCCGCTCGCGTAGACTTTGCCGTCCGGCGCGTAGGCCACGCCCTCGGGATGGTCGAGACCCGAGGCCAGCACTTTGAGACGGCTCAGCGGTTCGCTCACGATGCCACCCCGGAGGGCTTGTACTCGCGAACCAGACCTTCGTCGGGAGGGAAGCGGAATGCCCTGGCGGTCGCGCCGCCATCGACCGCCAGCACCTGGCCCGAGACGAACGAGGCGTCGTCCGAGAGAAGGAAGGCCGCGACCGCCGCGACCTCCGGCGGCTCGCCCGGACGCTCGAGGGCATGCAGGACGGCAAAATCCGCCAGCGTCTGTTTGGGGTCGACAGAGTCCGCGACGACCTTCTTGAACAGCGGCGTCATGATCGCGCCCGGCGCAATCGCGTTGGCGCGAATGCTGAACGGCCCGTACTCGACCGCGGTATAGCGCGTCAGCGCATCGATGCCGCCCTTGGCCGTGTCGTAGGCGGCCCAGCCCGGAAAAGCGGCGGTGCTGTGGATCGAGGAGGTATTGACGATGGCGCCGCCCGACCGTTGCTTCAGAAACCGCTGTACGGCGACCGAACTGCCCCAAAACACACCCATCAGGTTGACGCTGAACAATCGCGCCACTTCGTCCGGCTTGGGATCGTGCAGCGTGCCGCCGAGAGCGAGGCCCGCATTGTTGACCCAACCCATAAGCGGCGCCACCGCCTGAGCCCGGTCCGCCGCGGCCTCGAGCGATGCGCGGTCGGCGACGTCGCCGACGACAAAGCTGCCGCGCGCGCCTGCCGCCTCCGCAGCGCTAGCGGCGAGGTCCTTGTTCATGTCGAGCCCGACGACGTACCAGCCATCGGCCAGCAGCCGGTCGAAAATGGCGCGGCCAATGCCCGTGCCAGCACCGGTTATGACAACACTTTTGCTCATCGTTGCTCAGTTCCTCCGCGAATTAGATGCGCACCACGCCCTCGGCATCGATCCCCGCAACGGGCCTGTCGGTCGCAGCAAACACAGTGAAAGTAAGCCGCGCCGATGCCCTGCCATGCGGCTCGAGCTGCCGCGCGGTGCCGGCGGCAATGGCCGCCTCGAGCCCGTGCGACGGCGACTGCGTGGCCGGCTCCAGCGCCGTGATCGCGGCGCGTCCATACCAGGGGAATCCCGTTCCACCGATCTCCTGCCAGAACCACAGATTGGGGAAGTCGGCGAGGTCCCACGCCAGCCCGGCGCCCAAGCCGTTGGCGGGATTGCGGATGGCACACCATCCCGCGGCAAGTTCCTCGATGTAGCAGAGACGCTCGCGGGGCGAATCCGGCACGACCGACAGGTCGATTGGCTCGCCCCGACGTCCCGTGACCTTGCCCCAGACGTGCGTCGAGCCCGGCACGAGGTCCGCGAGATCGCCATCGACGCCCGCATCGGTGCTGAGCCGGCCGGCAGGCAGGTCGATCCAGGCACCCGGTGCCGCCAGCGGCGGTCCGAACGCCGGGTGATGCCCCCAGATATACGGCACCGTCCGCGCGCTCTCGTTCTCGATGGTTTCCTCGATGAACAACACCGGCCGCGATGCGTCGAGCCGCATCCGCCGATGAATAGTCAACGGCAGCCGCGTCCCCGACGACAGCGTCACGTCTCGTCCGGCCCCATGCCATTCGGCGCGCCAGCGCGTACGCGACACCTCGCCGTGGAACGGCAGGGGTGTCCCCATGACGGTGCCGGCGCCACCGCCGTTGGGAAAGAGCTCCTGCCAGCCGCCGCGATAGGCCGACAGCCAGTCGAGCAGCTGACTGCCGTAGCTCTGGCTGATCCCCGACGGCAACGGACTTCGCCAGTCCGCATGAAACAGCAGGTTGTCGCCTTGGGGGGTCAGCAGATGCGTGATCTCGGCGCCCTGATCGAGATCGATCCGGACCTTCAGTGCGCCATTGTCGAGAACAGCCTCCGTCATCGCATGCCGCGACTTTGCAGGCGGTCGAGGGTCAACGCCAGCAGCAATACGATACCCTGGCTGATCTCCTGGTAGAAGGTCGGTACGTTCATCAGGATGAGGCCGTTGGTCAGCGTCGACAGGAACAGGGCGCCGATCAGCGTGCGACCGATGTTGCCTTTGCCGCCATAGATGCTGGTGCCGCCCAGGACGACTGCCGTGAGGATATCGAACTCGACGCCGTTGCCGAGGCTCGGTGATGCCGATCCCAAACGGCCGGCGAGGATGACGCCGGCAAGGCCGGAGAGCACGCCGGCCAGCACGTAGACCTGGATGCGGTGGCGTGTGACCTTGAGGCCGGCGACCCGTGCCGCGCGCTCGGATGAACCGATGGCATAAGTGTGCATGCCCCAGGTCGAGCGCTGCATCACGATCCAGCCCAGCACGTAGAGGGCCAGCATCAGCAGCACCGGCACCGGCACGCTGCCGATGAAGCCCTTGCCGAGCCACTGGATGACCTGCCCCGATGCCGTCTCGCCGCGGCCGAAGCCGATCGAACGGCCCTCGGTGTAGACGAACGCCACGCCGCGAACGACGAGACTGGTCCCCAGCGTGGCGATAAACGCCGGGATGCGGATCCGCTCTGCAAGAACGCCGTTCAAATAGCCGATCGCCGCGGCCGCAAGGAGCGCCAGCACCAGGCTCACGCCATCGGGTATCCCCATGGTCTGGACACCGACCACCGCAACAATGCCTGCGAGCGCCATGATCGCACCCATCGAGATGTCGATGCCGCCGCAGATCAGCACGATCGTGGTACCGATCGCCGCGATCGCCAGAACCGAGGACTGGCGCAGGATGTTCATAATGTTGGATTCGGTCATGAAGGCCGACGACTGCACGGCAAAGAAGACGAGCATCGCGACCAGCGCGGCCGGCACGCCGTATCGACTCCAGAAGTCGCGGCCGATCGATGCCAGTGCGGTCGGCTTGACCACCGCGCCGACGTTCGTCGCCTGGAGGGCGCCGGGATTTGTCCCTTCGGTCTTCATGCAGCTTCCTCTTCGCCGGCCGCGGCGCCAAGTATCTCGCGCTCGCCGACGGCACGAGGATCGGCATCCAGCACCACCTGTCCGCCGCGCAACACGAGAATGCGGTCGGAAACCGTCATCAGTTCGGGCAGTTCCGACGAGATGAAAATGACGCCCTTGCCCTGCGAAGCGACCTCCCGCAGCACCTTGAGCAGGTCTTGCTTTGCCAGAATGTCGATCCCGTGCGTGGGCTCGTCCAGGATGAACACGTCGAGCGCATCGACCAGCAACCGGCCCAGAACGGCTTTCTGCTGATTGCCGCCACTGAGCAGTTCGATTTGCTTGGCCGGATCGGCCGGGCGGATGTCGAGCCGCGTGATGGTCGACGATGCCAATTGTTCGAACGGCCGGCGTCGAATGAAGCCGAGCCGGGACGTCCGCTGCGGCACGCGCACGCCGATGTTTTCGCGCACGCTGCGGCCGGTGAAGATGCTTTCGGTCTTGCGGCTCTCCGACAGGTACGCCAGGCCCAGTCGATAGGCCTCGTATGGTCCCGCGGGGAAGATACGGGCGCCCTTGAGCACGATTTCGCCCGAGGACCGCCGGATGTCCCCGACGATCGTCCGCGCCAGCGTGGTTCGCCCGGCCCCGACCAGGCCGAAAAGGCCCAGGATTTCGCCCGACCTGAGTGTCAGGGACGACGGCCCGTTGCGCCCTGTGCGTAATTGTTTGATCTCGAGCAGCGGTTTCCCCGGCACCCGGTTTCCCCCGGTCGCGACCGGGCCGCTTCCCGGAGCCATGATGGTAATGATTTCGTGCTGCTGCCGGCTCGGCTCCGCGAATTCGCCGGCGACCTGCCCGTCACGCAGCACCACGACCCGGTGGCAAAGTGCCGCCACCTCATCCATGCGGTGCGAGATGTAGATGATGGCAATGCCCGACTTTGCCAGCGCCCGGACCTGCTCGAACAGCCGCCTGGCTTCGTGCGGGCTGAGCGAAGAGGTTGGCTCGTCGAGCAGCAACACCGAAGCGGCACGGCGCAGGGCTCGAGCCGCGGCGACGAGTTGCTGGTCGCCGATCGAGAGGGAGCCGAGCCGCATGCCGGGATCGAGTGTCAACCCGACCTTCTTGAGCAGCGGCGCGGTGCTCTCGCGCATCCTCTTGCGATCGAGAAAGCCCAGCCGGGTGAAGGCCGTCTCGTCGCCGAGATAGACGTTCTCGGCGATGCTGAGATCGGGCACCAGCTCGAGTTCCTGACGGACGACGCCGAGGCCCTTGTGCAGGGCGTCCGAGATGGACGTGAATTTGACGGGTGCTCCCGCCAGCCGAATCTCGCCGCTGTCGGGCTCGTGGTCGCCGTGCAGGATGCGCACTAGCGTCGACTTGCCGGCGCCGTTGTGGCCGACGAGACCGACGATCTCGCCCGGAAAGACCGCGATGGATACGCCACGCAGCGCTTCGACGCCGCCGAAACGCTTGCGAATGTTGTCAGCGGCAATTGCCGGGGTCGTTGCCCCGGCAACCTCGCTCGATGACGAGTCGTGGCTCATCGCTTGCTCTGATCCGGCCGGCTCTACTTCTTGTAGAGGGAGTCCATGATCGCCTGCGCATTGTCTTTCGTAATCGTGACCACGGGCACGACCACGTTCGCCGGCACCTTGTCCCCACGGTTGAGCGCAAATGAGACGGCCGCCAGCGCTCGGCCAGTCTCGATCGGCGCAGGGCTGACGGAGCCGGGGAAGGTGCCGTCGAGAACGCCTTGCAGGACGCGCTTGTCGATGCCGAGGCCCATGACGATCGTATTCTTGTTGCCGGCCGCTTCCACCGCGTTCAGCGCGCCGAGCGAGCCCGGATCGTTGACCGTGAGGATGAGATCAACGTCCGGATGCGCCTGCAGCAATGTCTCGGTGGCGCTGAGGGCGGTGTCTTCGGCCCAGGCTTCGACGTCGGAAACGACCTCGAAGTCGACGCCGGCAGCACTGAGGCCATCGGTCAGGCCCTTCTTGCGGTCGAGCAGATTGGGACCGAGCGAGTCGGCGTTGAGGATCGCCACCTTGTACTTGGCGACGCCCGGCTTGTCTTTCTTGACGATCGGGCCGGCGAGCAGACCCTCCTGGTAGCCGAACTCATGATCGGAAATGCCGACCGACACGTCGGCGCCATCGAACACCGACACCGCCGCCAGGACCTTGACGTTCGCGGCCTTGGCCGCGTCCACTGCGGTCTCGACCGCCTTGGGATCGATCGAGTAGATCGAAACTGACTTGGCGCCCGCCGAGATCAGGGACTCGATGTCCGAGACCTGCTTCGTCGCGTCGTTGTTCGGGTCGGCGGTCAGCACCTGCACCTTGCACTGGTCGGCGATTTGCTTGATGCCCGCTTCGATGAACTGGAAGTAGTCGAACTGCATCGTCAGCGGCGAGTAGCCGATCTTGTCGTAGGTGACGCCCGTGCAATCAGCCGTCGGACTGGCGTATTTAGCACCCTCGTCCTGTGCGAAAGCCGGTGCAGTCATTGCCATCGCGCTGATGGCGAGTCCGGCGAGAAGCCTTCCCCTGCTTGCGATTGTCATTTGCGTTTCCTCCCTGATGACAAATCTGGTCGCCGCTCGGTCCGAGCGGGATCATTCCTTCGGTTCCGCCGATGCCCGGCGTCGTTCTTCCGAAATTGCTCTGGTGGTCTGGGCGACGTTTTCGCGCACGGCACGACCGGCCGCCTCTTCGTCGCCGCGACGGCAGGCCGCGAGGATCTCCTGGTGCTCCGCCAGGGCCCTGCCGGCGCGTTCCGGCATGAAGGTGAAGCGCCGGCGATAGACGGTCGAGCGGTCCCACAGGCTCTCGATCAACTGGCAAAGAATGGTATTCTGACTGGCCGTGTAGAGCGTGAAGTGAAAGCTTGCATTCAGGTCGAACAGCGCGGCTCGGTCACCTGCCGCCGTTGCGCTTTCCATCTCGGCAATGAGGCTTTCGAGATTGTCGAGAGTCTCGGGCGTCATGCGCACGACCGCCAGCCTGGTGGCCAAGTCTTCGAGGGCTTCGCGCGTCACGTAGATGTCCATCAGTTCGGTCATGGACAATTCGGCGACAAACGCCCCGCGATAGGGGCGTTTCTCGACGAGACCCTCTGCCTCGAGCTGGCGGAGACTCTCGCGAACCGGGATGATGCTGACTCCCAGTTCATCGGCAATGGCATGCTGGTCGATGCGGGTGCCGGCGACGAGTTGGCCCGAAAAGATCGCGTCTCGGATGTGATCGAGTACCTGGTCACCCATGGTCTCGAGCTTGCGGGGCTTGGGCATCGGCGTAATGCTCATCGGACGGGTTCCTCGAAGACGCTGCGGCGGTCGGGCGGCGTGGTCGGAGCTGGGACCGCGGCGAGCACTTTGTCGACGAACTCGACCGACAGGCCGACATAAGTCGTCGGGTCGAGTAGCCGCTCGATCTCGCCTACACCTAGCTGCGACGAGACCGCCGGGTGCCGCTTCAGGGCATCGCTGAAGGGGGTGCCATTGTTGACGGCCCCCATCGAAATCTCGTGCACGATGTCGTGTGCCTTCTGGCGGCCCGTTCGCTCGGCGAGCGCGAACATCACGCGTTCGGCGAGCAGCTGGCCGCCTGACATGTGGAGGTTGCTGAGCATGCGCTCGGGGTGGACCGCCAGCATGGATAGCACGCGGTTCGTGGTCGACAGCGCGCCGTGCGTCATGATGCAGAGCTCCGGAATGAACTCCCATTCCATCTGCACGCTCGACCAGTCACGCTCGAAATCGTGCAGCATGGCGTCGAGTGCCAGGCCGGCGTGCTGGCGGGTCAGCCGCGAAAGCGTCAGGATGGTCTCGCACAGCATCGGATTGCGCTTTTGCGGCATCGTGCTGCTTCCGACCTTGCCTTCCTCCCACAGCTCTTCGACTTCACCGACTTCATTCATCTGCAGATTGATGATCTCATGGGCAATTTTGCCCATGGTCGCCGTCATCGCGGCCGCGATACCGGCGAATTCGGCCAAGCGATCTCGGCTCGAATGCCAGGCGATCAGGGGCTCGCGCAGGCCCAACTCGAGCATGAGCTGCTTGCGTACGGCAAGGCCGTTTTCGGCGATGCCGGCGAGTGTGCCGACCGCTCCGCCGAACTCGCCCACCAACAGCCGCGGCTTGCATTCCTCCAGGCGTTCGGCATGGCTGAGACATTCGGCCAGCCAGATGGCAACCTTGAAGCCGAACGTCATCGGCAGTGCCTGCTGTCCGTGCGTCCGGCCGACCATAGGGGTCGACCGGTAGGTGCGTGCCATGCTGGTCAGGATGACAATCAATTCGCCGAACGATGCTTCGATCTCGACGAGGGCATCTCGAACCTGCAAGATCAGTCCGGTGTCGGTCACGTCCTGGGTGGTCGCGCCCCAGTGCACGTAGCCGCCCGCGTCGTCCCTGCAGAGCGACGACAGCTGCCAGATGACCGGCACCAGCGGATGCACGGCTTTGTCGATTCCTGCCTTGATCGCATCCACGTCGAACAGCTCGGCACGAGCCTTTCGGGTGATTTCGGCGGCGGCCTCGGCAGGCACTAGGCCAACATGTGCCTCGGCCCGGGCCAGGGCAGCCTCATAATCCAGCCAGCGCTGCAAAAGCCGCTCGTCGCTCCAGATTTTCCGCATGGCTTCGGTGCCATACAGGTCTTTGAGCAACCTGGAATCGATGACGTGGGACGGCATTGGAACCCGGAAAATTGCGTCTCGGCGGCAATCCTAGCCAACCTGTCTCGGCTTTACAAGATAAATTATAATCCATAATCTAGCCGTCATCCTCCCGAGAGGGGTACGGAGTCTGGCCAGAGTTGGCATCGATATTTGGAGCACGACATGACTGACGCAACGTCGCGACGCGATGCCATCACCTGGGCGGAGCGCGGATTTGCCCGGGATATGCTTGCCAGGATTGCTTTTATCCGCGCGTTCGAGACCAAGGCCTGGTCGCTGACTCAATCCAACCCGCCTCGCGTCGCCGGATCGATGCATTTTTGCGCCGGCCAGGAGGCCGTTCCGCTCGGCGCAACCGCGGTGCTTCGCGACGACGACCAGATCATCGCGACATACCGCGGGCATGGCTGGGCCCTGGCGGCCGGCCTTGAGCCGCGCGCCGTCATGGGCGAGATCTGCCAGAAGGCGATCGGCATCAATGGTGGCCGGGCTGGCTCGGCCTACATCATGGCGCCCCATACCCGCTTCATTGGCGAGAATTCGATCGTCGGAGCCGGCACGACCGTTGCCTGCGGTATTGCGCTCGCCAATCTGGCTGCTGGCAATCGCCGGGTAGTCACCGTCAGCATCGGCGACGGCGCCATGAACCAGGGATCCGTGCATGAAGCGCTGGCCTTTGCGGCGGCCAAGGCCCTGCCGGTGATCTTCGTCGTCGAGAACAACGGGTGGTCGGAGCTGACCAAGACCGAGGACATGTTCCTTGTCGACCGCCTGGCGCGCCGTGCGGGGGGTTACGGCATTCCGGCGGCGACGATCGACGGAACCGATCCCTTTATTGTGCGCGACAGTTTCGCGATCGCCGCGCAAAAGGCGCGGGACGGCGAGGGTCCGGGCCTCATCGAGTGCCGCGTGCCCAGACTGTGGGGCCACTACCACCGCGACATCGAACATTACCGGCCCAAGAGCGACAAGCAGGCGGCCGAACAGAACGACCCGCTCCGGCGGCTTGCAGACCGCATCGTCGGGTCGGAAATCATGAGCCGGAGCGAAGTCGACGCGCTGATTGACGAGCAGGCGGCACGCGTCGAGGAGATGACCGAGGAGGTCATGGGCTCGCCGGACCCATCGCACGAGACGGCGAGACAGCATGTCGTCTCGCCGTTGCGGAAGGCGGAGCCGACGCGCGTCGCGGTCAAGGAAATGACCTATGTGGAGGCGGTGAACGCCGCGTTGCGCGCCGAGCTCGAGACGGAGCCGGCGACGCTGCTTTATGGTGAAGATGTCGGCAAGCCGGGCGGGGTATTTGGCGCCAGTCGCAATCTGCAACGCGATTTCGGCGCCGATCGCGTGTTCGACACGCCGATCTCCGAAAACGCCATTCTAGGCTCCGCTGTAGGCGCTGCCATTGCCGGCATGCGGCCCATCGTCGAGATCATGTGGCTCGACTTCCTGATGGTGGCCTTCGATCAGTTGGTCAACCAGGCGTCCAACGTGCGCTATGTGACCGGCGGCCGCTCGTCGGTGCCGCTGGTTGTCCGGACCCAGCAGGGGGCGACGCCAGGCGCCTGTTCGCAGCATTCCCAGACCCTCGAAGCGCTGCTCGCCCATATCCCCGGTCTCAAGGTCGCGGTAGCTGCGACCCCGGATGACGCCTACGCGCTGATCCGGGCAGCGGCAGCCGATCCCGATCCCTGCGTCGTGATCGAGGCGCGCGGACTGTATGGGGAAAGGGGCGAAGTGAGGCTCACGGAAGGAGCCGAGCCCGTCGGCCGCTCGCAGCTCATGCGGGAGGGTGGGGACGTCGGACTGGTCGCGTGGGGAACCATGGTCCCGCGCACGCTTGCGGCCGCAAGGCAATTGCAGACACTGGGTATCGAGGCCTCGGTGCTCAATCTCAGATGGCTCAACCCGCTCGACGAAGCCGCTCTGCTTGATCTCGTGGCCAAAGTCGGCGGCCGCATCCTGATCGTGCATGAGGCCGTGCGAACGGGCGGGTTTGCGGGCGAAATCGCCATGCGACTGTCGGAGCTGACCGAAGGTCGCCAGTCCTTGACGGTCCGGCGCCTGACCACGCCCGATGTCCGGCTGCCGGCCAGTCCTGTGCTGCAGGCGGCGTTGCTGCCCAGCATCGAAGGGATCGTCACGACGGCGCGCGAGATCGCTCGACCCGCATCGGGCCATCCGGCGAGTGCCACGCGGGTGCGCCGGACGTCGAGAGCCGCGTAGTCCGGCGCCGGCGCCGGCAATGCCGGCCTCAATCGAGCGCCAGGCGGAACAGCGCGCCCAGGCCGCTGTCGATCATCTCGATCATTTGGTCGATCTCGACTTCGCTGATGACCAGCGGAGGAGCCAGCAGCAGGACGTTGCCGGGATGGACGCAGATGCCGATGAGACCGGCATCGCGCAGGGCCAGACGGAAGCGCGTACCTGCGGCGGCGCGATCCGCGAAGTCGATGCCACTGGCGGCATCCCTCATGATTTCGATGCCCACGAGCAGTCCGCGTCCGCGCACCGGGCCCAGGTTCGGATGTCGAGCGGCAAGCTGGCGTATGCCGTCAAGCAGTCGCGGCCCGACGGCGAGCGCTCGTTCGGCGAGATGTTCCTCCTCGAGGATGGCGATGTTCTCGAGCGCGACCGCGCAGGACGGCGGATGGCCGCCATAGGTCTGGCCATGCGCGAAAAGACCGTTCGGCCCGGTGAACGCCGCCGCCACCGCACCGGATACGAGTGTTGCGCCGATTGGCATATAGCCCGAACTGAGACCCTTGGAGACCGTCACGATGTCTGGGTGGACCCCGCAGTGCTCCGACGCGAACAGCCGACCGGTGTGGCCCCAGGCAGTGATGACCTCATCGACGATGAGCAGGACGCCATGCTGATCGCAGATCCGGCGCAACGCGCGCAGATCCTCGTCGGGCGGGCAGGCAACCCCGCTTGCGGTGCCCATCGGGTCGACCACGACGCCAGCAACCCGATCCGGACCGAGCTCGAGGATTTTCTCCTCGATCCTGGCCGCGTCCGATGCATGCCGCGCGCCGCTTCCAAAGCGTGCGGGATCGAGGGCTCCGGCGCGGGCCGTGACGGCGAGGCCGTCGGGCAGGTAGATGTCGTTCCGCATCGAGAAATAGCTTGCCCCGAGCGACATCGCGGCAAGCGTGACGCCGTGGTACGCGCCGTGCCGTCCAACGAAGGTTCGGCGCTGCGGCTGGCCGGCAAGGTAATGGTACTGCAGGGCAGCCTTCATCGCAGTCTCCACGGCCTCGCTGCCGCCGGGTGTGAAATGCACCTTGGCGTCGGCCATCGGGGCCAACGCAGAGATCTTTTCGGCCAAGTCGAGCGCGGGGCGCGACGTGTAGCGAAAGACATCGAGAAACGCGAGGTCGGTAAGCTGCTGCCGCGCGACGTCGGCGAGGCGGGTTCGACCGTGTCCGGCGACCATCGCCTCGAGCGCCCCCACACCATCGAGATATCGGCGTCCGTTTTCGTCGGTGAGCCAGCAGCCCTCGCCCTTGGTGAAGACAATCGGCGATCCCGAATAGGGGTCCTGCGGGCGTGAGAATGCAGGCCAAAGGTGCATGGGATAGTCTCCGGATCGTTCAGGGGCTGACGTGCGGCGTCGTTGCGGTCATTCGGATCCGCCCATGAGGGATCGAACGCGCCCCTCATTGAGCTCGGTGGTGGACGCATCTGCGACCACTTTGCCCTGGCGCATGACCGTGATGCGATCGGCCACTTTGAAAATGTCCTCGACGCTGTGCGAAATGACAATGACGGCGAGCCCCTGTTCGGCGACCTGCCGGATGAGCTCGAGCGTGCGGTCGCGCTGTGCTACGCCGAGCGCCGCCGTGGGTTCGTCGAAAATGACGAGCCGGCGCGCCCAGAATGCGGCGCGCGAAATCGCGACCACCTGGCGCTGTCCGCCGGAGAGCCGCCGAACCGGCACACGCGAGGGTGGCGATGAGGAGAGTTGCGCGAAATGCTCCTCGGCGCCGCGGATCAGGCGCTTCCTGTCGATGACGCCGAGCCCGCCGATCCGCCATTGTGTGGGCTCGCGGCCCAGATACATGTTCTCCGCCGCCGTTAGGTCCGGGCAGAGCGCGAGGTCCTGATAGACCATCTCGATGCCCTGCTCGCGGGCATCGGCGGCCGACCTGAAGTGGACGGCAGCGCCGTCGATGCGGATCTCGCCGGACGACGGCGCCACTGCCCCGCAGATCATCTTGACCAGGGTCGACTTTCCGGCGCCGTTGTCGCCCGCAAGGGCAACCACGGCGCCGGCCTCGAAGGCAAGTGAGACGCTCTCGACCGCAGCGACGCCCCCGTAATGCTTGGAGAGCTCACGGACTTCAACGAGCACTGTCCCACGCGGGGGTCTGCTGCCGGCCATCTCAGGAGACCGGGATATTCGCGAGTTCCTGGACCTTCAGGATCTGGGCGTCGACGTTGTCCTTCGTGAAGACTGGCAGCGGCGAGATGTCGATGCGTTTTGGCTCCTTTTCGCCGGCGAGCATCTTCCGGCAGAGATCGACAGTCTTCGCTCCGACCTCGAGCAGCGCGGCCGAGGTGGTGCCGTAGATCTGGCCGCTCTTGATCAGTTGCAGGGTCGCGTCCGTGCCTTCGCCGGCGATGGCGACCACGCCGGCTTCAGCCGGAACGTTCTTGCCGGCGTTCTTGAGTGCCGCGAGTGCCCCCTGCGCGCCGGCATCGTTCACCGTGATGACAAGCCGCACATCCGGGTGGGCCTGCAGGGCGCTGGACACGACGTCGTTGCCCGACTGGACTGTGTAGGCCTCGACGTTGGCGACGACGACGGCGTCGGGAGCGACAGCTTTCAGTCCGTCGACGATGCCTTTTGCCCGGTCGATGGTTGCACCGCCAAGGGAATCGGCGTTGAGCACGATGACATCGCCCTTGCCACCGAAATTCTCCTGCAGGTACTTGCCGCCCAGTTTGCCGCTGCTCCTGCCCATTTCGGACTGGTCGAAGCCGACGACGACGTTGGCACCGGCGAAGTTGTCGAACATGCCGATGACGGGAACCCCCGCTTCGTGCGCGCGCTCCGCGACGGGGCCCAGCGTGGTGGTGCTGCGCGCCCGGATGATGAGGCAGTTGGCGCCTGCCGCAAGCATGTTCTCGACCACGCTGACCTGTTGCTCGGGCGAGTTCTGGGCGTCGCCGCCTCGGATCTCGCCGGCGTCGCCCAGTTCCCGGATCATCGCGCGCTGCACGGCGCGAAAGCCCGGATCCTGGATGTTTTCCGGGACGAAGCCGACAATAATCTTGTCCGCCGCAATGCCGCTGCCTGCGGCGCCGGCGAGCAGCAGGGCCGCCAGCCCCGCGGCGGCGCCGAAGCGGAGGGTCTTCCGCATTTTCATGAGTCTCTCTCCCTTGTTGGTTCGATTGTGCCCTTATTGGGCGGTGTCTTCCGCGCCGATGCGATCGAGGAGGAGCGCGATAAGCAGCGCCACCCCCACGACAATCTGCTGGAAGTACGCTGATACGTTCATCATCACGAGGCCGTTCGCGAGCATGGTGATGAATGCGGCACCCATGAAGCTGCGCCACAGTTTGCCCTTGCCGCCGTAGACGCTTACGCCGCCCAGAACGACGGCGGTGATGATGAAGAACTCCTGGCCGGTGCCGAGCTCGCTGGGTGCGGCCCCCAGGCGCCCGAGCAGGACGAGGCCAGCGAACGCCGAAAGGGCGCCGGCAAGCGTGTATGCGGTGATCCGGATGCGCCGGGCCCGGATGCCGGCCCGCTCGGCGGACTCCGCCGACGATCCGACGGCGTACAGGTAGACGCCCCAAGTAGTGCGCCGGAGGACGAACCCGAAGACGGCGAACAGGACAATTGCCACGACGATGACGACGGGAACGACGCCGACGATCCGACCATTGCCGAGCATGCGCAGGATCGGAGCTCCGTCCGGCGGCAGCAGCACCGACTGTCCGCCGAGAGCCATGAGGACCGCGCCACGCACCACGAACATCGCCGCAAGCGTCACGATGAAGGCGGGGATGCGGGCGATCTCGGAGAAAAAGCCGTTCAGGAAGCCGATCGCGGCGCCGGACAGCACGCCGAGCGCCATCGCGATGACCTCTGGCACCCCCAGGGTCGCGTAGAGCGATGCACAAACAGCAGCTGAAAGCGCCATGATCGCGCCCTGGCTGATGTCGATGCGACCGCCCAGGAACACCATCGTGGCACCGACGGCGGCGATCGCCGTGACCGAGGCCTGAAGGAGAATGAGGAGAGCATTGGCCGGCGTGAGAAAGCGGGGACTGGAGATCGCAAAGACGATCACGATCACGACGAACACCAGAGGGAAGCCGTACGTTGACCAGAACACGGCACCCTGCCGAAACAGGGGCAGAGATGCTGTCTTCCCGGGAGCGCTCATGGTGATCCAAAACCTCATCGCGACGCCGTGCGTTCGAGCTATCATAAATTATAATTTATCTGGGTCAAGGCTCGCCGCTTCGTTTGGCGGCGGGCCTGATGCATGCGCGCACCAGCTGCGATGCGCCGAGTCTGACGCCATCGTCGCCATTCGCGTGACACGGGTGTCCGGCGAAGAGCGTGTAGCCAAACGCGATAAATTATCTTGTGATTTCAATCACATAACAGTTCGCAGTTCTATTCTGACTGGTGCGCCAACAATTTCAGAGTGACAGGTGGTCGACGGCGTCTGGGGACCGTCGAGAATCCGGCGCATCGACCGGAAACACCGCCGGGGTCGACAACGCGCAGCGCTGATCCAAGACCTTACATCGTCGAAACTGTCGTGCTTGCCTCTTGTGGGCATCGCGCATGCGTGGATCTCGCGAGCCGAACGGCTGAGGGCTATGCCCTCAGCGCTTTCGCGGTCGCAACCAGATGCTCAAGCGAGCTTTCGACCTCGGGCCAACCTCGCGTCTTCAGGCCACAATCGGGGTTCACCCACAGCCGCTCGCCCGGAACGCCTGCGGCCGCCTTGCGCATCAGCGTTTCCATGTCAGCCTGACTCGGCACGCGGGGGGAGTGGATGTCCCACACGCCGGGGCCGATCTCATTGGGATAGCGGAAGTCGCTGAAGGCCTCGAGGAGCTCCATGTCGGAGCGCGAGGTTTCGATCGAGATCACGTCGGCGTCCATCTCGGCGATCGACGGCATGATGTCGT
>Ga0207667_10002200_pt1 | contig 24456 bp, 20 predicted proteins | sample KBSCornC52_FD_184301 | JGI IMG/M metagenome (GOLD analysis project Ga0207667, IMG submission 184301) | Corn rhizosphere microbial communities from Kellogg Biological Station, Michigan, USA - KBS Corn C5-2 (SPAdes) (version 2) | ecosystem: Host-associated > Plants > Roots > Rhizosphere > Soil ...
GGACACGCGTTCAAGTGGTCCGAGTCACCGCGCGGGAGTGCGTCCTCCGCTTCCAGGTGCAACCCGTGCAGATACGGCAGCACGCCGAGCACGGGCTTTCCGGTCGTGCGCTCGAGCCAATCGAGGCCCGGCTGCAGCAGGGCGATGTCGCCGCGGAAACGGTTGATGACGAAACCGGCCACCCGCGCGCGCTCGCTGTCCGACAGCAGCGCCAGCGTGCCGACCAGGTGCGCGAATACACCGCCGCGGTCGATGTCCGCAATCAGCAACACCGGGCAGTCGACTGCTTCGGCGTAACCCATGTTCGCGATATCGCGGTCGCGCAGGTTGATCTCGGCGGGACTGCCGGCGCCCTCGACGATGAGTGCGGCGTACTGCGCGACGAGTCGCGCGTGCGACACCAGCACGGCTTCGCGGGCGACACGCTTGTAGTCGTGGTAGCCGCGTGCATCCATGTTCGCGACCGCGTGCCCGTGCACGATCACCTGCGCACCGGTATCGCTGTCGGGCTTGAGCAGGACGGGATTGAAATCCGTATGCGCGGCGAGCCCGCACGCCTGCGCCTGCACCGCCTGGGCGCGGCCGATCTCGCCGCCATCGATCGTCACCGCCGAATTCAACGCCATGTTCTGCGGCTTGAACGGCGCGACCACGACACCCTGGCGATGCAGCCAGCGGCACAGCGCGGTGACCAGCGCGCTCTTGCCCGCGTCGGATGTGCAGCCCTGCACCATCAGCACGCGCGCGCTCATGCGACGACCTCCCGCAACGCGCTGCCGAGCCGCGCGAATTCTGCATCGCCTGCCGGTAGCCCGAAACGCAAGCTCGCCGGTGTTTCGAAATACCGCGTGAGGATGCCACGCGCGGCGAGCGCTTCATGCAGCGCATTCGCGCGCTCGTCACGGCACCACTGGAACAACGCGCATCCCGCCGTCGGCGACAGGCCATGCACGGCAAGCAGGGTTCGCAGGCGGTCGCTCGACGCCCGCAGCCGCTCGCGTGCCCGCGCCTGCCAGTCGCGATCGGCCAGGGCGAGCCTGAGCGCGTAACGCGTCGGTCCGGCGACCGCCCACGGCCCGAGCGATTCACGCAAGGCATCCAGCAGGGCCTGCGCGGCACAGACGAAACCGGCCCGAGCACCAGCGAGGCCGAAGAACTTGCCGACCGACCGCAGCACGACCAGCCCATCGCGATCGGCGACGTCGCACAGGCTGTGCTCGGGCGTCGCGTCGATGAACGCTTCATCGACGACGAGCCAGCCGTTTCGCGCGGCAAGCGCCGTCTGCAGCGACAGCAGCGTCGCGCGATCGAACAGGTCGCCGGCAGGATTGTTGGGATGGATCAGCACGATCACGTCGAATCGATGCGCCTGCGCGAGCAGTTCCGCTGCAGGCAGCGTTTCGACCGCGTGTCCGTTCGCGCGCCATGCGTGCGCATGCTCGGCATAGCCCGGCGCGAGGACACCGACGCGCGACCGTGGACGAAGCCTTGGCAGCGCATGGATCGCGGCCTGCGTGCCGGCGATCGGCAGGACCTGTCGTGCACCGTAGTAACTGCACGCGATTCCCGCGAGCCCGTCGTCGTCCTCCGGCAGGCGCTGCCAGGCCGCCGTGGGGATCGCAGGCAGCGGCCACGCGAAAGGACTGATGCCGGTGGACAGGTCGAGCCAGTCGGCCGGCGCGATGCCATGGCGTCGTGCCGCACGCAGCAATCGTCCGCCGTGTTCAAGCATGCGCCCACTCCCGCGCCAGGAATGCGATGCCGCATGCAACGAGCAACCATAGCGCAACACCACGGCGCACCAGCCGCACAGCGCGAACGATGGCGTGCTGGCCGGCCGCGGCGCCGACACCGAGAGCGGGGCGCATTTCCCAGGCACCGTGATACGGCGCAGGACCGCCGAGCCGCACACCGAGCGCACCCGCGCCGGCGGCCATGACCGGCCCTGCGTTCGGGCTGTCCCACAGCGGCGCCTGCGCTCGCCAGCAGCGCAACGCCATTCGCGTGTGGCCGAGCGCGGCATAGCTCAGCGCGGTCAGTCGCGCCGGAACGAAGTTGAGCAGATCATCGATGCGCGCGGCAGCCCAGCCGAAATTCCCGTAGCGCGACGTGCGATAGCCCCACATCGCATCGAGCGTGTTCGCGAGGCGATAGAGCATAGCGCCCGGTGCACCGAGCAGCAGGAACCAGAACAAGGCGCCGAAGACCGCGTCGTTGCCGTTCTCGAGCACGGATTCGGTCGCCGCCGCGGCGACCTGCCGCGCGTCCAGCGCTTCGGTGTCGCGACTGACCATGCGCGCAACCGCGGCGCGCGCGCCGTCGAGATTTCCCGTGCCGAGCGCATGCGCGACCGGGCGGGCGTGCTCGCCCAGGCTGCGCAAGCCGAGCGTGAAATACAACACGCCGGTCGCCAGCACCGTCGCCAACCAGGGCGCTGCGATCCCGCACAGGTACACGACCGCCCAGGTCGAGGCGACCGCCGGCAATACCGCGAGCGACCACGCGAACATGCCCGCCGCGCGCCGATCCGCGTGCACGCGCGATTCGATCGCACGCGCGACACGGCCGAAGGCGATCAACGGATGCGCACGCCGCGCTTCGCCGAGCAACGCGTCGAGCAGGACCGCGGCGACGGCGATCAATGCGGTGTTCACGGCAGGAACAGGCGCATGGCCGCTTCGGGATTCGACGGGAAATACAGATGCACGAAACTCGCGGTCATGCGGCGATCGCGATAGACCGCTTCGCGGCTCGGCGCACCGTTCGGATTGCTCGCAGTCGCGAGCGCGGTCGCCGCGATCGCCGCCTCCGCATGATGGAACGTGTGCCCGCGCAGGACGCCTTCCGGCAACTCGACCTGCTGCAGACCGAGTGCGACGAGGCGCGACTGGATGGCAGCGCGTCCCGGCAGCAGTCCCGCCATCGCAGCCTTGTCGCCGTCACGATCGGTGAGTTCGTCGAGCGCGTAGAGCATGCCGCCGCATTCGGCCAGCAGCGGCTTGCCGGCATCGCGGTGCGCGTGCAGTGCTTCGCGCAGATCATCGCGCCGCGACAGCATCGCGAGATGCAACTCCGGATACCCGCCCGGCAACCACACGGCGTCGCAGACCGGCAATGCGTCGCCCGCGAGCGGTGAAAAGAACACGAGCTCGGCGCCGGCTGCCGTCAGCAGGTCCAGGTTGGCCGGGTAGACGAAACAGAATGCCGCGTCACGCGCGATCGCGATGCGCACGCCGCGCAGGCGCGGCGGCGGTGCGGGCATGTTCGCGCCGACGAACGTGACGGGCGGCGGCAGCGTCGAATCGGCATGGATAGCCCAGGCGTCCGCGAGTGCATCGATGCGCGCATCGATATCGGCGACTTCGTTTGCGGCGACGAGGCCGAGATGTCGCTCCGGCAGGGCGAGCGTCGCATCGCGAGGCAGTGCGCCAAGCCAGCGCAGACCCTGCGGCAGGCTCTCGCGCAGGAGTTGCGCATGATAGGCGCCGCCGATCCGGTTGGCGGCTATGCCATGCACGTTCAGGCCATCGCGATAGCGCGCCAGGCCGGTCGCAAGCGCGCCGAAAGTCTGCGCCATCGCCGAACCATCGATGACTGCCAATACCGGCAGACCGAACTGCTGCGCGAGATCCGCACTCGACGGTGAGCCGTCGAACAGTCCCATCGCGCCTTCGACCAGGATCAGGTCGGCTTCGGCGGCCGCCGCATGCAGGCGCGCGCGCACGTCATCCGCACCATTCATCCACAAGTCGAGCTGGTGAACCGGGTGACCGCTCGCGCGCTCGAGCACCATCGGATCGAGGAAATCGGGGCCGGTCTTGAACACGCGCACGCGCCGGCCCTGGCGCGAATGCCAGCGTGCGAGCGCGGCGGTGATGCTGGTCTTGCCCTGCCCCGACGCCGGTGCCGAAACCAGCAGCGCCGGGCAGGCGCGCGCAGCGTTCATTCGCGGCAACTCGCAAGGAGCGTCCGCGAACGAACGAAGGCTTTCACAGCTCGATGCCCTTCTGCGCCATGACCCCCGCCTTGTACGCGTGCTTGATCACACGCATGTCGGTCACCGTGTCGGCTGCCTCGATCAGTGCATCGGGCGCGCCGCGACCGGTGATCACGACATGCTGGCGCGGTGGACGCGCGGTGACCGCGGCCAGCACCTGTTCGAGCGAGACGTATTGCTGGACCAGGGCGATGTTGAGCTCGTCGAGCAGCACGAAGTCGAACTCCGCGTCGGCGAGCATCGTGGCGGCTTTCGTCCATGCAGCCTGCGCCGCGGCGATGTCGCGCGCCTTGTCCTGCGTTTCCCAGGTGAAGCCTTCGCCCATCACGTGATAGGCGAGGCCATCGCCCTCGAAGCGGCGGAAGAATGCTTCCTCGCCGGTCGAGAAACTGCCCTTGATGAACTGCACCACTCCGCAGTGGAATCCGTGTCCCAGCGAGCGCGCCAGCATGCCGAAGCCGGACGAACTCTTGCCCTTGCCGTTGCCGGTATTGACGACCAGCACGCCGCGGTCGATCGTCGCACGCGCGATGCCGCGGTCGACCAGTTCCTTCTTGCGCCGCATGCGCTCGCGGTGATGCTCTTCCTCGGTCAGGCCGAGACGTTCGCTGCCACGGCTCATGCGTGCGGTCCGCGGAGTAAATGGCTGGATCGAAGGTCGGACATCGCGAATTCCTCAACCGGCACGAAGGATCGGCGACGGCGTGCGCGCCAGGCGCGCAAGGATCGCATGCAGGACCAGCGCCACGGCAATGTAGGCGAGTGTCGTGCGCACGAACAGCGGGCCCCACTGCCACAAGCGCGCAAGGTACTCCGCCATGTTCGGCGCCGCATAGCGACCACCGAGCCAGTAGAACGCACCATTCGAGATCATGAACGACAACGACGCGCACGCCAGTGCGACGGCGAATGCGAGAACCAACGACGCCGCTGTCCCGCGCAGGCGGGGCGAATAGGCGCGTGCGCCGTACCAGAGCACGGCATACGCGAGCGGCAGGAACGCATAGGCCGGCGTCACGCAGAAATCGCTGACACCGGCCAGCGCAATCGCGGCCCAGTCGATCCCCATCGCGAGCACGACCAGTGCGACGAACGGCCAGTGCCTGCGCAGGTACAGGCCGCCGAGGAAGAACACCGCCATCGACGCATCCGGCAGGTTCAATGCGCTGCCGAAGTGATGGAACCGGGTAACGAACATCACTGCCATCAGCAGGATGAATACCAGGATCGATGCGTTGCGGGTCAGGGAGCTCATCGATTCGACCTCATCGTCAACCAAGGTTGGCATTGCGGAAGTTGTTCGACCGCGATGTCTCAACGGGCACCTGCCGGCCGCCAGCTCGCCGTCAGCATGAAGTTGCGGCCGGGCTGGTTGTAGAACGCGGCCGTTTCGTAGCGTCGGTCGAACACGTTGTTCGCGCTCAACTGCAACTTCCAGTCCGCGCTGACCGCATAGGCCACGCGCAGGTCGGTGAGCGCATAGCCACCAAGTCGGCGCGTATTGCCGACGTCGTCGAAGCGCTGGTTCGCCGCGTAGACACTGGCACCCGCGCTGAGCCTGCCGAAACGACGATCGGCATCGAGGCGCACGCTGTCGCGCGCGCGGCGCGGCAACTGATTGCCATGGTTCGCATCGTCGCTCTGGTTGCGCGGATCGAGCCAGGTGGCCGTCGCCGCCCAATCCCAGTCAGCCAGCGTGAAGCCGGCGACCGCCTCGACGCCGCGGATGCGCGCACGCGCGATGTTGCCCGGCGCAAACAAGGCGGCGTCATAGGCGATCAGGTCGTCGACGCGATTTTCGAACGCGTGCAGCGACCACTTGCCCCAGGCGGGCGTGCCGCGCAGGCCGAGTTCGAAACTGCGCGAATTCTCCGGGCGCAGATCCGGGTTGCCGTAGTACGGGTAGTACAGGTCATTGAACGTCGGCGCCTTGTAGGCCGTGCCCGTGCTGGCGGTGAAGCGCAGCGTATTGCTGAAGTCCCAGCCCCACAGCAGGCTGCCCGTGGTCTTGCCGCCGAACTGGCTGTTGTCGTCGTGGCGCGCACTCGCCTGCAGCGATTGCGTGCCGAAGTTCTGCTGCCACTGCCCGAACACCGCGTCGTCGATACGCCGGCTGATCGCGTATTCGGTGTCGCCACCCACGCGGTCGCGTTGCCAGTCGTAGCCGAGCGTGAACAGGCCACCGCCGACGCCGATATCGCCCTGCAGCGAACCGAGATCGCGATGTGTGTTGAACGTGCCGGCGTAGACGCCGTCCTTGAAGTTCTCGCTGAGGTCGGCGCTCTGCCCGGCATTGAACGTCAGCGTGAGCTTGTCGGTCGGGCGATAGCGCACGCGTGCACCCGCGACATGCTGCTCGTCGTCGGCCTGGTTCGCGTACGAACCGTCGTATTCGCTGTGGGCGTCGGTGCGCAGCACGTGCGCATCGGCTTCCCACGCCGAATTGAACCGATAACCGCCCTGCAGACTCAGCGAATTCGTGCGGTAACCGTCGTGATCCGGTTCGTCGGTGAAACAGCCGGCGCCGGGCGATGCCTGGCCGCGGCACGCATTGATGCCGGTCGTATTTTCGTGCGCGAGCTGTGCCGAATACCAGCCCTGCTCGCCCTTGCCCGCGACGCCGGCATCGGCACGCACTTCGTTGTAGCTGCCAACGCCGATGCTGAAGTTCGGTTCGAACGCGCCCTGCGCACGACGGGTGAAGATCTGGATCACGCCGCCGATCGCTTCCGAGCCGTACAGACTCGAGAACGGCCCGCGCACGATTTCGATGCGTTCGATCTGGTCGACGGGGATGTCCTGGATCGCCGGCACGCCGGCGGTCGCCGAGCCGATCTTGACGCCATCGATGAGGACGAGGACGTGGCCCGCCTCGCTGCCGCGCAGGAACAGCGACGTGTTCTTGCCGGGACCGCCGTTGTTCGCGATCGAAAGACCCGGCGTGCCGCGCAACAGGTCCTGCAGGGACTGCGGTTGCAGCCGCTCGATATCGGCGCGGTCGATCACGGTGAGGGCGGAAAGCGTGCTCGCTTCGCTCTGCTCGGTCCGCGTCGCGGTGACGACCACGGTGTCGAGACCGGTCGACGCTTCGTCCGCGCAGGCGGCCGAGAAAGCAGACAACAACGCAAGCGCCAATGCGGATCGGCGCAGTCGGGGGGAATGCAACGGGAACGAAACGGGGTGCACACAAGCTCCTTGGCCGCGCCTGCCCGCGCGGTGTCGATGGCATCGGGACAGGCGGAAGGAGACGAGGTGCGCGCATGCGAATGCAGCCGCCCCATGACATCGCCCACCGCATGTCGGGTAATGCCCAAAGGCCGGTCTCCGGGCTTGCGAGCGAAGGTGTGCACCTTCCCGATCCACGCCTTCCCGTGCGTAAGCACAGTGGCTTCGTGTGGATCGACAGCTCGCCTACCGTTGCGGGGGCAGCTCCGGAATTGGCCGCGCGTGGATTGCGCATGCCGCACCGGATTCCCGTTTCAACCGCCGGTCTTGCCAGCGGTCACCTCAGGGCGGCGGGCAGTATAGCCGTTCGTGGACCTTCGCCGTCGGCCGGATACGATGGCGGCGACGCGCACGCGAATTCCGTGCGTGCAAACGCCGATCCGTTTCCGTCAGAAAGTCCAGATGATCGTCCCGACCCATTCCGCCCGCGACGGCAGGCGCATGACGAAAGTCGAGCCCAGGTAGTCGTATTGCCAGCTGATTGCATCGGTCCAGATGCGCGTCGCGTAGAAATTGACGTCGGCGATCGAATAGCTGAGCCCGATGCTGCCGTAGCGATAGCTCGACTCGCCCTTGCCTCCGGGAACCGACAAACCGAATCCCGCGTCGGCTGCGAGCCGCCCCGATACGGGTTGATGGAACGTGGTTTCCGCCCAGGCCGCCCAGTGCGACTTGCCGGCGCCATCCGAAATCGGAGCCAGCGCATTGGTAAAGTAGAGATCGCTCGCGTTCGGCGAGAACGCGAGAGACGCGCGCCAGAATCCCTTGTACCCGACGGCCGCATTGATCTCGTCGTATCGAAGCCCGTCCAGGCGCCCGCGGCGCGCGCCGTCGTAGTGCACGATGCCGACCTTGCCCCTCCAGTCGTCGTCGAATTGCCAGTTGCGATCGACGTACAGGCTGAGCTGCGCGCCGGGGCGGCGACCGGCCAGATGGACACGGCTCGCGCCCGCGCCGGCGATCCAGCCATCGCCGACACGGCAATGGCCATCGAGGATCCAGCTCGGATCCTCGCCACCCAGACTGATGCCCCTGTACACATTGTCGCTGCCGAGCCCGAGCGCGCCGCCACAATCGACGGCGAACGCATCTATGGCCGGCCACGCGAGAACGGCAGCGATCAGCAGCAATCGTCCGCGAACATGCGCCTTGTTTCCTTGCAGGGCGAGCATTCGTCCTCGTGGCCGGCTGCGGGCACGGGTCAGGTATGGAACCGTCATCGTAGCCTTTTCCACCCGATACGCCACCATTGCGCCACGTCATCCACGAGCGCAACCTTTTCCCCCGATACAGGTACCCATGCCAGAGGATGGACCGGGGCTCGCGTGAACCAGACCAGGACAGATCGGATCCAACGCGCAGACTCCGCGGAATCGGAGCTGGAATGCCTGCGCGCCGTTGCACAGCGCGACCGCCAGGCTTTCGAGTGGCTGTATCGGCGCTATCACGGCGTCCTGACGCGTTTCCTCGCGCGTTTCACGACACGCCGGGACGTGATCGAGGAAATGGTCAACGAGACGCTCTGGGTGGTCTGGCGCACGGCCGGCAATTTTCGCGGCGATTCGAAAGTCGGCACGTGGATCATCGGCATCGCGTATCGGTGCCTCATGAAGCAGTTGCGCGATCATCCGGCGGAACCGACCTACGGCGCCGGCGAGCGTGACCAGGAAGCTTTCCACGATATCGTCCCGGACGAGAACGAAGCGCGGCAGACCGAATTGCGCGACTGGGTACAGCACGGCATGGCCCTGCTCCCGCCCGAGCAACGCATGACGATCGAGCTCGCCTACTACCTCGGGCAATCGTGCGAGGAGATCGCCGGCATCATGAATTGCGCGGTGGGTACGGTGAAGGCACGCATGTTCCACGCACGCCTGCGCCTGCGGAATACGCTGCCTGCGCTCGGCGGCGATCCACTCGATACATGTTCGGCACAGGGGTAGTCATGCAATCGCTGCAACATCGCCAGACCTGGGATCTCATCCCGTGGCTCGTCAACGACACGGCTTCGCCGCTCGATCGCGCGCTGGCTGAAGCGCATCTTGCCATCTGTTCCGATTGCCGCGACGAACTTGCGTTCCAGGCACGCCTCAAAGCCGGTCTGGCAGTCGATGCCGCGAGCGATGCCCCGCTGCAGCCCGCGCTCGATCGCTTGCTCGCGCGCATCGACATCGATGAAGCGAGCACCGGAACCGACCTGCATGCATCGCCGTTGCAGCCCCATCGTGCACGCGTGCTGCGTTTTCTGACCGCAGCCGTGGTCGTGCAGGCGATCGGCCTCGCCGCATTGGGTGGCTGGGCGTTCGAGCGGAACCGGTCGTCGAGCGACGCGCAATACCGCACCTTGAGCGCACCCGCGGCGGACTCGCCGGAGGCGACGATACGTTTCGTTCCGTCCCCCGAACTCAGCGTCGGGCAATTGCAGCGACTGCTCGGCGACAACGGCCTTCGCGTGGCGAACACCAACGAGGGCGGCACCATCCTCGCCCTTGCACCGACGGCGTCGCGACCCGCTCCGGCATCCACCACCGAGATCGTGGCACGCCTGCGGGCGAGCGCCGGCGTGCTCCTCGCCGAGCCGATCGCAAGGGATTCTGATGGACGATGATCGACACTCGATCGTGCACCGTGCGCTCGCGCTGCTCGCCGCGAGCGCATTGATGCTCGTCGCGTATGCGTCGGCGATGGCAGCGCCGCCGACCGGGATGACCAACGCGCCCGATGCCACCACGCAGGACGCGCGCATGATCGTCGTCGCGATCGCCGACAAGGCAGACCCGGCACTCGGTGCAGGAGCGACGCCGCGCGGCTATTCCGGTCTTCCGGACTATTCCGGCAGCACGCGATCACGCGCTGCGGCGGATCGGATCGCGAAGGACTACGCACTGCGCGAGGTTTCGGCGTGGACGATCGACGCGCTGCACCTGCGCTGCATGCTGTACGCGCTGCCTGCCGGCGCCGATCGTGACGGCGCGCTGGCCCGCCTGCGCGCGGACCGCCGCGTCGATCTCGCACAACCGCTGCAGGAATTCGAGACATTGTCGAATTCCGCGCCCTCGCCCGCCGCCCCGCCTGCGCCATCGAACGACGGCGGCACCTACAACGACCCGTACGTCGGACTCCAGCGAGGGTTCTCGAGCATCGGCGCCGCCGCGGCGCAACGCTGGGCCAGCGGAGCCCGTGTCGAAGTCGCGGTGATCGACACCGGGATCGATGCTGCGCACCCCGATCTCGCCGGACGCATCGTTGCCCAGCGCGATTTCGCCCCGGCGGCGACCGAATCGGCTGAACACGACCGGCACGGCACCGAAGTCGCCGGGGTCATCGCTGCGGTCGCGAACAACGGCGTCGGCATCGTCGGCGTCGCCCCCGGCACCCGCCTGCGTTCGTTCCGCGCGTGCTGGCCGATGGCGGCCGACGGAAGTGCCGCGCGCTGCAACACGTTCACGCTGGCGCAGGCGATCGGCGCGGCGATCTCTTCCGGCGCGCGCGTGATGAACCTCAGTCTGGGCGGTCCGTCAGATCCGCTGCTCGAGCAACTCGTCGCGAACGCGATCGAACGCGGGATCATCGTCGTCGGCGCGGTTCCGCCGGACGCGCGCACCGACGGCTTCCCGATCGACGTGGAAGGCGTCATCGCGGTGCGCAGCAGCGATACGCCGGCCTCGGACCGCCCCTCCCTCGCGGCACCGGGCCGCGACATCCTGACACTCGAACCCGGCGGGCACTACGACTATGCCTCCGGCAGTTCGCTCGCGACCGCGCACGTGACCGGAACTGCCGCCTTGCTGCTCGAACTCGATCCGCGTCTTGCACCGGCGTCGATGTTCACCTTGCTGAGCGCCTCCAGCCGCAGCGACGGTTCGTCGATCGATGCCTGCGCGGCGATCCGCTCGTTGACCCGTCAGCATGTCGCCTGCAACGAATCCGTCGCCATCGTGGAGTCCCCGCATGCCGTTCACTGACGCGGGCCGGCGCCTGCTTGCGGTCCTCGTGCTCGGGTGTTCGGCCTTGTCGCCGGTGCTGGCGCAACAGTCGCGCGAGGAACTCGCCCGCGACCTGCCGTCGAGCACGTTGACCGGCGCGGATGTCGCCGCCACTTCCGCCGCGTTGTCTCCCGCGCCCGGCTTCGCCAATGCAAGGATCGCCGAGAACCCGGCGGCGGCAGGCGCGACGGCGGTCGGCGAGCGGACCTGCATCGCGTGCCACCAGCTCGAAAGCGAGCATTTCACCCACACCTTCCATGCGCTCGGCCTGCATGCGGCGAACAAGGCCGATGCGTCGATCCCGGTCTGCGAAACCTGCCACGGCCCCGGCTCGCTGCATGCGAAGGACCCGACCGGGAAGGGCCTGATCATCGGCTACACCAAGGATTCGGGCACCCCGATCGAGACGCAGACGAAGACCTGTCTCACCTGCCACGAGGGCGGCCCGCGCGATCACTGGAGCGGTTCCATACACCAGCGCAATGGCCTCTCCTGCAGCGACTGCCACAACCCGATGGCGAAATTCTCCGCCGAGGGACTGATGGCGAAAGCATCGATCAACGACACCTGCGCGCAGTGCCATCGCGACGTGCGCCTGCAGTTCAACCGGCGCTCGCACATGCCCCTGCCCGAAGGCCAGATGAGCTGCGACGACTGCCACAACCCGCATGGCTCGATCACCAGCCCGCTGTTGAAGACGAATACCGTCAACGAGACCTGCTACCAGTGTCACGCGGAGAAGCGCGGTCCGTTCCTTTTCGAACACGCTCCCGTGCGCGAGAGCTGCCTCAACTGCCACACACCGCACGGGTCGAACCAGCAGACCCTGCTGGTCGCGCCGATTCCTTTCCTGTGCCAGCAATGCCATTCGGGATTGCGCCATCCGAACGACATGCATACGCCTGAATCGCTCGCGACCGGCCCGCATCCGGACGAGCGCGTGATGGGGCGTGGCTGCATCACCTGCCATGCGAACATCCATGGCTCGAATGCGCCGTCCGGCCCGAAGTTCCACGAATAGGCGAGGGAGGACGATCATGCGCACGCATCGCCGTTGTCGCCTGCTGCCGCTGACCCTCGCGATCGCCGCGGCGCTGCCTGCATGGGCGGACAGCGGCGTCGGCGTCGACACCTGGCGTGCGAACAAGCTCGATCCGTCGGCCGGCGCGTCAACGGCCGGTTGCGACGAGCGCGGCACCTCATGGCTGCAGGCTGGCGAACACCGCAGTCCAACCGGCAACTTGTACAACTGCCCTCCGCCGTCACCGCAGCCATCCGCGCACGGCGAATGGCAGGGCTACGGCGTGCTGCGGATCGGCGCCGTGGCAACCAGTGGCGACGACGGCAACGCACTGTGGAACCGCTACGTCGACTGGGACAGCGGCCTCGTTCTCGCTCTGCTCGACTACACCGCCGAGCGCGCCGACGACGGCACCTATGCGAACGTGCGCGCGAGTCGCGTCAGCGACGACGACGAGTACTACCAGGCCGTGTTCGGCCGCGCCGGCAGCTACAAGGTGCAGGCCTTCCTGCGCGACATGCCGAACGTGCTGACGAACAACGCCAAGCCGATCTGGAATGGCGTCGGCAGCAGTCGCCTGACCCTGCCGAGCAGCCTGACTGCAGGCGGAAGCACGCCGGCCGAAGTCGCCGCGGTTTCCGCGGCGACGCCGCAGCGCACCCTGTCGGTCACGCGCGAAAAGCAGGGGCTCGGTTTCAGCATCTACCTGACGCCGCAATGGACTGCCTACGCGAACGCGAGCGACGAGCAACGCAAGGGCGCCCGCCCGTTCGGCGGCCCCTTCTTCTTCAACTATCCGTTCCCCGACAACGGCGGCGTGTTGGAGACGGTCAAGCCGATCGACGATTCGACCGTGAACCTCAACGGTGGTTTGCGTTTCGCCGGCAAGCTCTGGCGCATGGACTTCGCCTACAGCGGTTCGTTCTACCGCGACCGCTACACGCGCTTCACCTGGGAAACACCGTACGCGTTGTATCCGGTGGTGCCGGGTGCGGTGTCCGCGCCGCTCACGACCGGCCAATTCTCGACCGAGCCGGACAACGACTACCACAACCTCAAGGCGGCTTTCACGCGCAAGATCCCGATGAATGGCGAACTCTCGCTGACCGTGTCGGCCGGACGCATGAGCCAGGACGATGCGTTGATCGCACCGATCGACTGCCAGGGCGTGTTCGGCATCGGCCTCGGCGGCAACCTGCAGACCGGCCCGCAGAATCCGTTCCTGTACGACTGCGCGCAATGGAACACGCCCGCGGCACTGTCGCGCACTTCGGCCGACATGCGCATCGACACCAGCCTCGTCGATGCGCGCATCATGCTGCAGCCGGTCAGCGACCTCACGTTGCGAGGAGGGCTTCGCTTCAACCGCGAGGATTACCGCAATACCTATCTCGCATGGAATCCGCTGACCGGACAATACGGCTACGTGAGCGAAAACGGTTCGCAGGGCAGTGTCGTGCCCGGTGAATCCGGTATCTGGGAACCCGGCAGCTCAAGCATCACGCGCGTGCGCAGCCTCCCGCTCGACATGCAGACGACCGAAGCGACGTTCGGCGCCGACTGGAAAGCCGGCGCGCACGACACGCTCGGCGCGACGCTCACGTTCAATCGCTACGAGCCGACCCATCGCGAGCGCGCGACGGTCGACGACGGCAGCATCAAGCTGACCTGGATCAATCGCGCATTCGACTGGCTGACCCTGCGCGCGAACGCGACGTGGCTGCGCCAGAACGGCGACCGCTACGACTACGATCCGTACGACTTCACCTATTCGATCGGCCTGCCCGGCTTCGTGCCGCCCGCGAGCGGCGTTCCCGCGCATACGGTCGAGGCGCTGCGCAAGTACGACGTGGCGAGTCGCACCGAACGCAAGGTCGACCTGATGGCGACCATGCTGCCGCGCGACGACATGACGATCAGCGCATCCCTGCGCGGCGACTGGAACGACTACGACGCGACGCTCGGGCGCCAGCGCTACGACACACTCGGCGCTACCGTGCAGTGGGAGTGGCAGCCCGCGCCGGGCAACATCGCGAGCCTGTACTACGGCTACGACCGCTCCAAGCTGCGCCTCGCGAACGTCAACGAGATCAATGACAGCGGCTCGGATCCGATCCTCGGCGGCAGGACCTACCCGCTCTCGGGGCGCTGGTGGGTCGACGACGGACAGCGCAACCACAATGCCGGCGCGACCTTCAGCCACGATTTCGGTCGTATCCGCTTCGATGCGAACTGGAACATGCTGTATGCGCGCGGGATCACCGATTACCGCTATGCCGGCCCAGCCGCGCTGGCTTGGCCCGAGGCGGATGGCCCGGGCAGCGGCGCATTCCCGACGATGACCTACCGCATCAATTCACTGACGTTCGGCGTGCGCATTCCACTCTGCGATCGCGTCGCATTGCGCGTGTTCGACTACTACGAGCGTGGCCGCATCAGCGACTGGCACTACCTCGGCTTCGATGCCGGACGCGTGATCGACCATCGTGTGTACACCGATGGCGGCCCGCAGGACTACAACGCCAATCTCGTCGGCCTCCTGCTCGACATACGCCTGTGAGGAGCGCGCGATGATCCGTTCCGACCTCGCCCGCAATGCATTCCGGACACTGTCGCTGTCGACGTTGCTGCTCGCGTGTTCTGCCGCGGCCAGCGAGCCACTCGATCTGCGCCGCGTCGACGCGCTCGTCGGCGACGCCGCCGCCGGCAAGACGAGGGCGACCGTGTGCAGCGCCTGCCATGGTCCGCTCGGCATCGCAGCGGTTCCCTTGTTTCCGAGTCTTGCCGGCCAAAAGGCCGAATACCTCTACTGGCGCCTCGTCGCGTTCAAACGCGGGGCAAAACCCGATTCGCCGATGACGGCGCAGGTCGCCAATCTCGACGATACGGCGATGCGCGACCTCGCTGCCTGGTTCGCGAGCCAGCCTGCGTCGGCGCCCACGGGCGCTGCCAACGATCTCGCCACGCGTGGCGGAACCCTCTATCGCGATGGCGATGCCGCACTCGGAATACCACCATGCCAGGGATGCCATGGCGCCGACGCCCATGGGCATCCGCGTGCCGACGACGACGCGCACTGGCGGGTGTACCCCGCCTTGCGCGGCCAGCATGCGGCGTACATCGCGCAACGCCTGAAGGATCTCGGCGCCGACGCGAACCCGCCGTCCAGCAGCGCACACGTGATGGCGCCGATTGCCCGATCGCTCGATGCGAATGCAATCGCCGCGATCGCGGCCTGGCTCGAATCGGGAGCGCCCTGAGCTCCCACCCGGTCGCGCACACGTACGCGGCCGCCAACCGGCGAATCCATTTCACGGACCACCGCCACGACAGCCCCGACCGAGGGGCATGCAAAAGGAGAACGAACCATGCGAACCACTTCCACCCTGCTCACCGCCACATTGCTGCTTGCGCTCGCGAGCCAGGCACACGCCGCCGACCACCTCGTCCACGTCGGCGGATCGGGCCTGGTATTCACCCCGTCGAGCATCGAAGTGCTGGTCAATGACACCGTGACTTTCCACAACGACGGTGGTTTCCACAACGTCGTCTCGGATGCCGGCGCGCCGATGACCTTCCGTTGCGCGAGCGGTTGCGACGGTGCCGGCGGCGATGGCACTCCGTCCGGCTCGGGCTGGGACGCGACGATCACGATCACTTCGGCGGCGGCCCATTCCTCGATCGGATATCACTGCGAAGTCCACGGGCAGGTCATGTCGGGTACTATCAGCGTCACCAATCCGGTCGATCTGCAATCGTTCGATATCGACTGAGGCCCCTCGGCTGGCGCCCCATCGCAGCCGGCCCGGCAGTAGCGCCACATGGTCGTCAATCCGGGTTTCCGTCGGCTTTTTTGCCGGCCACACCCCGATCGGTCGGGCATCCTTCAGGGGTGCCCTTCCATTGCCGGATAAATTCCCTTACAATTCCACGCTTTCCGCGTTCAGAAACTGTTGCGAGGCGTTCCATGAAAGTGCTGTCGTCCCTCAAGTCCGCAAAGAAGCGCCATCGCGACTGCAAGGTCGTGCGTCGTCGCGGCAAGGTTTTCGTGATCTGCAAGAGCAACCCGCGTTTCAAGGCGCGCCAGCGCTGAGAGCAGGAAATCTGCTTTCGGGTTGCAGATCAAGGGCCGCGCAAGCGGCCCTTTTTCTTGATGTCCATGGATGGACGGAATGCCGGATTTGCAGGAGCAAACTCCGGCGGATGTCCATGGATGGACGGAATGCCAGGTCCGAAGGCGCTCCCGACATCCGCGGACACTCCCTACATCCTTGTGGGTCGAATTGCAGGAGCAAATTCCGGGGTAGTGATCGTCCGTGGCCGCCACCGCACGATTGCGCTGGTTCATGTGACCGGGCCCATGCTTGCGACGGTGCCTGGGGCGTCATCCCTCCATCGCCGGTTCGATATGCAGTGGCAGTCATGGAACCGCGTGCCCGGTTCTGCTAAAAAGACGCCTGCTGGTGCAGGAATCCTCGCAGTTCCTCCTTTTCCAACAAGGATTTGAGCCATGTTTGTGAAGTTCGTTCTCGCTACGGCAGCCGGCCTCGCGGCCGCCACCTTGCTCGCCCCCGCGGCGCAAGCGGATACGCTCGACACGACCGCGGTGAAGAAAACGCATCACCGCCGTCATCATGCCGAGGCGGGCGAAGGCAGCAACCTTCCGGTTCGCGGCATGAGCATGGCCCAGGTCGAAAAGCGCTTTGGCGCGCCGGCCGAGAAGCTGACGCCTGCCGGCGGCGACGCGCCGCGCCACCCGACCATCAATCGCTGGCGCTACAACGGCTATACCGTCTACTTCGAACGCAGCCGCGTGATCCACAGCGTGGTCGATGAGGCCGAACCGGCCGCCCCGAAGTCCTGAGCCCGATGTCGCCATCCATGCGCCTGCCTGCCGAGTGGGAACCGCAGGCCGGCGTGATCATCGCGTGGCCGCACGCGGATACTGACTGGGGTCCGCGACTGGCGCGCATCGAGCGCGCGTATCTTGGCCTCGCTGCTGCGATCGCTCGCTTCGAGCCGCTGCTCGTCTGTACCGCCGATGCGGACGTGCAGGCGCACGCGCGTGCGCTGCTGACTGCTTCGGGGATCGATCCGGCGCGCCTGCATTTCGTCGAAGTCCCGTACGACGACACCTGGCTGCGCGATTCCGGACCGCTCAGCCTGGTCGGTGCACACGGCTTCCGCTTGCTCGATTTCCGCTTCACCGGATGGGGCGGCAAGTTCGAGGGCGGTCGTGACGACCGCCTGGTCGAAACCCTGCTCGAGCGCGGCGTGTTCCGCGCCGCCGAACGACGCCGGATCGACTGGGCACTCGAGGGAGGCGCGATCGAAGTCGATGGCAAGGGCAGCCTGCTGACCACCTGGCGCTGCCTGCACCAGCGCCACCCGCAGATGAGCCGCGAGCAGATGACCGCGATACTCGTCGACGCGTTCGCGGTCGAGCGCGTACTGTGGCTCGAATGCGGTTACCTCGAGGGCGACGACACCGACGCGCACATCGATACGCTCGCGCGCTACGCGCCGGACGGCGCGATCGTGTTCCAGACCTGCGACGACCGCGCGGATCCGCACCATTCCGAGCTCGCGCGCATGCGCGATGAGATCGCCGGCCTGCGCGATGCCGCGGGCGAACCGTATCGCCTGTTCCCGCTGCCATGGCCGCGCCCGATCGTCGACGAGGGGCGCCGACTCGCCTCGTCGTATGCGAACTACCTGGTCGTCAACGGTGGCGTCGTGATGCCGTCCTACGGCGATCCGGCCGATGCGGAAGCGGCGCGCGTGATCGCGGCAGCGCATCCGGGGCGCGAGGTCGCGATGGTCGATGCGCGCGAGTTGATCTGGCAGAACGGCAGCGTGCACTGCCTGACGATGCAACTGCCGGCGGGCCTGCTCGCCGGCTGACCGGACTCAGGCTTGCGCGTGTCCCTGCGCAGCGGCGTCGAGGAATTCGAGGCGATAGGTCCCGCGCCCCGCCTGCTTGGCTTCGTACAGCATCGCATCGGCGCGGGCGACCAGTCGCGGCGCCGGAAGACTGCAGGCGTGGCACGCGGCGACGCCGAGGCTTGCACCCATCGTCAGCGTCAGCTTCTCGCTGCGCAATTCGAACGGCCGCGACATCGCGGCCACCAGCTTGGTGGCGATGGTGTGCACGCGCTTCACGTCGGGGATGCCTTCCATCACGACGATGAACTCGTCGCCGCCGAGACGGGCGACGGCGTCGGACGCGCGCACGTTCTCACCGAGTCGCGTCGCGAAGGCGCGGATCAGCGCGTCCCCCACCGCATGCCCGTAGGTGTCGTTGACCTGCTTGAAGCGGTCGATATCGACGTAGAACACCGACAGCAACCATTCCTTCTCGCGCGATCGCGCGATCGCCGATTCGAGCCGCTCGTAGAATGCCGCGCGGTTGATCAGGCCGGTCAGCGGGTCGATGCGCGCGAGGTTGATCAGGCGCTTCTCCTCGCGCTTCTTTGAAGTGATGTCCTGCACCATCGCGTGCACTCCGATCACGCTGCCGTCCTTCCCCGCGGTCTCCGGGATGAACGTGATCTCGACGCACTGGTACTCGTCGCCATCGCCCTCCTCGTCCTCGAACACCACCCGCTCGCCGGCGAGCGCCCGCACCAGCCAGGGTTCGCGGCGCGCGTAGGTCTCCTCGCCGATCACGTCGCGTACATTCGCGCCGACGATCCCTTCGTCGCCGGTTGGGTAGGCGCGACGGAACGTCTCGTTCGCGAACACGAAGCGCAGTTGTGCATCGACGTACGCGATCTTCACCGGCAGCGTGTCGGCGACCGTGCGCAGGCGCTGTTCGCTCAACTGCAACGCCTGCTCGACCGCGCGCATCGCGGTGATGTCCTGCGCGTACCCCATCACGTAGGCCGAGCCGTCCGTGTCGGTGTAGAGGCGATTGCGGTATTGCCAGACCAGCTCGGCACCATCGCGGTGCTGCACGCGCACCTGGCCGGCGTCTTCGCCGCCGCGCGCGATCCGCTGCAGGTACTGGTCGATCAGGAATCGCAGGTGCGGCGCGGCGAGATCGCGCAATGGCGTTCCGAGCAGTTCGGCAACGCTGCGTCCCAGCGAGGCGGCTGCAGCCGGATTCACCGACAACAACGTGCCGTCCAGCTCGTGCATGAAGATGAAGCCGGTGCTGTGCTCGAAGAAATCGCGAAAGCGCCGTTCACTCGCCTCGAGCGCGCGCATCGCGCGACGTTCCGCGGTCACGTCGCGCGCGCGCAGCAGCACGACCGCGCGCCCGCCCAGTTCGGTGCGCTGGGCGAACGATTCGATCTCGATCTCGCGCCCATCCTTGGTGCGATGGCGCCCGACCACGCTGCGGCCGGGTGGCGGCAGTTCGGTTGCCGACCGTTCGCCGCGCGGAAGCAGGTCGGCGAGTTCCATCGCGCCGAATTCCTGCTCGGAATAGCCGTAGGTTTCCACGGCCGCATGGTTCGCACTGAGGAACCGCAGCGTCTGCGGATCGCACACCCATACCGGATGGGCGTCGAGGTCGAACACGGTGCGCAGACTCTCGCTCTGGCTGCGCCGCTCATGCTCGCGTCGTGCGCGCTCGATCACCAGGCGCAAGGCATAGCCGAGCACGTCGCCGCGCAATCCCGGAAGTCCGACGGCTTCCTGCGCTCCACGGGCAAGCGCAAGGTCGCACAGGGTGCGGTCCTGCCGCCCGCACAGGGCGAGGATCGGGATATCGCCCGCGCGCGCGCGCAATTTCGCCAGGCCGTCGAGCTGGCGGGCGCTGGCGACGACCGCGACGATTGCATCGAAGTGTTTGTGGGCGAGTCGTGCGACCGCCTCGTGGGTTCCCGGACACGCGGTGATGCGTGCGCCCGTTTCCGCCAGCAACGGCCGGATCACGGCCTCCTCGTCGCCGCCGGCGACGAGGAGAACCTCCGGCAATTCGTTCCGGCGATCACGGTCCGCGGTCATCCAGCCTTCCTACACTGCTGCGCGCGCATCCACAACTGGCATTGCAGCGAAACGCCGCGACCACCCGGCCGCGGTCCCGGCCGGCATGCTTCCCGTCGGCGATCCGCGCTACCATGGCCGACTCGTATTTCACCCTGATCCCATGCCTTCGAAGATCCTCAAAGTCGCCCTGCTGCAGGAGGCCGACCGCGGCAGCCGCGACGCGAACCTCGATGCGATCGAAGCCGGCCTGCGCGAGGCGGCCGCCGCCGGCGCCGGCCTGGTCCTGCTGCAGGAATTGCACAACGGCCCCTACTTCTGCCAGCACGAGCATGTCGACGAGTTCGATCGTGCGGAAACCATCCCCGGCCCAAGCACCGAGCGCCTCGGCCGCCTCGCCGAAGAGCTCGAGCTCGTCGTCGTCGCTTCCCTGTTCGAACGCCGCGCCGCCGGCCTGTACCACAATACCGCGGTGGTGTTCGACCGTGCGCGTGCGATCGCCGGAAAATATCGAAAGATGCACATTCCGGATGACCCCGCATTCTACGAGAAGTTCTACTTCACGCCGGGTGACCTCGGCTTCGAGCCGGTGCAGACCTCGGTCGGCAAGCTCGGCGTGCTGGTCTGCTGGGACCAGTGGTACCCGGAAGGCGCGCGCCTGATGGCGCTCGCCGGCGCCGACCTGCTGCTCTATCCGACCGCGATCGGCTGGGACCCGGGCGACCACCAGGACGAGAAGGAGCGCCAGCGCGAAGCCTGGATCACCGTGCAGCGCGGTCATGCGGTCGCCAACGGTTTGCCCCTGCTCGCCTGCAACCGTATCGGCTTCGAGCCCGCTCCCGATGGCGCGCGCGGGATCGAGTTCTGGGGGTCCAGCTTCGTCGCGGGGCCGCAAGGCGAGTTCCTCGCGCGCGCGGCGACCGACCGGCGCGAACTGCTGCTCGTCGACGTCGATCTCGGGCGCAGCGAGGACGTGCGCAGGATCTGGCCATTCCTGCGCGACCGGCGCATCGACGCCTATGCCGACCTGACGCGACGGTTCCGCGATTGAACGCGCCTAACGCAGGACACGCCGGTGCGCCCGCCGGCGCAAGCGACGACGTGCTGGCCGGGCAGCCGGTCGCGCGCGTGCAGCGCGGCGCGGTCGAGTACGTGCTGCTCGGTACGGCGCACGTGTCACGCGTCAGCGCCGACGCGGTGCGGGCGATGCTCGCGCGCGAATCCTTCGACGCGGTCGCCGTGGAATTGTGCGAACCGCGCTACCAGTCGATCCGTGATCCGGAGGCGTTCCGGCGCCTCGACCTGTTCCAGGTGATCCGCCAGGGCAAGGTCGGCCTGATCGCCGCGAATCTCGCGCTGTCCGCGTTCCAGCGCCGCCTCGCCGAACAGTTCGGCATCGAGCCGGGTGCCGAAATGAAAGCGGCGATCGACGGCGCCGATGCACGCAACCTGCCGGTATGGCTGATCGACCGCGAGATCGGGGTCACCCTCAAGCGCGCCTATCACAGCGTCGGTTTCCTCGACCGCATGTCGATCGTCGGCGGCCTCGGCGCGAGCGTGCTCACGCGCGAGGACGTCAGCGAGGACGAGATCGAGAAGCTCAAGCAGGGCGACCTGCTCGGCAGCATGTTCAACGAGTTCGCGCGGGAGTCGCCGCAACTGTACGACGCCCTGATCGGCGAGCGCGATCGCTACATGGTGGCGCGCCTGCGCGAACAGGCGTCCGCCAGCCCCGCACGCCGCGTGCTCGTCGTGATCGGCGCCGGCCATCTCGCCGGGATGGAACGCGAGCTCGCGAGCCAGAACGAGATGCCGCGTCCGCTGGTGGAGAAGCTCGCGCGGGTTCCGCCGCCTTCGCGCTGGCCGAAGTGGCTCGCGATCGGCGTGTTCGTGGTGATCGCCGGCGCGATCGGCTTTGCGTTCACGCGCGGGACGCGCGCAGGTACGGACGCCCTGCTCGCCTGGACCCTGTTCACCGGAGGATTCGCTGCGCTCGGCGCGATCGCGGCGGCGGCGCATCCGCTCAGCGTGATCGCGGCCTTCATCGCCGCGCCGCTCAAGCCGTTCCGTCCGGGCGTGCCGGCCTCGGCGATCAGCGCCGGCGTCGAGGCCTGGCTGCGCAAGCCGCGCGTGGCCGACTTCGACAGTCTGCGTGACGACGTCGCGCACTGGACAGGCTGGTGGAAGAACCGCATCGCCCGCACCCTGTTGAACTTCATGTTCGTCACGCTCGGCACCATCGTCGGCGAGTATGTCGCCGGCTTCCACATCATCAAGAACCTGCTGTGAACAACGCACGATGAAATTGCCTGCCTTCCTCAGCAAACCCCGTTGGCAGTCCAAGGACCCGGCCAAGCGGCGCAGCGCCGTCGCCCACGACACGGACCGCGAACTGGTCGGAAACCTCGGGCGCCTCGCACGCGAGGACGCCGACCCCGGCGTGCGCATCGCCGCTGCGAAGCGCCTCGCGGATCCTGGAATCGTGCAGGGCCTCGCGCACGACGACGCCGATGCGGGCGTCCGCGCGCAGGCACGCGCGCTGTGGCTGGACCTGCTGACCGGCACGCATCCGGCGGCCCCTTCCGCGTCCGAACGACTGCGCCTGCTCAAGGCGCAGGAAGACGCCGAGCTTGCCGAGCGCATCGCCTGCCATGCTGGCGAACCCGAACTGCGGCGTGCGGCACTTGCGCAGATCAGCCGGCCGACGCTGCTGCTGGAACGCGCGCTGGCTGATCGCGATGCATCGATCCGCCTCGCCCTGGTCGAACGTTTCAACGACGAGGCGACCCTCGAGCGGCTCGCCGAGCGCGCGCGCAAGTCCGACAAGCAGGTTGCACGCCGCGCGCGCGAACGCATCGGCGAATTGCGCATCGCGCGCGGCGACGCTGCCACGTTCGAGCAACACGCGCGCCAGCTGTGCGAACGGATGGAGCAGTTGCTGCGCGTTCCGGACCATGCCCAAGCGGAACGCGAGATCGCCGCGCAATGGGCCGCGATCGCCGCATCCGCCAGCGAGCCGCTGCGCGTCCGCTTCAAGGCCGCCGTCGACTTGCTCGCGAGCAGTCGCGAGCCGGTCGTGCGGGTTGCAGCTTCCACCATCGGACCGACGGCGACCACGCCGGAAAACGACGGGGTCGAAGCGCCGACCGAGGCCGATCCGGCGCCCCTGCCCGATTCGGTTTCAGCCGTTGTGGCACCGCTGATCGCGCAGGCACGTTTCGCGGTGTCGCTCGACGAGGCCCAGGCAGCGCGACGGCAACAGCAGGAACAGCAACGCGCAATGCTCGGCGAACTCGGCGAACACCTGCATGCTTGCGCGGCAGCGCTGGAATCGGGCGCTTCCGCGCAGGCGCACGCGGCCAAGGCGCGCATCGACGATCTGCGGCGGCGCATCGACGCGCCGCTGCCGAAGGCGCTCGCCCAGCCGCTTGCCGATGTCGATGCACGCTACGCCGAACTCAGCCGTTGGCAGCTGTGGGCCGACCGCCAGCGTCGCCAGCAGCTGTGCGAAGAAATCGAGGCGCTTGCGGAATTGCGACTGCATCCGGATGCGGTCGCGACGAAGGTGCGTGAAGCGCAGGCGGAGTGGTCGCGGATCGACGCGATCGAAGCGGGCTCCGCGCGCGCGGGCGACCTGAATCGACGTTTCCATGCGGCGTGTCGCGCCGCGATCGCTCCGACGCAAGGTTACTTCCGCAAGCGGCAGGAACTTCGCCAGTCGCAATCGGCCGGTATCGGCGCGCTGCTGGAACGCGCGGCCGCGCTCGCGGACGACAGCAGCGACTGGAGCACGATCGCGTGCCTGCGCCGCGATACCGTCGAGGCGCTGCGCGGCCTCGACCGGATCGAACCGCGCGAGCGCAAGGCGCTGGCGCAGGCGCTGAAGAACCAGCTCGGCGCACTCGATGCGCGCATCGAGCGTCGCGATGCCGATATCGAGCGCGCAAAAGCGACCCTGATCGCCGAGGCGGAGGCGCTGGCGGACGGCATGCCGCGCGGCGCCGTCGCGTCCGCGCGCGAGCTGCAGAAGCGCTGGCAGGCCTCCGGTGCCGGGCGACGCTCGCGCGATCAGGCGCAGTGGAACCTGTTCCGCGCGGCAGTCGATCGCGTGTTCGGCAAGCTCGATGCGGAACGTGCGGAGCGTAGTGCGCGCGATGCGGAAGTGCGCACGCAGGCCGAAACGATCTGCACGGAACTCGAAAACCTGGCCGCTGCATCGGCACCGCCGGAGCGCGGCACGATCGGTCGCCTGCAGGCGGCATGGGACGCGCTGCGCCCGCGCGACGAGGACCTGC
>Ga0207667_10002204_pt1 | contig 24444 bp, 21 predicted proteins | sample KBSCornC52_FD_184301 | JGI IMG/M metagenome (GOLD analysis project Ga0207667, IMG submission 184301) | Corn rhizosphere microbial communities from Kellogg Biological Station, Michigan, USA - KBS Corn C5-2 (SPAdes) (version 2) | ecosystem: Host-associated > Plants > Roots > Rhizosphere > Soil ...
CGTTGAGGTGCTCGCGGACGGCGTGGGCTGACGTTTCCGCGGCGCAGCGGGCGAGCACGCTTGCGAGGACGGCTCGCGCGGTGCTCGGGTCGAGGTCGTTGTGAAGCGTTTCAGGGTCGGGGTCGCTAGCCGTGTCGACGTACACGTTGTTGCCCGAACGCGCGCGGGTGGTGGCGACGTAGAGGGCTTCGCGGGTCGTTCCAGTGGTGATCAGGGCGTGGGCGGTGTCGACGGTGGTGCCTTGGGCGCGGTGGAGAGTGCTGGCGTAGCCCAACTCGACGTGCCCGGTCACGTAGTCGGCCGGCAGCCGGGCCTGGTCGCCGAGCTGGCTGATGACGGTGACCGATCCATCGGAGTGAGTGGTCGCGACGGTCCAGGTGTCGCCGTTCTTGACCCAGCCGCTGCTCCTGCGCAATCGGCGGTCGTTGCGACGGGTGACGATGGTGTCGCCGACGCCGATCAGGTGGCCGTCGGCGGTTCGCACGTCACCAGGGCCCGTTGCACCGCTGTCGCGGCGGTGCGCTTGCGCGAGGGCATTGAGTGCGCGGACCGAGTCGTCGTCGGGGGCGATCATGGCTGAGGTGAGGCCGCGGTCGACGTCGGCGCGCCAGGCGTCGAACAGGGCGTGGAGCATCTCGGCGCGGTTGCCGGAGTGCACACGGTCGTGGGCTAGGTAGTCGTCGATTGCCGATGCGTCGCCGGTTCGTAGGCGGGTGGAGGCGTCGGCTTCCCAGGGTTCGTGGAACCGTCGGACCGCAGTCAGTTCAGGGGTGTCGGGGCGGCGGCTGGCGAGCAGGTGGAACGCGCCGCCGGCTTCGATGGCGCCGAGTTGGGCCCAGTCACCGACGAGCACGATCTTGGCGCCCGAGTGTCTTGCGTGGGTGGTGATGGTGTCGAGGGTCAACGTGCCGGCCAGGCTGGCCTCGTCGATCAGGACGAGTTGGCCGGGGTGCAGACTCCACAGGTCGAGTTCACTGCGCGCTCCCCGCAGTTGGCGGTCGAGGCGGCGGGCATGGACGGTGCTGGGGCTGCTGCATCGATCCAGCTCCGCAGCGAGGCGGTGGAGGCGGTTGACGCGGTCGGGGTTGCCGGTCTGCTCGATCAGCCATTTGGCGGTGTTCTCGGCCGGGATGCCGAGTTCGTCGCCGAGGACCTGGGCGGCGGCAGCGGAGGGTGCGAGGCCGACGACCGATCCCGGCCCGTGGTGGGTTTCCCAGGCGCACTTGAGGGCGGACAGAGACGTGGTCTTGCCGGTGCCGGCGGGTCCGACGAGCAGGTCGAGCACGCGGCCGGAGGTGGCGATGGCGGTGATCGCGGCTCGTTGATCGTCTCCCAGCTTCGTGCCGACGTTGGCGACCCATGAAGCGGGTATCGCGGGCGCGGTCAGCTCGGTGCTGGCCTCCAGGAGGCGGGTTTCGGCGTCCAGGATTTGGGTGGTGGTGTAGCGGTCGGTTCCGCGGTGATGGAGCTTGGAGGTGCCGTCCGGCCGCTGCAGGTATTCGGGAACGGCCTCGCCGGCGGCGCGGAGGGGGAGGGCCTGTTCGAGGGCGAGGTGGGCGAGGCGGTCGGCCAGCTGCAGGCGTTCGGTCGCGGTGGCAAAGCGCAGGCCGTGCAGTTGGCGGTGGACCTCGGCCAGGAGGTTCGCGTGGCCGAAGGTGGCGCGCTTGGCGGCGACCGTCTCAAGCGCGACGGCGGCGACATTGTTGAGGGTCTGGCCGGTGAAGGTGCCCCCGTCGAGCGAGGGCAGGTCGGTTCGGTTCAGGACGTGGGGGATCCAGGCGGTGGGGTCGCGGCTGTGCCGCCGTGAAGCGCGGCGGCGCCAGGAGCTCATCCGTTCGGTGAGGGTGTGGTGTTGCTTGTCCGGGCGGGTCGAGAGGGTGGCCTGCTGCCGCAGCTTGATCACCTCGACGTTGCTCGGGTGGCGACCGTGCTGCGCGTGGAAGCTCTGGACGAGCTCGTCCTTGGCGGCGGCGATCTCGCGCGAGCGGGTGGAGAACTCCTCGATCAACTCGGTCGGGACGCCAGCCAGGTCGTGCCGCGGGACGGCCGAGTGGTGCCGGGCGCGCTGTTCCCAGGCGACGCCGAGCCGGTCGGTGAGCAGGTCCTGCAGGACCCCTTCGTGCAGCTCGGACAGGGCGACCGTGTAGCGGAACAGGGTGGCGCCGTCGAGCGAGCGCCACTGCCCGTCCAGCCCCTGGACGCGGTTGGCGACCACGACGTGGGTGTGCAGGTGCGGGTCACCGGCCCGGGAATCCCAATGATCGAAGGCCGCCGCCACCACGCCGCGAACCTCTTCCTGGACCCGGCCGCCGGCGCCGGTGCGAGTGAAGATCACGTTCTGCTCCGCCCAGGCCAGGGCCACCTGGATGGCGTCCTGGTGGGCCCGGTAGATGAGGGTCTGGGTGTCGGGTTCGGCGAGTGCCCACAGCACCGAGACCGACTTCGGGACGGAGAAGGTCAGGTCGAAGGCGGCGACCGGCCGACTGATCGACGCCTCCCGCTGGCGTTCCTCGGCCTCGATCGCATCGATCACCGCCGCGCGGTCCGGGCCGCTGAGCGAGGCGGGCAGAGCAGCGACGCGGGTGGCGACGCGCTGGGTTAGCGGGGTCGGCCAGTCCTTCGGTCGTCGACCCAGCGGCAGCCCGGTGACCGGGTCGGCCATCATGCCGAGCATCCGCCACAGCGCCTCCTCCGACACGACCGTGCCGGCCGGGAGACCGCGGCCGCGGTCCAGGCCGGCCAGTCCGGATCCGACGAACCGGCCCGGCGGAGTGCCCGACTCGGCGTAGTACCGGGTCAGCGGCGAGGAGGTCGCAATGGCCGCGTCTCCGCGCGCGACCGAGTTCATCAAGTACGCGAACCCCGAGCCCAGGCTCATCCGGCGAATCGACACCGTCACCGCCAGCACCTCCGAACACAGTCGTGACCACCGAGATGGCGACCGCGTCGGGGATCTGACGAAGCACCTCAGCCGTCGCCGGCACCGTCAGGTGCAAGACGCGTGGATGAGGGGAGGGGCAGCGGGCGGGTCGGGGGCTGGCCGGCCTTCGGTGGCTGTGGTCGTGGAGGCCGGTCGACCCGAGCGAGTCGGTGGGCCTCTCGGCGTGCGGAGGTGGTTCAAGGAGCGGGCGAATCCCGACGTGGGCGCCTTCGGGTCGGCCCGCGTCGGGGCCCGAGCCACAGAGAGAGGACTCACGATGACGAACCAGGCAAGCCAAGGGAGCCGCCTGCCACGCGACGTCCACGCCCGCGAACGGCTGCGCGAAGCTCAGCAAGCGGAGTCGGGTGCCGTATCGGCCGTGTACGCCGCCAGCGGGGCGCTCGAGCGGGCATTCGCGAAACGCGAGGCCGCCGTGGCCGCCGCGGACGCCACTGTCGATCAGGCGCGCGCCGTGCTCGCGACGGCGCAGGCTGCGCTCGTTCGGGTGTCAGGCCTCGACCGGGCGGCGGCGTTGCTCGGTTCGACGAAGGTCGAACTCCGGCGGACGATCGCCTTCAGAGCGCCTCAGGAGCCGGAGGTAGTCGAACGGCTGCCGCGTCGCGGGACACCGTGACCAGCCGGGTTATCCACAACGACGAGCGCGCCGCAGCGCCGAATGTCCCTTTTGTGCCAGGATCGCTGCTCATGAAGGGCGCCGGCCTCGAGCTCACGATCGGCGAGCGAGTCGCCTTTTACCGGCGCCGGCGTGGACTAACCCAAGAGACCCTCGCGGGGCTCGTCAATCGGACGACGAGCTGGCTCGAGAAAGTGGAAGGAGGACGGGCGCCACTCGATCGAATTTCTGTCGTCCGCGACCTTGCGCACGCGCTCGACGTCTCCCTCCGCGATTTGCTGCCCGACGACATCCCCGGCGTCCTCGCTGAGACCCGACGGCAGAGCGTGCCGGCGCTCCGCGACCTCGTGCTCAGTTATCGGGCCGTCAACCCGCGCTTTGCCGCGAGCGATGCTTCGCTGGCGCCGGCCGGCTCCGACGAGCTACGGCGCCTCGTGGCCGACGTGTGGACGGCCTACCAGAACTCCCAGTTCGGGTATGCCGTCATGCGCCTGAACCAAGGTCTGCCTGTCGTCTACCTCGCGCAGCAACGGCCCGACACCAAGATCGCCGCGACCCGCGCCCTCGCGTACCTCTATCAAGCCGCAGCGAGCGTGCTCGTCAAGCTCGGCCATCTCGATCTGGCCTGGCTGTGCGCGGAGCGCGGAGACATCGAAGCTCGCAAGCTGGGCGATCCCGTCACGCTCACATCGCTCCAGCGGTCGATCGCGCACACACTGCTCAGCAACGGTCAGTTCGACATCGCGGTGGATGTGGTCCGCGATGGACTGATCGAGGCCGCCGATCTGACCAGTCCGGCCGGGCTCTCAGTGACGGGGACGCTCATGCTCGTCGGCGCGACCGCCGCGGCGCGCGCCGGCGAACGAAATGAGGCAACGACGTTCCTCCGGCACGCGGGACTCCTCGCCGACCGGCTGAACCACGACGGTAACGAGGTCTGGACGTCCTTCGGGCCTACGAATGTCGCCATCCACCGCGTCACCGTGGCGGCCGAACTCGGTGATGTGGCCGAAGCTGTTGAAATCGGCGCGTCGCTGAAGGTTGACGGGATGCCGCGGGAGCGGCGGGTACGCCACCAGCTCGAAGTGGCCCGTGCCCTGTCGAGACTTGGCCGCCGCGACAATGCGCTGTTCGCGTTGCTTGACGCCGAGTGCAGCGCACCTGAGCAGGTACGGCGGCACTTCATCACTCACGAACTCGTCCACGGCTGGATGCGAAGCACTCGGACGCGCCCGAGCCCTGACCTGGTGGCACTCGCGCGCCGACTCGGGCACGCTGCATAAGCGTGCCCGAGGAATTCCGATCAGCAACCCCCAGAGTGGCCGCCGGCGTCTTGTTCCGTGATGACGCCGGCCGGGTCTTGCTCGTGAAGCCGACCTACAAGCAGGGCTGGGACATCCCTGGCGGGTACGTCGAGCCGGGGGAGAGCCCCAAACAAGCGGCGCGGCGTGAGCTGCATGAAGAGCTGGGCATCTCGCCGCCGATCGGGCGGCTGCTTGCCGTCGACTGGGCTCCGCACCCCGACGAGGGTGACAAGTTGCTGTTCATCTTCGACGGCGGTCAGGTGGAGTTGGAGACCAGCCGGCTGACACTCGAGAAGGACGAGATCGACCGGGTCCAGTACGTCGACCTCGCGACTGCCGATGACCGGATGCCGGCCCGCCTCCTCGAGAGGCTGCGCAGCGCACAGCAGGGCGCAGACGATCCGTATCTCGAGCACGGCCGCCGGGAGTGACACCCGGAGAGATTTTGCGGGTGAGGGGCCTCGGTTGGGCCGACGCTGCCGAGTATGGAGATCACCACTAGGACGACGCCCACGAGCGAGCTGCCCGGGATTCCTCGCAAGCCGCTCGACAACCCACCACGACCCAAGCCGACCTACGCGTCAGACAACGAACTCGCCAACCTGCTGACGGGTGTACTCGGCGCGCTTCCCGATCATCTGACGCCCGCGCCGGGGTCATCGTTCCCGCTCCTCCGGGCGCTCATCAGGTGGGACGAGACGAACCGCCGGGACGTGGCTCGTCAGCTCGTGTTCATCGCGGCCGTCAACCACCGAACCGCTGACGAACGACGCACCGCCGAGTACCTGCTTCGCCATCGCGGCGCCGTTGCGACGGGAGAACGCTCGTCGCTCGGGCTACTGCTCGCCGCCCGGTGCGCAGCCGAGATGGACGTTCGACGGGTTCATCTGAGCGAGCTGCCGGTGCCGCACGAAGCGACTGGCCAGTGGTCGCTCGAGCAGATTCCAGATCGCTACTCCGACCGGTCCGTGCCTGACCTGGTGCTGATCAAGCTGGCTCACCTCACTGGATGGGTTCCGTGCTCGGTGGTGACGAGGGAGAGTCTGCTCACTGCGGTGACCATCGCGCTGGAGCTGGCTGAGCGCCATGCGATCAATCGCGGCAGTGGGCCGGCCCTGCTCGCCATGAGGTCGGACGCACGCAAGCCGTCGCGCCTCGCCGCCCGGCTGCAGTTGGAGCTCGGCGACCCACGCGCATCGCGAGCGATCGCGCGGTTGCTCGTCGGTGCTGATCACAGTCCGATCGAGGCGGCGGTGCTGTGGTGGTGCGCTCAGCGTCATGCCGCCCCGGAGGACGTGGCACCCGACGTCCGCGCTCGTTGGCTTCGGTACCTGCGGGCGGCGGAAGGAATCGAGGCTCGAACCCAGACCTCGCCACAGCCGACTCCCCGTCGAATTCGGAACTCTCCGTGTCTTACGGGCGTGTCGTGCTAAACACCATCAAAGCGGTCAATAGTCTGCGGCTCGTGGCGGGGTGGCGGAACGTTGATCGACGGATCTCGCCGGCGGTGCTGGGGTGAAGATCGCCCTCGCCTTCGTCGCGCCGCTCGCGTTCGTACTCGCAGCCGTCCTCGGCTTCGCGGCGATCACTGGGACCGCCCCCACTGCCGCCGCGGCCGTCACGGCCACCGAGCTTTGTGCGACGAGCGGTCCAATCAAGGGACTCAGCGACGTCGCGGCGAACAACGCCCGGTTGGTAACCGCTGCGGCCGAACGAGCCGCCGGTACCGACGCCGCCGTGATCGCGGTGATGGTCGGCTACACCGAGTCGGGTTTGCGGGTGCTGGGCAACAACACCGTCGACATTGGGAACCACCCGGTCGAGGGAACGGGTAGCAACGCCGACTCACTCGGCATCTTCCAGCAACGTGCGTCGTGGGGCACCGTTGCCCAGAGACTCGACCCGGTGGTGTCGACCGGCCTGTTCGTCGCGAGGCTGCAGTTCGTTTCCGGATGGGCCGGAAAGCCACCGTGGGTCGCGGCGCAGGACGTCCAGCGCTCGGCCTACGACGGACATCCCCGTCCCGCCAACAACGAAAGCAACGTCTACGGAGGCAACTACCGCGCCCATTACGCGATTGCGCGACGCATCGTCGCGGCGATCGGCGGCGACGCCGTGGGAAATCTCTGCGGTGCGCTGTCCGGCGGCTTGCCCGCAAGCACCGCGCCCGGCTCCCACGGGCTGCCGAAGACTTACACGATCCCGGCGACCGCGACGCCGACTGAGGCACGAGTCGTGTCGTTCGCCATCAGCCAGCTGGACAAGCCGTACGTCTTCGGCGCTGCCGGTCCCAACTCGTACGACTGCTCCGGCCTCACGATGGCGGCCTGGGCACAGGTGGGCGTGAGGTTGCCGCACAGTTCGCAGGTTCAGGCGCTTGTCGGGGTAACGACGACGGCCGCCGGCCTCGTCCCGGGAGACCTCGTGCTCGTGCCGGGCGACGACGGCACCCTCGCGGCGCCGGGCCACGTCGGGATCTACATCGGCGACGGACTCGTCCTCAACGCCGCCGACGAGCAGGACGGGATTCGAGTGCAGACCTATCAGAACTTCCTCCAGGTGGGCCACGGGCTGGCCGCACTGAGACACCTCGCCTGACGAAATCCCGACACGCCGGCCATCCAACGACGACAGGAGAACCACCGCATGTTCCACGCCGACCCGAACATCTCGCCCAACACCAACGGTCTGCCGGGCACCTCCGAGGCCGAGAAGATCGTCGGCGCGCTGCTGACCTTCGGCCTCATCGCCGCCGTGGCCGGCATCGCCATAGCGTCCATCACCTGGGCCCTCGGCTCACACTCCGCCAACCCGCATCTCGCCGGACGCGGGAAGACCGGGGTCGTCGTCTCATGCCTTGCCGCGCTGCTGGTCGGCGGTGCCGACATCCTGGTCGGCTTCTTCGCCCACGCGGGGTCTGCGCTCTAGCCATGCGAGTCCTTGACGCCGTGATTGACGTCTGGCACCTGCGCCGCCGGGCGCTCGTCGTCAGTGCGATCACCTTCGCCGCCCTCGTGGCCCTGCTCGGTGCGCTCGCGGTCTTCCTCCACGCGACGAGACACTCGAACCCGCCGAAGGCAGCGGCCCACGGTAGGACGGCTGCCCAGCCGTCGACGACGGCCCCGCCCAGCTCGAGTGCCGAGGCAACGGACGTACCGGCCTGGGACGCCAAGCCCACGATCGTGCCTTCGGCTTCGACGGCCTACCCCGCGCTGACCAGCGACGTGCGCCGCGACCCAACGGCCTATGCCCGGGCCTTCGCCACAGAGCTATTCACCCGCGACTACTCGACCGACCGGCAACAGCTCCTGGCGTGGGCGCAATACGAGGACGCTCCCTTGCAGTCCTCGAACTACCCGCGGGCCGACTGGTCGAAAGTCTTGGTGGACTCTCTCACCGACCTCACCTGGGACGACGCCATTGACACTCCCGTACCGGCGCCGGGTCTGTGGCTGGCTCTCCGCTCGGAGCGAACAACGCAAACCGTCTCTGACGTCAAGGTCAGCGTCGACTCGCAGTGGGAGCAGCAGGTGGCCTCTGGCTTCCAGCCGCCCGATCCGCTGGCCACGGTGCGCGATGTCACTCTCACCGTCGTCCAGCACGCGAACTCACCGGGAGTTGCCGGCACGACTCGGTACCAGATCGCGCTGGCGCTTCAGTTGGGGACGTCCAGCCACGGCGGATACGGGGTGGCCGCGACCAACAACTACGTCGTCAAGAAGGTGAGCTGAGTGTCCGGCTGCTCGGGATGGGACGCCGTCAACCCGTTGTGCCGGGTCAAGCAGGTGCTCGGCGACACCGGCAAGGCGGTCGGAAAAGACGTCTTCGGTGCGATCGCGCACTACTTCGCCGACGCCGCCAACTCCGCGGTGAAGTGGCTCTGGCAGCAGTTGAGCTCAGCGACGTCGATCGACTTAACCTCCCCGAACATCAAGACCGATCTGATCGCCACGGGTTCGATCGCCGCGCTCGTCACCTTCGCGCTGTTCCTCGTCCAGGTGATCGGCTCGGTTCTTCGCCAGGACCCGGGCGGACTCGGACGAGCCACCCGAGGTCTGGGCATCGCCTTCATCGGCGCCGCCTTCGCCGTCGCTTCGACTCAACTACTCCTCGCGGCGGTGGACGGACTCTGCAACGGCGTCGTGCAGTTCGCGCTCAACACGAACACCCAGGGAATGGGCTCGAAGCTGGTCGTGGCGTCCACGCTGTCCTCGATCGGCAACCCGGCCGGTCTCCTGCTGATCTCGCTCGTCCTGATCGCAGCCGTCGTGGTCGTCTGGGTCGCGTTGATGATCCGCAAGATGCTGATCATCATCTCGGCCGTATTCGCGCCGGTGGCGTTCGCCGGCGCGAGCAGCGATGTGTCTCGATCCTGGGTCCGTCGCTGGATCGAGTTCACGGTTGCGCTGGTGTTCAGCAAACTGATCCTGGTCATCATCTTCATGATCGGGCTGTCGGTGCTGCAGGGCGCCGGCGAATCCGGCAGCGGCCAGCACAGCGCAAGTAACTCGATCACAAACCTGGTGATCGGTGCGCTGACGCTGTTGCTCGCGGGATTCGCTCCGTGGATTGCCATCAAACTCGTTCACTTCACCGGCGACACCTTCCACGCAGTGCACGGCCACGCGGCCACCGCCACGGCCGGCGGGCAGACCGTTCTCGCAGCACCGCAGAAGGTCGCGGCCGTCACGGGGACGCGCGGCATCGCAGCCATGGCCGGAGGGCGCGCCGGCTCGCGGGTGGTCGGCACGAACGGCCAACCGAAGTCACCCCCGAACCACGGCAGCAGCGCGACGAGCAACGAAGCGCGGGGCGGCCGAGCCGACACCGTGCTGGCGGGCGCTTCTCCGCCTGGCCCGAGTGGATCACCGGCTCACAACTCAAGGAGCGAAACGACATCGAAAGCAGGCGTGAATCCGCCGCAGCGAGACTTGAGCGGCCCGCCGAGGAATTCAGAGTGAGGTCGCCGTGGTAGCGAACGACACGCAGCTGAGCCGCCCCCTCGTGCGGTTCGGCCGACGTCAGTCACGCGGCGTACTGCTGGGATTCTCCGGCCTTCGCCTGCTGGCCATTGGCGGCGCGTTGGGCATCTTCGTCCTGGCGATGTTCACCCTCGGCGGCGTGGGACTAGCGGTGTCGTCGCCGGTCTGGGGTGTCCTGCTCGGAGTGGCATTCGTCAGGTGGAACGGCGAGCCGCTAGCCGACGGGCTGCCCACTGCTGCGCACTGGGGCGCGCGGTCGGCGACGAAGCAGACCCGGTACTTCGTGCGGGCAACCGGTCCCCGCCCGGTCGGCACCATGGCATTGCCCGGCGACGCAGCCGCCCTGCGCTTTCACGTCGACGACCCCAGCGGAACCGCGATGATCCACGATCCGCATCGTCGGACGCTGTCGGCGGTGGTGCGGGTATCCCACCCGGCCTACGTCCTGCTGTCGCCAGACGATCAACAACGACGAGTCGATGCCTGGTCGCGAGTCCTCGCCGGCCTCGCCGCAACCGGCAGCTGCGCCGGCGTTCAGATACTCGAGTCGACGCTGCCCGACCCCGGTCACGGCGTCCGCGAGTGGTGGTCGACCCACGCCACCCCCGGCCCGTCCTGGCCGACCGAGCAGTACGCCAAACTGATGGAGCAGGCGGCACCGGCGTCCTACACGCATCGCACCCTCATCGTTCTCACGCTCGACCTGCGCCGCGCCGCCAAGGCGATTCGCGACGCCGGCCGCGGGATAGCCGGCGCCGCGCACGTCCTCCGTGGAGACATGAACAACTGCGCTGCCTCCCTACGGGCGGCCGACTTGCGCACCGACGGCTGGCTCGGCCCGCGCGAACTCGCGGCCGTCATCCGCGAAACCTACGACCCCCAAATCGACGTCGCCGAGTCGTCAGCGACCCTCGCGACGGCCGGGCCGGTCGCGATCGACGAGCACTGGGACTACCTGCGGCACGACTCCGCCTATTCGTCGGTGCTGTGGATCAGCGAGTGGCCCCGAGTCGACGTAGCCCCGCATTTCCTCCACTCGCTCGTGTTCCTGCAAGGCGTCCGCAAGACGATCTCCATCGTCGCGAAGCCGCTGGGCACCGGCGAGGCCCTGCGCGCGATCCGGAAGGAGAAGGTCGAGTACCTGACGGATGCCAGCCAGAATGCCCGCATCGGCAAGATCACCGACCTCTCGGCCGAGCAGGAGTACGCCGACGTCCTTGCGCGCGAGCGCGCCTTGATCTCGGGCCATGCCGACCTGCGGTTCAGCGGCTTCGTCGTCGTCACTGCACGCACTCGCGACGAGCTCTCGGCGGCGGTTTCAGCAACAGAACGCGCCGCCACCCAGTGCGGGTGCGAAACCCGAGTGCTCGCCGGCCAGCAGGCGCAGGCGTTCACGGTCGCCGGGCTACCGCTGGGACGGACCGTCCATTGATGCGCAAGCGTCGCCGCCCCTACCTGCCGCCGCGCATCGTCGACGAAGAAGACGAAGCGTGGACCCAGGTGCCCGATCTGCCGTCGACGCCCACGACCGAGCGACGGTACGAGCCCGAAGCTCGAACCGTGGCAGCGCCGTTGTTCGTTGCCGCAAGCGCTGACCGATCAACGCGACATCGAGCACGAACGCAAGCCCATGCGCTGGAGACCGCAACGCGACGTGCCCGGCGAGACGCCGCGCGCGAACGGATCCGTCGCGAGCGAGACGAGCGCCGCGAGGCCGCCTACCTTCCGACAAGCGGCGAGCCTGGACCGAACGCGCTGCGCATGTACCGACGGCTGAGCGTGCCGCCCCATCGCGCCACCAGCGAGGTGCTCGGCGCGGCGTACCCCTTCCTGGCCGAGGCCGGCCTCGGTTCCGAAGGCATCTTCATCGGCCAGGACGCCTGGAGCGGATCTTCCTTCTGCTACGACCCGTGGGTGCTCTACAAGGCGGGGGTGCTGACCAATCCCAACTGCCTACTCGCCGGCGTCGTCGGCAAGGGGAAGTCGACGCTGGCCAAGGCGCTGGCGACCAGGTCCATCGCGTTCGGACGCAAGGTTTACGTCCCCGGGGACCCGAAGGGGGAGTGGACCGTCGTCGCCAAGGCGTGCGGCGGACAAGCGATCGAACTCGGCGGCGGACTCCCCACACGGCTGAACCCCTTGGACGAAGGGCCGCGCGACGACAAGCTGGGCGAGGCGGACTGGTTGGCGACCGTCACGTCTCGACGGCGAGATCTACTGCGCGCCGTCAGCGAATCGGCCCTCGGCCGCGCACTGTTCGCCGTTGAGGCGACGGCACTGTTCGCCGCCCTGGATGCCGCCGTGCGCGACAACAACGTGCCGGTGCTGTCCCACGTCGTCGAGGCGATGTTTCGCCCGCAGGCTGACGTCGACGGGTCCACAGTCGCACAGCTCGTCGACGACGGGCGGCAGGTCGCGCACGCTCTCAACCGGCTCGTCCGGGGAGACCTTGCTGGACTGTTCGACGGCCCGTCGACCACCCGGTTCGACCCCGGCCTTCCCATGGTGTCCCTGGATATGTCTCGTATCCAAGGCTCCGACCATCTCATCGCCCTCGTCATGACCTGCGCCTCGGCCTGGATGGAAGCGGCCATTGCCGACCCGCGCGGCGGGCAACGGTGGGTGATTTACGACGAGGCTTGGCGCTTGCTGCGCCAAGCCTCCCTGCTCGCTCGGATGCAGTCGCAATGGAAGCTGTCGCGTGCACTCGGCATCGCCAACCTCATGGTGATCCACCGGCTCTCCGACCTCGATGCCGTCGGTGAGGCCAACTCCGAGGCCCGGAACATGGCGCTCGGCCTGCTCGCCGACTGCTCCACGAAGATCATCTATGCTCAGGAGTCCGGGGAATCCCAGAAGACCGCTGCCGCGCTCGGGTTGTCGACCACCGAGGCACACGAACTCCCTCAGCTTGTCCAAGGCGAGGGCCTCTGGCGAATCAAGGAGCGAGCCTTCGTCGTCCGCCACCTCTGCACACCGGACGAACTCGAGCTGTTCGACACGAACGCCAGGATGTACGGCACTCCCTGATCGGCTTCATCAAGTCCCTCGGACTCGATAGCCGTCGTTCTGCTTGGCGATGGGTCGGTCCAGGAGAAGCGCGTTACGCGCGCGGATTGCACGTTCTCGCGCGGCCTGGAGATGTCGCGGTATGCGCACGTTGACGGGACGGTTCACCGAACAAGTCTTACGGGACGGTCCGCCATGAGGTCGGCTCCGACGGTGCCGGCGCGGCGATCATGTGCCGCGATAGGTTCCGCTTGCGGACGCAGGCGCCGGCGGCGCGGAGACACGGATCCAGGTTGGCGGGGTGCTGTTCGGTCAGGACTGTGGTGGGGGAGGCCGTCGAGCAGCGTCTTCGTCTGCTGCTGGTAGGTGGCGGGCTTGTCGATGTTGTGGGGGTCGAGCAGCCCCAGGGTTTGCAGGCTGACGATGAACGCGGCGATCTGGGCGGCCGCGAGGTCGGGGTCTATGTCGGCGCGGATGTGGCCGTCGGCTTGGGGCTGTGCGGACCGAAGCGGCGAAGTTGCGGCGCATTCGGGGGTGCCGGTCGCGGAAGTAGTCGTGCAGGGGCTCGTCGGGGTCGAGGCTCTCGGCGACGAGTACGGCGAACAGGCGGGTGAGGTCGGCTTGGCCTGCTGGTCGGCGGCGGTCATGGGCAGCACCCGGCCGATGGCGTGGATCCCGATGTGTTGGCTCATGTCGGTCATCAGCGTGCGCTGCTGCTGGTCACGGCGGGCGACGACGGCGGCCAGGAGCAGGTTCTGTTTGGTGCCGAAGTGGTGCAGCACACCGCTGTGGGTCAGCCCTACCTTCTTTGCCAGCCCGACCAGGCCGGTAGCCCGCCAGCCGCGGCGGGAGAACAAGCGGGCGGCCGCGTCCGGGGTCGGCTCCCGCCGGGCCACCGCTGCGCGCTGGTCCGCCTCTTCCCGGGACCTCGCGGCTGCGCCGGAGTGAGCGTTTCATCACGGTTTGGAGTTGCTGTCACGATTCGCCCGCCGTACGGTGCCGTAGGCAGTTCTGTCAGCCGAAACCGGGGCGGCATTGGCAGTCGCACAGCGACGATGACGAAGGACGGCAGCGGTGCCAATCAAGAGTCCCCGCGTGGTACGTGAACGACGAGTCTCCGGGCAGAGGGTTGCGGGGCGAGCGCGTGGCGCGTGCGCACGTGTCTCAGCGGGTTCGGTGTCTGCGGGCCTCGTCGCCGGGCTCGTCCTCGCGGCCGGGACCGTCCTCACCGCCGCCCCCACTTACGCGCTCCCTCCCGGTTGCAGCGTCGGCGGCTCTCAGACCTTCTCCTACACCGGTGATCTTCAGACGTTTACCGTGCCAATCGGCGTCACCGAAGTCGACGTGGCTCTCGCTGGTGCAAACGGCGGCAACGCCAGGTTCGCCTCCGGCGGCAGCGGAGCAGCCGAAACGGTCGCCGGCCTCCCAGCGACTTCGGGCACGACGTGGACGGTCCTGGTTGGTGGCGTCGGCGGCAATGGAGCCCCCCTAGGCGGAGGCGGTACCGGTGGCGGCGGCGGTGGCGGCTCGTTCTTGTACACCACGCCGGATATCTCTGGGCAACTCGTCGCGGCGGGTGGAGGCGGCGGTGCGCAGGATGTCCGCAAGGGTGCTGACGCCTCGTTGTCGGCGGACGGAACTGCAGGGGGTGATGGCGGCCAAGGCGGTACTGACGGTAACGGTGGTGGGGCTGCTGGCCGGGACGGTGGGGGCGGGGGCGCCGGGATTTCGTCGAACGGCGCGAACAGCACGGCGTTTGCGGGTGATGTTCCCGCAGACGGTGGTCTTACGCCGTCCGCCGGCGCTGCTGGCGGCGTTGGCGGCACTCTTCTCGGCATACCCGGCGGCGCTGGCGGCTTCGGTGGTGGTGGTGGTGGCGGCGGCGGCGGTGGCGGTTATAGCGGCGGGGGCGGTTCCAGCAGCGAAGGAGGTACACCGGGCGGGGGCGGGGGCGGAGGTTCCTACACTGTTGCCACTCCCTCGTCGAGCTCGTTCAACGACGGTCACGCGGGCGGGAACGGCTACGTCACGATCACCTGGTCCGCACCGGTCACGGTGACCTTCAACGCGGAGGGAGGCAGCGGGTCAACTCCGGGCAGCCAGACGATTGCATGCGGCACCCCAACCACGCAGCCGAGTGACCCGACCCTGACGGGCTACACGTTCCAAGGCTGGTACACGGCCTCGTCAGGCGGTACGAAGTGGAACTTCGCCACCGACACCGTCACCAGCAACCTGACCCTCTACGCGCAGTGGGCTCCGGTCGCGGAGACGGTCACGTTCGACAGTCAGGGTGGCACCGCGGTTCCCGCGCAGACGGTGAGCTACGGCGCGGTCGTTCCGCGTCCGGAGGATCCGAGCCGCACTGGGTACACGTTCGCGGGCTGGTTCAGCGCCGCGTCCGGGGGCAGCGTCTATGACTTCACCAGCTCGGTGACCTCCTCCTTCACCCTCTACGCGCAGTGGACTCCGGTCGCCGAGACCGTCACGTTCGACAGTCAGGGTGGCAGCGCGGTTCCCGCGCAGACGGTGAGCTACGGCGCGGCCGCTCCGCGGCCGGGTGATCCGAGCCGCGCCGGGTACACCTTCGCGGGCTGGTTCAGCGCCGCGTCCGGGGGCAGCGTCTATGACTTCACCAGCCCGGTCACGTCCTCATTGACCCTGTACGCGCAGTGGACTGCGTGGACGGCGCGGGTCTCGGTGACGCCCGGCACGGTGACCCAGGGCGGCACCGTCACCGTCCATGGGTCGGGGTTCACGCCCGGTGAGAAGGTGCGGGCCGTGCTGCACTCGACGCCGCTCGCCCTCGGCATGTGGACGGCGGACAGCGCAGGCCGGGTCACCCACTCAGCGACCGTCCCGGCCAGATTCGCGATCGGCGCGCACACGGTGGTGCTGACCGGCGTCACTGATGGCCGGACCGCGCAGGGCGCGCTGACCGTGACCGCCGCGCCGACCCGGTCGGCAGCGCCGAGCGGGCCAGCCGCGCCGAGCATGGGCGGCAGCGGGCTCGCGTCCACCGGTACGGACACGGCGGCACTGCTGAGCCTGGCGCTGATGGCGCTGCTCTGCGGTGCCGTTCTTACCGCCGCCGGGACTCGCCGCCACCACGGCTGACCCGCACGGCCTGGCCGGCCCCGTCGGCCTCAGGTGCCTAGCCACTGCTCGGCCCAACCAACTACTGCGCCACGCGGGGCGCCGCGCTCGTCCGCGCGACCATCGTGCTACGGGACACAGACTGAATCGGCAGGCGCATATTGACGCGCCGCCAGCCTCCGTCGAGATGTTGGGTGGGCACGCCGATTCGGCGTTCGCGTGCGGGATTTTCTCGGCGTCTGACCGCCGATCGAGGACGTCTGTGGCTCCGACCCAAGGCGGTGAATTCCCGACGGCGGCCCCATCCGACAACACCATCGGCTGGGTCGGGACGGAGCACACGCTCGAGTGGCAGCGAAGGATGTGGACGAATACGGCGCCTTGATCACAGGCGGCGCCGTGGTGCTGGTCGCGGTGCTGTGGGCCGGCGGCGCGACGTCAGCTCTGCTGTGCGGGCACCGGGTGCCCAAGGACCGGCCATTGGCCGGTGTATTGGCTCTAGACGATCCCGGTGACCCATCGAGCGCTTGGCGGGCGCAGGTCGGCCCGCCCGTCGTGTACTGGATTGCTACCGGGCTCGTGCTTTGCGCGGCGCTCGGTCTCGTCATCGCGGCATGTCACTTCCTGGGCGCGCGGTTGCGCCCGGCTACGTCTGACGGGCTGGCTGGCCGCGCGCAGGTTCGGCGGGCCGCCGGAGCGCGGACGCTCACTCGCCGGGCCCAGGTGCTGCGTCCGTCATTGGTTGAGCCGAAGTCGGTCGATGTCGGTTATCGGTTGGGTCGGGCGGCCGGCGTCGACTGCTGGGGGTCGGTGGAGGACTCGCTCGTGGTGCTCGGGCCTCCACGTTCGGGCAAGGGGCTGCACCTGGTGATCCCGGCGATCTTGGACGCTCCAGGGTCCGTCGTGACGACGAGTACTCGCCCGGACAATCTGGCTGCCACCATCGGCGCTCGCGCGGCCCTCGGCCCGGTCGCAGTCTTCGATCCGCAGCAGCTGGCACCCGGGATAGCGGCGACCATGCGATGGTCGCCAATCCGCGGGTGCGAGGTGCCGCGCGTTGCGATGGCTCGGGCCAAGGCGCTGTGTGCGGAGCCTGGGACCGGTATCGATAACGGAGCGTTCTGGGCGCAGCAGTGCCTACTGGCCGTCCGCTGTCTGTTGCACGCGGCGGCGTTGGAGCACCGCTCGCCCGCTGAGTTGTACCGATGGTCGCTGTCACCGCTCGCAGCGGAGGACGCCCTGGACATCTTGCGTCGCCACCCCGACTCGGCCGCCTCATGGGTCAACGCCCTCGAGACGATCCTCTCCGCTGATCCGCGACAACGCGACTCGACCTGGGCCATGGTCACCAACACGTTCGCGGCGCTGGGCGATCCGGACGTGCTCGACGCCGTCAGCCCACGCGATGGCGAGCATTTCGATCCCGACGCGTTCCTGCGCGATCGCGGCTCGTTGTTTCTGATCGGGACGGCAGCCGGCGCGTCGGCGACGGCGAACCTTGTCGCCGCGCTCGTCGAGGACATCGTCGAATCGGCACGCCGCCTCGCCGCTGTCAGCACCGGCGCGCGGCTGGACCCGCCGCTGGCGGTCATCCTCGACGAGGCGGCGAACTACCCGCTGCCGTCCCTGCCATCGATGATGAGCGAGGGCGGTGGGACGGGCATCACCACGTTCGTCGTTCTGCAGTCGCTCGCCCAGGCCCGCGCGCGATGGGGCCAGCACGAAGCCGCGGCGATCTGGGACGCCGCCATCGTCAAGCTCGTCCTCGGCGGCACGGGGAGCGCCGATGACCTTCGCGATCTGTCGGCGCTGATCGGCAACCGCCAGCAACGCCGCACCAACGACTCGCGGGGACCTGACGGCCGCCGCACCACCTCCACCTCCGTGCACGAGGTTCCGATCCTGGACACCGGTCGGCTGCGAACCTTGCCCTTCGGACAGGCCGTGCTGCTGTTACGAGCCGCCCCACCGATTCTGCTCGGCCTCGAACCGTGGACGAGCCGGCGCGATGCCGCCAGGCTGCAACGGCAGCGGGCAACCATCGAGGACGTCCTGCGTCATGGTGCTCGGAACGCCTCGTGAGCGGGACAGCTCCGCCGCGCCCCGTCCACTGGGCGAGCCTCACCGCCGAGGAGGCGGCGGAGGAATGGGATGCGCTGCACCGCTGGGTCGAGCGGCTGCGCACCCGCTACCCGTTCGGCGTACGACTACCCGATTGCTGGTGGCGACACAACGACCTGGTCGAGGTGCTCGCGGCGTTGCGTGACTTCGAACGCGCCAGCTTCGACCGCAGCGCCCCTGCAACGGGCCCGGTCGAGTGGCAACGGGCGTTGCGCGACATGGAGCTGCGCACGGAGAGTTGGATCAAGCGATACCCCTGCAGCGTCCCGGGCCGCGAACACGAAACCCTCACCGACGACCAGCGACCGACACCGCCCGGCTGGGACGAGTTCGTGGGACAGGACGTGGAGCGCCGCCGCCGCCGCGCCGAATTCCCGACGCCTGGCCCATCCGACTGACCCATCCCCGCAAGCGGCCCGACCGGGTGCTGGAACACCCGGCCGGGCCTTGATCGAACCCCTGGATCAAGCAGGAGGCCCGACCCATGTCCGACCGTACCGACCCAGCCGCACGCCCCAATCAGGACGGTCCGTGGCCGCCCGTCACGGATACCTCACGCATCTACGACCACGGGCAGCCGTGGTGCGCGCAGGCTGAAGCCCACCCTGACCGGCACGGCGGTTACTCGGATCCGCAGGATCATCCGGCCGCCGAATGCCGCGGGCTCAAGCATCACCTCGAGGACGCCCGGGAACGGCTGGAAGGCGCGCCGGTCGACGTTACGGCCTACCTCGCCGCGTTGTCCCGCTTCGGTCAGCCACGAGACGCCCGACCGCCCGGCTCAGCGCAGGTGGTTATCGAGCAGCAGCGGGCGGACGGTGCGGATCCCGTTCGCCGGATGAGCGTCACTGCGGCCGAAGCGCTGCGCCTGGCTCGCATCCTCGACCACCGTGCGGACGTGCTGCTGTTCGTCCAGCGGCCCGCAGCGTGAGCGCCGTCCACGCACCGAAACCCACCGGGCCAACGTCCGACACCCAACCCGCCCCGTCTCAGCCCCGTCCTGCGACCCCCGTCGAGGCTCTTGAGTTCGCCCGCGCAGCGAACGAAGCGATCCGGACGCTGAACCACGCCACACGGCACTCCAACCACTGCCCGGCCCTGCGCTACCCCGCCGACGCCTACTTGCTCATCGCCGAGCTCGGGCAGCTCGCCAGCAGGCTGCCGCAGCTGCTCGCCCAGATCTCCGCCTTCCTGCAACGCCAGCTACAACACGGTCTGGTCTCGGTCGAGGGCGGCGAACACGTCGGTGATCCTCTCGGCGCGGTCGGCACCGCTGGACATCAACTCGAAGGGCCCGCCACCCGAGCGGCCCAAGCGCTCGCCACGTCCCTCGACATCGGACGCGAAGCCATCGCCTTCGCCAGCTACGACCGACCGGAACCGCCGTGAGCTGGCAGTGGGTATCGCCAGTGCTCGCGTTCGCCGGCGCCGCGATCGGCTCCGGACTGCCCTACCTCGCCTCACGTCTGAGCACCCGGCAACTCGAGCGGCAAAGCAGGCGCGAGGAATGGGGACGCCGATTCACCGCCGCCCTCGACGCCGTAGGCGACACCGAGCCCCAGCGCCGCCGGCTCGGGCTGATCTTGTTGGGGAAGCTGGCGCAAAGCCAGCTCGCCTCGTCCGAGGAACGGCGGCTCGCCGAGGACGTCCTGGACGAGGCCGCACGGTACGACCCGAGAGGCGCCGACCTGCGCCTGGTGCAACCCGGCTCGGACCTGGACGCGATTCGACTCGTCGAACAGAATGGCAGTACCGAGGGGGAGGAGCAGCCGTGACCGACACCCTGACCGTCACCCGCGAACAGGTCGTCGCCGCCCGCGCCCTCATCGAGCTACGCGGCGGGGAGGCGAACGTCGACCCCGTGATCGCCCGCATCGCGCACGCCGAACCGCGAAACCCCGCCAAGCCGGCAGGCAAGGCGTCGTAAGCAGCGCACAGCCGGCCCGCATGCCTCGCGGCGAGATCGGCGATTCTGCGTCGGTCAAAGGACCCACCATCACAGCCCATGTGGTCGTTATGGGTGTGGCGGCAGACCTGCGGTCGCTGTCGGAGTTGAGTTTCCGGCCACCCGATCGGACATCGGCTGGTGCATCAGCCCGTCTGACGACGGATGCCAGTGTCTTCGTTGCTGATCAGATGCAAAGCGTCGAGCGCGACTTGCTCGGGCTCGCGGCTCGGTCCTCCATGGCGATCGAATATGCGGACCCGGGCAGTTCGGCGCGAGCAGTTTCACGCCTTGTCGGGCGACGTAGCAGCGGTCAGACGGTTGACGTTGCGCGCCAATTGGGCAGCGGTCTCATCGATTTCGAGCTTCCAGATGTCTGCGAGTGCACTCACGATCGTTGGGACGTCGGCGGGGCTGGCTGGTCGGCTGCCGATCCGGCAGTAGGGTCCGTCGGTTTCACACAGCACCTGTTCGAGTGGTAACCCGGCCACCAACCTTCGGCCTCGGGGGCTACGCGTCATCGCGGGATTGACGGAGAACCATAAGCCGTGCGCGGCGGCAGCGTCGGCTGTCGGTTGGGATCCGGTGAACCAGTGCAGGATCGCGCGGCACGGCGACGCGGTGAGTAGTTCTACGGTCTCCGCGGCCGCGCCGCGGCTGTGCACTGAAAGGATTTTCGATCGAATCTGCTCGTGGTCGAGGATTGTTTCAAGGGCGGTGCGTTGTCGCCGTCTGTCGACGGCGGTGATGTCGGGACCAAAGTCGAGTCCGACCTCGCCGACCCACTCAGTGTCGGGAAGCATTCGGAAGAACCGGCTGAGCTGACCGGGGGCCGCTGCCGCAGCGCTGGCTGGGTGCAGCCCGAGCGCGACCGTGACGTCGTTCGCTCGTGGACCGAGTTGGGTGCGTAGGCGTCGGTAGGCGTCGGGGTTGTCGGTGACGGCGACGACTGCCACGCCAGCGCGGCGTGCCGCGGCGAGCGTCACGGGAGGGCTGGGGTACCGGTCGAGATGGCAGTGAGTGTCGAGCAGGGTCGTCACGTCAGTCGTCCTACGACTTGCGCCAACATCCCGGTCGCGCCGTGCTTGAGCCACGTCCGGAGTTCTTCGTTGCCTTCTCGCCACACTCTGAGGTGCTCAGTATGGGTTCCGGCTGGGAGCGGCGCGTTGCGGAGTAGATCTGTGTCGGCGCGGTCGGCGAATGCTCCGTTGAGGACCGCTCGAAGGTCCGCGCCGCGCTGCTTGTCGGTGTCCGCGATCAGTGCTGTATCGGTAAGGACGTTCCAGGAAAACTCTTCGGTGTCCCAGCCCACGGTCGCGAGGGCTGCGCGGCGGATCAGGCACGGGAAGCAGTACCCGCAGTTGCCTTGTGGGCGTTGCTGCATGCGCGCGGCTTCCGGGTGGGAGCACGAAACCGTGTCCGGAGTCAGTTTCTTCAGCAGTCTGCTGTTCCTGCTCTCCTGCAGCATCTGTCCTTTGGTTTTGTACCGGTAGGGATTGATCAGTGGGTTGGTGACCCCGATCGTCGAGGCTGCATCAACCAGGAGTTGAAGATAGTGCGGGTGGGTGGTTCGTGTGCTGGCGCTGCCGGTTCGTGCGCGGCTTAGCGGCACGTTGAGTGCGATGTAGCCGTTCTCCGGGAGGTAGACAGGGATGGTCGGGCCGCTTGCCGAGGCGAGGGCAAGTGCGGCGGTGAGGAACAGGAAGGAGCGGCCACGTGTCGTGGTTTCGGCTGGTTCCGGAGTTCGCTGGCGCTGGTGGGGATTCGGGGGTGCGGGTCGCAGCCACAGTCGGCGCAGCAGCACGCGGTCGGCGCCGTAGTGGGCCGTGAGGCGGGCGTGAATTTGGCTCTGCTTCGACGTCGCCTGGCCGCCGTCGTAGTGCGACACGAGCGCTAGTTTCAGCGAGGCGTCCTGTTCGAGGAGATCGATGACACCGCACAGCGAGTCGAGCCCGCCGGAGAAGAGACAGATCGCGTCGACGGTGGTGATCGGGTTCGGTGCGGCCGGCAGCGGTGCGAGCCTCGCCAGGGGGTCGGCGGTCTCGTCGTGGGCGGAAAGCGTCCAATGGTCACCGGTGAGAAATCGCAGCGCGCCCGCGAGCGAGCTTTCGTTAAAGCTGGCCGAGTCCTCAGCGGGGAACCGCAAGTGGAGTTCGCGGGTCCAGGCGTCACGGGTATCCGCGCGTGCCGCGAGCTTGTCCACGCTGTATGCCGCCGCACCGACGATGAACAGGTCGGCGGCCGAGCGCGTCGGCCGCCATCCCGCGAAGAAGTCCCGTTTACATTCGATGTTGGACGCGGCCGTCTCCGGCTGCCAGTCGAGGATCACGTCCGTGCCCGGGTCGGGCTGTTGAGTGGGCGTCGTCAGGAGTTCGTACGCTGTCATGGTCACGGCTCCTGCGGCAGGTTCTGCAGAATTTCGTACACGTCTCGCACGGCATCGTCAGCGAACTGCGCGCCGGCCGGTCCCGACCAGTCGAAGTTGAAAGGATCTTCGGGCATGCGGAGGGCGACCAGGTCCTGGATCATGTGGACGATCTGCGCGTCGGCGTCGCGGGCGGCGCCCGGATCGGTGAGGCGGGCGAGCCGTTCGGCCAGTACGGGCAGCCTGTTATAGACGTAGTGGGCGAGAAACATCGTGAGTAGTCGCTCGAGGTTCTCGGGGGTGACACCGATGGCTTCGAGTTCATCCCAGGTGTCGGCGTCCTCGACGAGCTCGTCGAGGACGTCGCACGCGGCGTCGCGTGCTGCCTGCGATTCGACGTCTGCGGCGTCGCCTGCGATGAGGGTGATCAGCCCGTCGAGGACGTCGAATCGATCGCGCCCGACGAGTCCGTCGAGGCCTGCTTGGGTGAGGGTCGAGGCAAGGCCCTCGTTGCCGATTCCTGTGAGCAGGCCGCCGAGACGGGCGATCCCGGTCGTTCCGGCCCGGGCGGTCGAGGCGGCGGCGCCAGCTCCGCCGAGTACGGCGACGTGGCGCGCGAGCACTCGTCGCGCATTGAGTCGTGTTCCACCGGAGCCTCCGGAAGCGGCGCGCGCATAGTTTGAGGCGGCATGCTTCAGCGGCGTCCACGCGCCGCCGCGTCCTTGCGAGCGATCTGCCGAGGTTCCCATCGCCTAACCTGGTCGTTCGCTCTGTGCTCGCGGACGCCCGGCAGCCGTCGCAGCCGACCGCACCGCATTGACACTGCTCTCAGTCCAGCCGGCCAGCAGCTGCGCCCGTTCTGGAGTTTCGGGGAGTCTCCGGATGAGGCCGGGCACGCGCATCGCCGACAGGGAAGTGTGCGGAATGCGGCCGAGCGCCTCGCACACTGACGGAATAAGTCGGGTGACCTGCGCGGCGAGTTCGCCGGCCGTGCCGAACGCGGCGCTGTCGGGACGCCGAGCAACCGAATCGAGCAGCGCGAGCGCGACGTCGTCCTGATCAGTTATTGGCAAGCCGCGATAGCTCGCGATCGCGGCGCGCGACACGGCGGGCACGTCCGACATCAGCTGCGTCAGCAACGCCTGCAACGCTGGTCGAAGTGTGGAGGCGGGTGACCCGACCACAATGTGTTCCCGGAAGTACGTGAAATACGGGCGGAGGTCTAAGGCGGAAAGATCAGGGGGGAGCTGCAGCCAGCGGCGAATTTCGGGCCGATCGACCCACGTATCGACGCGATCGGGTGAAGCGACTCCCCGCGGTTCGACGTCTGGGTCGCCGGACGATCTCGACTGAGTACTCGACGAGCGGCGTCTGCTGCTTCGCTCCGTCGGTGGCTGGCTTGGTGTCGCAGATGGGGAGGACGGATGTGGTTCGGTGTTCCCGGGCGATGCCGCTGGCTGTGTCAGCGACTGTGCGCGCGCAAGTTCTGGCGACGGTCCGTCCACCCGGTGTTGCCAGTCGAACACGGTCTGCAGATCCTCGGTGTGGCGTTCCTCGAGGACCATGAGCTTGGCCAGGACATCGGACCGGAGCGTGATGCCCCGGCGAGCCCCTGCCCGCTGGCGCCACCTCAGGTCGTTGAGGAAGCGTTTGATGGAGCGAGGGTTCCCGTCGAATCCCTCCGCGAGCACTGGGCCGATGTCGTTGGCCCAGTCGAGGTCCGCTGCGAGCTCGGGGGTCAGCCGGTCGCGGAGGATCTCGTCGGCCTGGGAGCGGTTGTACACGGCTGCGAAGGGGGCTTCGGCGCGGCGTTCTTTGACTATGCCGCAAACGGAGTCGAATTCCGATTCGTCGAGGTGCAGCTCGGTGACCAGCAGACTCACGTAGGCCGCGGTCTCCACGGCGGACAGCGATGGCACCACGATCTGCAGTTGCAGCATCTTTTCGAGATACTCGTGCCCAACCTTGCGGCCGCCATCCATCTGTAGCTGCCGGTAGCGCGAATCGATAGCGGCCTCGATGATCTGCCTGTTGGCAGCGATCACATACGCAGTCTTGGGAGCGTTCA
>Ga0207667_10002205_pt1 | contig 24444 bp, 16 predicted proteins | sample KBSCornC52_FD_184301 | JGI IMG/M metagenome (GOLD analysis project Ga0207667, IMG submission 184301) | Corn rhizosphere microbial communities from Kellogg Biological Station, Michigan, USA - KBS Corn C5-2 (SPAdes) (version 2) | ecosystem: Host-associated > Plants > Roots > Rhizosphere > Soil ...
CGGCGGTGAAGTTCACAGCTATTATTCCATGTTGCAGGTGATCCGGAAACGCGTGCTTCAGAGCATTAATCACCAGTTCGGTGACAATCAGCCCGAAGCTTACCGACTGCTCTGGGCTGGCCACATAATCGTCAATCGCTGTAGTGATCTTCAATGTGTCAGGTTGCAGGATCATAGAAGCCGCGATGCTACCGCAAAGGTCCTCCAGGTAAATTCCCAAGGGTACGCCGTCGGCCCCCGATGTGCTGAGCTGGCGCTGCAGTTTGGCGATGGCCATGACGCGCTGGTGCGCATCGTTCAGGTGTATCCGAGCTTCGTCTGACTGAACCTGTCGGGCGCCGAGCATCAGCACGCTGGCGATAATTTGGAGGCTATTGGCAACGCGGTGCTGCAATTCCTGTAACAGCACTTGCTTATCTCGAACCAGATCATCCTTTTGCCGCGCGGCAAGTCGAGCCTCGGTCACATTGGTCACCGCCAGGAGCAGCAAAGCCTCCGGATTGTCGCCACAGGTGAGCCGCTGCGCGTTCAGCACGAGATGCTGTAACTCGCCATTGCATACAAGGTCGAGTTCGTAGGCCTCGATCGCGGCCTTGCCGGCCATTGTGGCAGCAAATAATGACCGCAACCGCGGAATATTCCACTCACCCGAACCGAGCGAAAAGTATGATCTGCCCGGCGCCGACTGGGGATCAATGCCGAACATGCGACAGAAGGTGCCGCTCGCCGTCTGGACTACGAAATCCGCGTCCAGCAAAACCAATGGGGTACTGGAAGCCAGGACGATAGCCAAGCCGAGCTCGCCTGGCGGAAGAGGCGGCTGCCGCGAGAGGCCATTCATGATGGAACTCCTTCGAATGGTCCGTAGCGGTGTGCTGAGGAGACACCTCAACGATCTGCCATGGATGGCCTGAAAAACGCTGCCCGAAGCTGAATACCACGCCCCCGACTGATTGCCGACGTAATTCGCCCGGCTATTGAGTCGTGGGGCGTCACGCCGCAGGTGAGAACGTCCACTCACTCTAACGGCAAGCGCGGCGAGCACGTCCACGTTCATTCGGATGTCCCCTTATCGCGCGCGTTCGATGCGGTGAATAGCTGAACGGCTGACGCCAAATTCGTTGGCAAGCACGCCCAACGAGGCACCGTGCTCCCGTCGCACACGGACAAGCTCTTGCTGCTCGGCAGTCAACGCCGCCGGTCGGCCCAACTTCTTCCCTTCAGCTTTCGCTCGCGACAACCCCGCCTGGGTTCGCTCAACCAATAGGTCACGCTCGAACTCGGCAACGGCAGCGATCACCGCCATCGTCATCTTCCCGGCAGCACTTGTCAGGTCCACGCCGCCGAGCGCCAAGCAATGTACGCGCACCTTCATCTCCGCGAGCCGCTCGACGGTGGCTCGAACATCCATCGCGTTGCGGCCGAGGCGGTCGAGTTTGGTGACCACCAGCACGTCTTCCCAATCGAGCCGGTCAACCAACTTGCGAAAGCCCTTGCGTTCCATCGCCGGTGTGGAGCCCGACACCGTTTCGGAGATCACCCGCCTCGGCTCAAGGCTGAAGCCAGCCGCTTGGATCTCCAGGACCTGATTTTCGAACGACTGTTCGGCCGTGCTTACTCGACAATAGGCGAATACCCTCGACATAAAATCACCTGTTTCGAAACGGTGTTTCGAAACATACGCTGTATCGAAAATGTCGCAAAGCTAGTTTTCGCAACAACGGATGATCTTGTTTCGAAAACGCTCGTTTTCGACATGGTGATTGCTTAATGAATCTGAAATTTACGTCGTTTTGCTCGCGCGCATCGGACGAACGGCGTCCGAATTACGCGAATTTGGGGGCGGTGCGGTGATCCACGTGACCCACTGACGCCGTGTCAACGTCCCCGGCGATCGGTCATGTATGTGGGCCAGCCCCTCGGAGGAGCTCACCTGCGCGAACGGCTAAGGGCGAACGATAGCCCGACGATAGCCAGCGCGCTGAGCTTGCTCTTCGGTGCAGAACATTTCTTCGGCGCGCGTCTGGTTGTAATAGGGCATCCCAGGCAGGTGATATATCCACTCTCCCCGCCGGCTGTGATTGCCCTTGATCACGCACCCGCCGGCGAAGCTCGCGACGGAGCGAGGCGCCGGTGCCCGGTAACGGGCGGTCCGCTCGCTTTCCGAGGCCCGCGGCAGCTTGCCCAGGCGAAAATCGGCAGGAGCGACGAACATGGAATCCCAAATGCCAACACGCGACGCTTTGGCCTGCGCCTCCTCCCCGACGTAGGCATCGCTGTATGTGCGGTAGGCCACTGCCCATCCGCCCGCCACCATGGACCTGTTTACCTCGAGGTATCCTGCCGAGCAGACCGCTAGCAGGCGCAGGTGCGCATCGCGTTCGGACCCGGTGCACTCTACCCGTTGATCTTTGACGAGTTCGGCGAGCTGCGCTTTTGCTTCAGCCCCGCACGCCCAACTCTGCCCTGCACGGTCGCAGGTTTGATCATATTCAGGGGCATCGATCCCCACCAACCGAATTTGCCGCCCGGCCAGCACTAGTGAATCGCCGTCGATCACTTCGACGGTTCCGGTGATTGTCTCAGCTGCGAGCGGCGACGCGAGCAGTCCTGCCAACCAAAGAGCCGTCATGGGAAGTGCAAAGCGAGATACCATAGGGCCGATCTAAGCGCCACTGATTAAGCGAAAGTATCCTGAATACAGCTTCATGCAAAGACCCGCCGACTGAAGCGCGGGCATCCAGCAGTGACCGCGCTCATCGCCGATGTAGCCCGCATTCCGCGCACGACCCAGGCTCCCGATCGCTGCTCTCCATTCGCCATCACGGCGGGGCCGAACCGGGGACTTCCCTGCCGTTCACGGATTGGCTTTCGGATGGCAGGATGAGCCAAAAGCAGCCGTCAGATCGCGAGACTCGCAATGGCTGCGATGTCGGACAGTCCGGAACGGCAGCTTAAAGGCCGCGAAAACGGGATAATTGCCCTTCAGACATGTCAGTGTAAGCGCCGGCATCAAAGAGCCTCATGGCGCTGTTCCTACTCGACGGCGCCGCTATAGAGAGAAGATGTTCGGGGAGCATTACGATCTCAGTCGCCGATTTCGTCCGGCTACCAAGGAAGGGGACGATGACCGGCCGTTCCGCGGGCTATTCGGCGACGACCTGAGAGGCACGTCGGCGTGGCCCGAACTGCTGGAGACGCGCCGTACCATCGTTCTCGCCGAGGCGGGCAGCGGCAAGTCCAGCGAGTTCGACCATCAATGTTCCGCCCTGCGCCAGACGAACAAGTTTGCGTTCAAGGCGACTGTGCGCGACGTCGCGGACGCCGGCCTCGAGGCGTCGCTCGTTCCGACCGACCGCACTCGATTTGCGCAATGGCGGGCAGACCCGGACGCGCCTTGCTGGCTCTTCGTGGACTCGGTCGACGAAGCCAAGGACCAAGGACATCATTTCGACACGGCCTGTCGGAAGCTGGCCGATGCGATCGCCGGGCTGGAGGAGCGCGTTCATCTCTACATCTCGAGCCGCTATACCGATTGGGATAAGACTGCCGATCGCATCTCGGTCGAGAAATGGCTCTCGCTGCCCGAGCCGCCCCCTCCCCCGACCGATGTCGCGGATGAGGTTCGCGCGACACTGCAGAACCGGGACAAGAGTCCGCCAAAAGTGCGCGAAGAGATCGGTGTCCTGGTCATGGAGCCGCTCAGCCGCTGGCAGGTCGAGCGCTTCGCGCGTGCCTCAGGCATCAAGACGATCGATGCTTTCCTGGCTGCGGTCGATCATGGCAGCCTCTGGGAATTCGCGGCGCGGCCGACGGACCTCGGTTGGATGGTGGAGTTCTGGCGCGATCATAAGCGGCTCGGCTCGCTTCGGGAGATGATCGAGGCCAGCCTGAAGGCGAGGCTGCTCGATCCCGATCCGCTTCGCCGCAAGCGCGATCCGCTCGACCTCGCCAAGGGCGCTCATGCCCTCGACCGGATTGGAGCAGCGTTTTTGCTGTGCGGGCGCGATTCCGTGCGTGTCCCTGCCGCCGGCCTGGACCTGTCGCCTCCCGAGCGCTCGATGTCAATCGAGGAGATCCTGCCGGACTGGCCGGATGGCGAACGGCTCCTTCTGCTGGGGCGCCCGGTCTTTGATCCGGCGACGCTAGGCCGGGCGCGGCTGCACAACGACAATGAGGCGACGCAGCGATGTTATTTGCTGGCGCGCTGGCTGGGACGGCTTCTCGCTGAGGGGTGTCCCGTGGCGGTGGCGAACGATCTCCTGTTTGCCGATACCTACGGCTATCGGCTGGTTCGGCCGGAGATGGTCGAGGTTTCAGCATGGCTGGCCGGAGAGAATGATGCGATCGCCGACTCACTCATCGCTCGGTCGCCCTATAATCTTCTGCGCTATGGGGATCCGGGGTCGTTGCCGATACCGGTGCGGGTCAAGGCATTTGCGGCGGCGCTCGCGCAGGTCGAGACGATTGATCCACAGAAGCTCTGGTTCGGCGAGCAGGGACTTCGCCGGTTCGCCGATCCCGGCCTCGACGACCATATCGCGGGTTGGTGGGAGATTGCCAAAGGCGATGAGGAAGCTCGGCACCTGCTGCTGCGCCTCGTCGATTTCGGCGGCCAGAAAGGCGGTCTCCCCGTTGTGCGCCGGGTTGCCTACGACCGCAGCACCGATGAGATCACGCAGCTGCTCGCGGGCCGGGCTCTTCTGAAGCTTGGCGAGAAGGCAGATCGTGCCGCCTATGCACAGCACGTTGCGGAGCAGGGTTCCGATCTCTCGCGCTCGATCATTCTCCAGGCCCTGGACGCGCTGTTCCCGGAAGAGATCGATGTTGGGGCATTCTTCGCGTTGATCGATAAAGCCGGGGTCACGGGCGAGGACGACATTGCGACCATACTGCCGCTGGGCAGTGAGCTGCCGGCGGGCCTGACGCGCCAGGAAGACCTGCACCGGTTCCTGACCGAGGTCGTCGCTCGGTCCGGCGATTTTAGCGGCGACACGGTCGACGAGGACAAGCCGTTTCGCGAGGCCTTCTCGCAGATGGCAGCCAGCGCAGCGCTTCGTCTCCTCGACTATCATCCGTCGGACATCCCCGATGTCGTCACGGATCTCTTCCTACTGCTTCACGAATCGCACCGTCGAATCGGGTCCGAGGCAAGCTTCAAGACGCTGGGCGAGGCATTTGGTGCATCTCCGGGGCGGCGCCGCACGTCGCTCTGGCGGTCGATCGCGCGGCTACGCACGCACCCCTATGCGCGTGACGATGGCGAGCTCAACATCTGGTTGGTCCAGCATCTCGGATGGCCGGTGCTGCTTAGCCTCGCCGACATCGACTGGCTCCTCCTCGATGTGCGCGAGCGAACCGACCGGCAGGATCGGCTGACGGCGCTCCGTGCGGCGCATACGCTATGGCGGCAGTTCGGGGGCACTGACGGGGACATGCAGCGCATCGTCGACGCCGTGGCCGACGATGCGGAGTTCTCGGCCCAGCTTGCGGCCTGGCGGTCGCCGCCGCCCGAGACGCCCGAGATGGTCGAGCGGATGGCTGGGTTCGAGGCGGCGCGGAAGCGCAATGAGGATCAAGCGGAAGCGCGCGACCAGAGCTGGGTCGAGCTCATCAACACGCTCCGTGACGATCCGAGCTTCTTCGACAGCCTGTCGCCTCAAACCGACGAGACAGTAGACTCGCGCCTCTATCATCTCTGGCAGTTCCTCTCCTGGCGGACTCAGTCCCGCTCGCGCTACTCGATCGACAGCCTCGATGTGGTCGAGCCGGTGTTCGGGCAGGAGATGACAAGACGCTTCGGCGAGGCTTTGATGGCGTTCGCCTATAAGCGCACTCCGGTCGGAACCGTCGAAGAGGCCGCCCAGCGCCGCACGGTCACCAGCTTCGACATCATGGCATTGACCGGCATGTCGCTGGCGGCAGCCACAGTTCCAAACTGGGCGGAGCAGCTCGATACTGCCCGCGCCGTGCAGGCGGCGCGGCTGGCCGTGATCGAGCTCAACGGCTTTCCAGCCTATCTCGTACCGCTCAGCCAAGCGCATCCCGAGGCCGTGCGCTCGGTGTTGTGGCGGGCGTCACGCGCCCAGCTCGACCGGCTCGATAAAGTAGACCACGGGATGCTCGACCGGCTGGAATATGCCGATGGCGTGCTTGCCCGGCTGCTGGTTCCCGACCTGATTGATTATCTGCGCAACAATGACAATCTGGCGGCGTTGGCGCTCGAGAAGATCGTCTCGGTGCTGATCCAGGCACGGCCTTTCCCGTCCGAGGGGTTGGCGGAGCTGGCCGAAACGCGCGCGACGGCGGCGACCGACCCCGTAGTCGCAGCCTATTATCTGCTGCTTCTCTTCGCGCTGGAGGGCGATCGCGCCGTCGACCGGCTGCGCGAGAAAATGAGCACGCTCGATGGTCAAGACCAGGCCGCTTTGTGCTGCACCCTGTTGCCGCGGCTGTTCGGTGGCCGGTTCAATCGCACCGTGGCACCGCCACTGCCTCTTTCCGCTGAACGGCTCGAGCAATTGCTCATCATCGCGTTCGAGGGTGTCCGACCCGCGGACGACATCGTGCGCGCGAACGGCAAGGTCTATTCGCCGGGCTTACGCGATGAGGCGCAGGACGCGCGGCATATGATCTTCGACAGACTGCTGAAGACGCCCGGTGAAGCCACGCAGGCCGCGATCCGGCGCATGGCGGAGATCCCCGACTTTCCGATCGAACCCAAGCATCTGCGCATCCATGCCGAGCGGCATGCCGAGGTGAATTCGGAGCTGGTCGCCTGGCTGCCGTCCGACGTGGTGGTGTTCGAGAAGAGTTTTGATCGCGCGCCGCGCACGACGGAAGATCTGCAGCTGATAGCGCGGCGCAGGCTCGAGGCGATCGAGCATGATCTTCTTCATGGCAAGTTCGCGCAGGGCGATACGCTGCAGGGACTGGCCGACGAGAATGCGGTCCAGCGATGGGTCGCGACCCAGCTTGAGGAGCGGCGCAAGGAAGCCTATACCGTACAGCGCGAGACCCATTTCGCGGATGAAAAGGAACCCGACATCACGCTGACGAGCCGGCATGGCGGTGTCGACCTGCCGGTCGAGATAAAGGTGGCGGATGGCCTCTCGGTCAAGCAGTTGGAAGCGGCGCTAGAAGTTCAACTTTGCGGTCAGTATCTGCGCCACGAGACGGCACGTCACGGCATCCTGCTCCTCGTCCACCAGCAGCCACGCCCGGGTGGCTGGGGAATCGCGCCGGGCGGCCCATTCGTCCCCTTCTCCGTCGTCATGGACCATCTTCATGCGCGCGCACGGGCAATTCGCGAAAGCGCGGCGACCGGTCCGCAACCGATTGTGTGCGCGATCGACGTCTCCGGGGTGGTCCCGCTCAAGGTCAAGCGCGCAGCCGCGCGCGCCAAACGCAAGTCAAGCACAGCGAAGACTAGAAAATCGATCAAGGCACCATCGAAACGACGCAACTGACGACCTGGTATTGGCATGCATCAGCGAAGCCCTGTTCGGCGTGGCGGGACCGCGCTGGCGGGTGATCGCGTCTAGCTAGCGTCGTCGGGTCCAGCGTCTGGCGTCTCAGGCGCGCCATCATCTGGCGGCGGGACCGGCCCCCTGGCTGGCCGTCTGATATGGGGCAGGAGGTCGCGCCAGACTTGCGGAGGCACCGGCAGGCGATGTGCGCGGCAAGCGGTCAGCACGATCGGCCAATGGCCGAGCTTCACCGCCGTGAGCTGGTCATAATGCTTGTTGGTCTTCGCCTCGGCGAGGATGAAATCGAGCGCGTCGCGCGTGCCCTCGGTCACTGGAATGCCGGCTAGCGCCGCCCCATGGCTGTCGCGGTTGAGATAAAGATTGTCCTCGCTGTCTTCGTCGGGAAACCAGGTCTGGAACGTGCAATGTGCAAGGGCGTCCTCGCTGAACCTTGCGATCTCGTCGAACAGCGTCTGCTCGCCTCTGGCCGCCGACCAGGTCGCCAGTAGCGGATAGAGGATGCTGCCCTCGGTCAATTGGGTGCGATACTCGTCGTTGTGCTCGGACGGATGATCGACCAGATCCCAATAGGAGCGGCTGGTGATTGGGTAGCGGCCATGCGCTTTGAACGCGAACATCGAGCGCTTGGCGAGTTCCTCGGCCCATTGATCGATCGCGCCATGCGCGCCGGGACGGCTGGCGAGCAGGGTGAAGGCGAGACCGATGTCGATCGCCTGCCAGTCTCCGATCGGCGAGAGCAGCGCGCGATTGTTACTGACGATCGCCATCATCGCCTCGATCAGCCGGTCGATCTGGTTGACGGTCGTTCGGGTGGTGTCGCTGATGAGGGTCGGGAGCGTGTTGAGATAGTCGTTGGTGAGAACAACGGGGCCGCTCGCCGGCGACAATTGCCAGACCAGCCACAGCCCACGCAGCGCCAGCCGGCCGACGAGATCGAATAGCTTGAGGTTGATGTCGAGCGCGGCGTGGCTTTCGACCGCGGTCGAGATCGCGTGACGGATCTCGGCCGCCGGCAGGATTTTGTCCTCGAACAGCGCATCCCAGATCGTGAAATGGAGTTCGGCCAGTTCGTTCAGGATGAGGCTGGCGGCCTCGCCAGATTTCGAGGTCCTGGCGATGTCGGTCTTGAGCAGCTGCCACACCTCGAGCAAGGCCAACTCGCTGGCCCGATAGGGCGCCTCGACATTGTCGGCCTCGCGCGCCCAGACAAACATGATCCACAGACAGATGTTGATCAGCCGCGCCTGGCTGAGCCGGGCTGCGAGCGTCGTGCCGGGCTGGTCGGCGAGTGCGCGCAGCAGTTTCTGGAAATGGTCGAGTGCGATGTCGGGCTCCTCGACCATCGCCGCGGCCTTGCGCAAATGACTGCGTTGCGGTGCTGGCAGCAGCTCCTCGCGCAAGATGCCGTCGAGAACGACCTGCGCGAGCCGATCGCCGTTCCACTCCTCGAAGCTGATCTTGGGCGTGGTGTTGCGGGTCATATAGCCCGTCACTTCGGCGCGGACCTGCTCGTCGATCGCACCGCCGAAGGTTAGGCAGATCGCGATCGGGAGGTTCGCATATTCGGGCGGGATGCGGCTCGCGACATAATGATCGAGGATCTCGTCGAGCGACGGTCTGAGACTTTGCGGGCTCGCCGTATTCCATTCGTTGCGGTCGAGGTCGCCCGACTTGACCGAGAACAGATGCACGCGCCGGATGCCGTCCTGGCCGGGGCCGACCGCGGCCACATCGACGCCATATTGGCGCGTGCCACGCGCCGGCCGCGAATAGACCGTGAATCCCAGTTCGGTCAGCAGGTCGGGCAGAACCGCGTCGAGTTCGTCGCGCTCCTTCAGCGACGCCAGATATTCCCGGATGACGAGTTTCATGCCGCGGTTTTCATCGCGCGAAACACGCGCAGCAGATAGTCGAGGTCGAACGGCTCGAGAATGTCGAGGCGCGGCGATTCGATGCTGTGGCTGAAGCTGTGCATCTTCATCTCACTGCGCTGCTGCTTGCCGCCCATTCCCTTGAAATAGCTGATCGAGCGCGTGCCGTAGAGCAGCACCTGCCGCGTCGCGAGCGACGCGAGGATCGAGGTTTTCTCCGATGCCTTATAGGCTTGGCGCATCGACTCATGCTGGCGGTGGTTCTCGATCAGCCGTTCGCGCTCGGAGGGGCGCAGCTCCTTGATCCGGCCGGGCGCGCGCAGCCCCTCGATATAGGCCTCTAGCCGCGTCACGAGATCGTTGAGGATGGCTTGTGATGGATGACCCGGAGCCCTGGCCTGTTCGGCGATCCAGTCGCCGACCGACCCGGAAAAGTTTATCAGCAAAGGATCGAACAGCAGTTCGGCGATCGTGCGCCGCGCAGCGTCGCCGGCGCCATCGAGCAGGCCGACCACCAGCGACGCGGCAGTGACCGGATGGACGAACAGCCAGCCGATCGCCCGGTGGGCAAGCAGCAGCCGCTCGGGGTCGTCGAGGCTGGCGGCTGCGGAGCGAGAATCGAGGATGAGCGGCGCATCGCCATGATGGTCGCCGACCAGCGCCATGGTAGCGCGGCCAAGATTGGGGTCGCACGCCAGCAGCCAGATGATGATGGTTTGAGCGAGTTCGTCGGGCGGTAACTGCAGCAGATGATAGTTTAGGCTGCCGAGCCGCTCGAGGGAGGTCAGATCCTCATGCTGTGAGAGCAACGGCGTGATCAGCGCCAGCGCTTCATCGAGGCGGTTCTTGTCGGCGAGCTTGCCCGCCGCCGCGCCAATGTCGCGGATTGTGCCGCGATTGCCGATCGGAACACGGTGCATGATCGCGGTCAGGGGCTTTACGATTGCCGACGGTAGCTCGTCGGCATGGAACATCAGTTCGAGCGATAGCTGGTGGATCGCATGGTCGCCGGTGCGTTCGATATTGGCGTCGATCAGCGCCGCGGCCTTTGTGTGGGTGTCGGGATGAGCTTTAGCGATTTCGCAGATCGCCGCGAGGATATGGCCGAGGCTGTTGTCGTCAGCGCTCGGTGCATGGGCGGCGAGCGCGTCGGTAGCACGGGCACGTCGGTCGGGATCGGTAAGATCGAACGTGCCGATCGCCTTGGCCGCGGCCGACCGCGCCGGACCCGCATTACCGCCGACATAGAGGATCGCGCGGTCTAGCGCCGCATCGGGCTCGGTCTTGGCCAACGCCTGCAACGCCAGGAAGACATAGGCGCTGTCGTCACCGTCCTCGGGGTTGATTGTCTCAAACGTGTCACGAGCGCGGCTACCCTGTTCGGCCCAGGTCCGATAGCCGCCACTGGCCATGCTCGAGGCGAGATCCTCGCCGGCGCGCGTCGACAGGGCTTTGACGGCGGCGAGCATGTCCGGGACGCTGGCGTCGAGCGCCGGGATCAGCTCGCTATAGACGTGCATCACCGTGAAGAAGTCGTGCTGGTTGATCGGTGATGTCGCGATTTGCCGCGCGGGTTCCAGCACATCGATCGTGCCGTCATTGTGGAGTTTGGCCAGAGTCGCGCGGAAAGCCTTGCCGAGCTCGTCGGTGCGGTGACGGCGCAGCCGTTCGACGAACAGCGCGGGCAGCGTGCCCGTATTCGCTGCTGCGATGATGTCGTTCCGGTCGCTCAATCGTCCCCCATCGGCGGCGCCTGGGTCAAGCCGCGGTCCCTGTATAGGCGAAGTTTGGCGCCAGTTCATCCATTCGGCGCGCGACAATACACTCGCTCTGGACCGGTCCCCCTTTGCCGGAATGATAAATCCACTCAAGGTGCGTCGCTAGACGATGCCGTCGAGCAATGGACCGTCGGGTTGATAGTTTGGCCGCTGGAAGGCGGCGATCAGCCAGTCGAGGACAGGATCATCCAGCAGGCCGGCAATGAATACTGACCGCCAGTTGTTCCTGCTGCCATGGGTATCGTCCTGGCGGTCAAGCTCGAGCGTCAGAATGTCATCGAGATCCTGGCGGGTCGCAGGCGCATTGCGCAGCTCGGCCGCCGCGAGGCTCGGGCGCCGCAGCATGCCCATCCAGCTCGCCTTGAGATAGCGCATGATCGACGTGCGTTCGACGATGTTGGCCATGTGGAACCGCACCGCCGTGTAGTTGGGATCAACGGCGTCGAGGAGCGGGCGCAGCGTGATGCGCGGAACTTTGCCAGGATCTTCGAACCGCGCGACGAACAGCCGCTCGCCCAGGATGTCGTCATAATAGGGATGGAGGATACGCTCGCCCGGATTGGGTCCGGTGAGGAGCGTGCTGCGCTTACTGTTGCATTTGCAGGCCGGCACGAGATTGCGGCCGAAGATCGCGAAAGCCGGAAAATCGGTCTTGGGCAGCAAATGATCGAGCGTGCCGCTGTGGAACGATCCGCACATCGGGCAGCAATTGGCGTCGCTCTCGGCGCGCATGCGGTTGATGTGCGGCAGCTCGTTGGATGGGCTGGCGTAAAGCGACTTAAGTTGTGCTTTGATGGGGTCGGGTAGGGCCACGTTGAGGATGGCGTGGGCGTTACCGCTGGCAGCGACATACTGGAGATAGCCGGCCTTGAGCGCGGGGATTTCGACCGCGAAATCCGGATAGGATTTGAGGCGCGTGTTGAGGCCGAGCGCATCGAGCGCACCGGCATCGTCGAAATCCTCGGACGGATCGAGCCGGTTCATTGTCCGTCGGCCTCGCGATCGGTGCCTTCGACGCGAGCGCGGATCTCGCCGAGTAGGTCGAGCGACACCCGGTCTTTATAGGTCTCGAACACCGTCGCCCACGATGCTGTCTGCGCCATGATCTTGTTCTCGACTTCGAGCGCCAGCCGCGAGGGCTGATCCTCGCCGAATACGAAATAGGATATTGCGCCGACATCGGCACCGAAGGTCTTGAGCGTCGGCGTCTCCGCCGTAATCGCACGGTCTTCATCCGACCGCAGCACCGTGACCTGTTCCTCGACCGCCTCGCGCACGAAATAGACCGAATGGGTCGCGAGGATCGCCGCCGACCCGGTCTGCGCGAGCAGCCCATCGAGCAGCGCGACGAACTGGCTGATGAAGTTGGGATGGAGGTGCGTCTCGGGCTCGTCGAACAGCAGCAGCGTGCCGTTCTCGATATAAAGGCCAGCAAGCGCCGCGAACCGGAGAAAGCTGAGTTCGCCGCTGCTCAGGGGATAGGTTTTGCCTTCGATCATTCGGACGGGTTCGGAGCGGGTGTTGATCGACCCGTAGCGAAGGATGGTCTCCTGCTCGCCGCCGCGATTGAGGCCATGAACTGGGACCGGACCGCGCTCACCGCTCTTGGTGCGCAGGACCAGCTCCCGGAACCCGTCGATCGCGGTGATGGCCTTCAGGAAGATGTCATAGCGGCTGGTGCCCCCGATGCCCTCGATGCTGCGCGCGAGCTGGACGATGAGATCGCTGGTCGTCTGGCGCGAGCGCCCGCTCACCATCGAAAAGCGCCGATACCAGACCCGCGCGCGCTTGCGCCGGTCGCTAGGGAACACCGAGGTGATGGTCGCCGACGGGTAGAATCCCAGGATGCGGTTGATTAGCGGCCGGTCGCCCCGAATGTCGGTCAGCTTCGGCTTGCCGACGAGTGCAGCATCGACGATCTGCGCCAGTGTCTGGCTTTTTCCGACGCCATTCTTGCCGATTACGATCGCGAAGCGCTGCGGCAGCACGGCGTCGCCATCGGCGAAGCGGAAGGTGAGGTCATGGTCGTTGGGCCGGCCGGCGAGCCGGAATTTGATGTGGAGCCCGTCGGAAATCCGGTCAAGTTCCTCATATTCGACGCCGCGCAGGATCGGTGCCGCATTCTTCCAGGTAAAATAGGGTTCGCTATGGCGCAGGAAGGCGTTGAGAAAGATTTGGCTCTCACGCGCGGCGCGCAGCCAGGGTCGGTTGATTGGCCGGTCATCGGCCTCGACGATGTCGTTGATCGCGCGCAGTGCGAGCCGTGCTTCCTCCGGGCCGAGATCGCCGACGATCCGCCGATAGCTCGCCATGTCGGTCAGCATCGTGAAGTAGTCCGGGAGTTTGTCGGCCGGCACCGGCATGTCGGGAGTCTGATCGACGGCGTCACGCAAATGTAGCGTATCGCTCTTGCCGGCCTGCTTCTCGACGAAGCCAAAGAAGCCGCGGAAGGTCAGCCGCTCGTGCGCGAACGGGGTCTCGCTTCGCGGCTGGATCGCGATCTCGATGAGGATGCGCTCGCCGAAATCATTCCAGCTGTCCGAACTCGGCGCGATCGTAATCGTGCCCGCTTCGCTCTGGCGCGAAATCGCGCGTTCGGTGACGAACTGCACACGGTAATCCTGTGATGGGTTCTCTGCCACCATACCCCCTGATTCCGGTCCATTGCCTTGCGATTCTGCCTGACGTCAGTCGGATACTATAACAACAGCTGCCATCTGAGACGTCGCTTGGGAGCAACAACTAGGATGTGTTGACAAAGAGGATTCCCAAATCGCGTAGGTTCTGATTCAAGGTGGCTTTTGGGAGGCTGTCTTGATCCGGGGTTTGATGAGCGACGAGGAATGGGCGTGCCTTGAGCCGTTCGTGATCGAGCGCGGAGCGCGCAGCGGGCGGCGCCCGAGAGATCACCGCCTTGTCCTGGATGGGATTTTTTGGATCGCACGGACGGGCGTGGCCTGGCGCGACCTGCACGAGCATTTTGGCAAATGGTCATCAGTTTACCGCCAGTTTCGGCGCTGGACGCTGTCGGGCTTGTGGGAGTTGCTGCTCGAAGCCTTCAACGAAAGCGGGGGCGGCAACCCCAGCCTGCAGATGATCGACAGCACAATAATCCGGGCGCACCACTGTTCAGCCGGCGCTAAAGGGGGACTCCGCGTCAGGGTCTTGGCCGCTCAAAAGGTGGCTTTACGACCAAGATCCATCTCCGCATCAATGCGCTGGGCCTGCCCATAGCGGTGGCGCTGACCGGGGGTGAAGCTTCAGACTTCAAGGGATATATGCCCGTCATGGATGCCGATGGGCCAGCGCCCAAGGTGCTGCTGGCTGACAAGGGCTATGATGCTGACTTTATTCGCGAAGATATGGAGAGGCGCGGCGGCACGGCCATGATCCCGACCAAGCGGAACCGGCTGATCCAACTGCCCGTCGATGCCGCCATCTATGCCCTGCGCAACATGGTCGAACGCTGCTTCAACAAGCTCAAGAATGCCCGGAGGCTGGCAACTCGCTACGACAAAACCGCCGACAGCTACCTCGGCTTCATCCACATCGTCTCAATCCGCCTGTGGACCCACCAATTTGTCAACGCCTCCTAAGTCCCTAAGCCGGTCAACCGCTAGGACGCAATGGCCCGATGAATGACCGGCAGGTTCTAGTGCGCCACCTTAAGCCGTCAAATGTCCGCAATGTTGGCGGCCTTGACCGATGTGACCAATGAGCTCGCAATGCCCGGTTTCGGCATAAGCTGACGGTCTCAGCACCTCGCGGGAACGTCGTGGTTTGGTCGGTAGCCGCCTCAAGACCTAGTCTGACGAGGCGCCGAGTGACTGAATGCGCCACAGCGCATGAATCGTCGCAACCAGGTATACTAGACCAGCGGGAACCCACATCAGCAGCCCCGCCAATTGCTGATCCCCAAGCGCGTTGTGGGCATAGGGTTGGTAGAGCGGATCGGGGGCAAGGGTAATCAGCGCAGCCAGGAGATTGCCCTGCAAGCCGACCACCGTGACCAGCAACACTCCGCTAAGCCGGTCCAACCGCCGGTTACCCGCGGTGACCACCATCCGCCAGAACACGGCCGACGTGACCACGAAGGTCAGGTGTTCGAGCGTGTGCACCACCGGATTGGCTAGCGCCAGATCGTAGAGCCGCGCCGCATGCCACAGCCAGAGTCCTGTAACAAAACAAAGCGCCGCGACCAGCGGGGCAAGCCGGCTCGACGCGCCGCCGCGGACCCCCGGTGCGCGGTTGACGCGGCGGCCGACCAACCGGCGCAAGGGCAGCGGGAAGGCCATCAGCGTCACGAGATGCGTGTTGGCTGAGGCGAGCAGCGGTGCGACGCCCAGCATCAACAGCAAGTGCTGGGCCATGTGCCAGGCAAAGCTCTTGTCTGCGAGGGCATCGAGCGGGGAGAACAGCGCAATGACGGCAAGAACGACGCCCGCGAGCCACGCCGCAATCCGAGGCGGGGGGGAAATTGCCCGCCGCCGCGCGGCAGCCATACCGCGCAGGCCTGCGGCGTAGAGTGCGGCTGATCCCGCCAGTAGGGCCAGGGCCAGCGGCTCGACGCTCCAGCCGGAGCCGGCCGGGGAAATCCCGGCTTCATGGCCCGCGGCGGCCAGCGGCCACAGCAGGATGGCGCCGGCGCCGGACCAGCCGGCGAGGCTCAGCCGAGCGCCGGCGCGCCGATGCATCGGTCGAGGACGAGAACGGCGGTAAGCTGGATCAGCGTGGCGAGTGCAAAGATGCCACCCGAGCAGAGTCCGCAATAGGCAAGAAACCGGGTCCGCCCATCGCCTCGGTCCTGCGCGCGGGCGTGATCGCCTCCAGCCTCGCCCCGGGTTCGGCGAAAGTTGCCGAGCGAGATCGCCAGTCCGCCAAGGATCGCTACCAGCGCGGCCAGGTTGACCGCCAGCAGCTGCGCCCACGGCGCGCGTCCCTGGGCGCAGCCGACTGCGCCGATGACGTAGCTGACGATGACCTGCGCGCCGTAGCCCAGCGGGCTGATCAGCGCGCCGGCCACGAGGCGGGTGGCGGAAACCTCTGCGCGCTGCGGCGAAGGGTGCGACAGCGCCGGGGCGAGGGGATGGAGCGCCGTCATGCCAGCCTCGGGGAAATGTAGATGGTGGCGAAAACGAACAGCCACACCAGGTCGACGAAATGCCAGTAGAGCGTGACCAGGGTCCGATGCTGGTCATGCCCCCCATGGACCCGGCCGGCCATTGTCCAGCCCAGCAGGACGAGCAGCGCAAGCAGCCCCCCGACGACATGGGCAAGGTGAGTTCCGGTGAGCAGGAAGTAGATCGAGCTGTAGCTGTTCTCGTCGAGGCGGAAGGGGCGGCCGGCCCATTCAAAGGCGCTGAGCCCGATGAACAGGAGGCCGAGGATGATGGTCAGCCCGTAAGCGAGGGCGGACTGGTCCATTGCGCCGCGGCGGGCGCTGCGCTTGCCCCATTCGGCGGTTCCGCTCGAGGCGAGCAGGGCGATTGTCGCCGGGATCGCCAGCGTGAAGGACGGCACACCGCCGACGGGGGGCCAGGCCCCGCCCCGCTGGCTGCCGAGATAGGCATAGGAAAAGATCAGGTAGGCAAACAGCACGCCTTCGGTGGCGATGAGGGACAGCATGCCCCACCACGGCGTGCCGACCTGGCCGCGGCCGTGGACCGGCAAGCGATCCGTGAGCGTGCGTGCCTCAGCCATAGGTGCGCACCTCTTCTTCGCTCGCGGTTTCGCCGCGGGGCGCAAACCACAGCACCAGCACGACCAGGCTGGCCGCCGCGCCCGCGCCGCCCAGCCACGGCGAAAGCAGCAGGACCCCGCCGAACAGCACCGTCAGGCTGAGCGAGAGCAGGAACGGCAGCCATGAATCGCCCGGCATCTTGAGGATCACGTCCGGCGCGCCGTCGAGCGGGGTGACCGCCAGAGTCTCCTTGCCGCGATCGAGCAGGAAGCCCTCGGCAAGCTGGCTGCGCTCTCCCTCGGGGTCGAGCCGGTCCTCCCACAGCGGATGGCGCGAGGCCACCTGCGGGATCACCGCGAAGTTGTAGACCGGCGGGGGCGAGGAAATCGCCCACTCGAGCGTCGGCCCGCCCCACGGATCCGGCCCGGCCGGCCGGCCGCCCACCCTGGCGCGCAGCACTTCGATGAAGAACAGGCCGATCCCGCCCGCAAACAGGAACGCGCCGATCGAAATCACCAGGTTGGTGCCGCCGAAGCCCATTCCGGCAGGATAGGTATAGACCCGGCGCGGCATGCCCTCCAGCCCCAGCCAGTGCATCGGCAGGAAGGCAAGGTTGAAGCCCACGAACATCACGCCGAAAACCCAGCGCCCGGCCCGCTCGGACATCATCCGCCCGGTCATCTTGGGGAACCAGTGATAGACCGCGCCGACCACCGCGAAGAGGTTGATCCCGATGAGCACGTAATGGAGGTGAGCGACGATGAAGTAGGTATCGGTCAACTGCCAATCGAGCGCGAGGCTGGCGGTCATCACGCCCGAAACCCCGCCGATCACGAACAGCAGGATGACCGAGGTGAAGAACAGGAACGGCACTGTCAGGCGGACCCGGCCGGTGCCGATCGTGGCGATCCAGGCGAACACCGAGACGGCCGACGGGATCGCGATGATGAAGCTGGCCGCCGAAAAGAAGCTCATTGCCAGTACCGGCAGGCCGGTGGCGAACATGTGGTGGACCCAGACGCCGAAGCCCACCACCATCGTCGCCACGGTGGCCATCGCCACCAGTGTGTAGCCGACCAGCGGCCGCCGGCAGTGGACCGGCAGGGCATCGGAGACGATCCCCATGGCTGGCAGGACCACGGCGTAGACCCACGGATGGCCGAAGATCCAGAACAGGTGCTGCCACAGCAGGGGCTGGCCGCCGTTAGTGACATCGAAGAAGTGAGTCCCGAGCCGCCGATCCATCCACAGCATCACGCAGGCAAGGCTCAGCGAGGGGATCGCGAAAAGATTGGCGACCGAGGCGGTGAGCGTGCCCCAGACGATGATCGGCACCCGGTTGATCGACATGCCCGGCGCCCGCATCCTGAGCAGCGTGACGACGAAATTGGCCGAGCCGACCGTGGTCGAGATGCCGAGGAAGACGAGGCCGAGGCAGTAGACGTCGATGTTGGGGCCGGGCGACCATGGACGGCTCGTGTTCGGGACATAGTTGAACCATCCGCCATCGGGCGCCGCGCCAAGTGGGAAGCTGACATAGAGGAATGCCCCGGCGGCGATGTAGAGCCAGTAGCTGAGCGCATTCAGGCGCGGGAAGGCCATGTCGCGACTGCCGAGCATCAGCGGCCAGAGGTAGTTGGAAAAACCCGACAGGATCGGCAGCGCGTAGAGGAAGATCATCGTCACGCCGTGCATCGAGAACAGCTGGTTGTACTGTTCGGGCGAGAGCAGCGTCTGATCCGGCGCGGCGAGCTGGACGCGCATGACCGCCGCCTCGACCCCGCCGATCGCGAGGAAGGCGAAGGCCGCGATCAGGTAGCGGATGCCGATGGTCTTGTGATCGACCGTCCCGAACCAGCCTTTCAGTCCCGGCGCCTCGCGCCATGCCTCCTCCAGCACGGCGGCGACTTCGGGGGGCACGGGCGAGGCAGGCGGGCGGGGATCCACGGGCTGGAGCGCGAGATCCCCTGTGGGGCCGGTGGCGAGGGGCTGGTCGGCGATGGCGCTGGTCATTGCAATGTCTCGAGATAACCGACGAGCAGCTGCCGGTCGGCCGCCGTCAGCGGAACCTGCGGCATCTCCGCGCCGGGCTTGAGCGATTGGGGATCGGCGATCCACCGCTCCAGCGCGTCCGGCGAATTGGGCAGAAGACCGGCAGCAATGGTCGAGCGTCCGGCGAAGTGGGTAAGGTCCGGGCCCATGATCCCGCCCGCACCGGTGCCGCGCACGGTGTGACAGGCGCCGCAACGGGCCGTGAACAGCGCAGCTGCGGGAGCCGCCGCGGCCGCCGGGGGTTCGGCGCGCTGTCCGGCGCTCCACCGGGCATAGTCGTCCGCCGGGAGTGCGCGGACGGTGAAGGCCATTCGGGCGTGCTGGAAACCGCAGAACTCGGCGCACTGGCCCCGGTAGACGCCGGGATCGCGCGCCTCGAGCCAAGTGCGGTTGGTGCGGCCCGGGACCATGTCCATCTTCGGTCCGAGCTTGGGCACCCAGAAGTCATGGATCACATCCGCGCTGGCCAGCAGCAGGGCGACCGGGCGACCCGTGGGAATGACGATCTCGTTCGCGCCGGCGAAGGGCGGGCCGTGGCCGTCGGACGTGAGGGTTTCCCACCACCAGCGATGCGCGGTGACGCTGATCGTGATCGATTGGGCGCGGCCCGGCTCGGCGAGCGTCCGCGCCGCCGCCATGGTCCACACGGCAAGCGCGACGAGAACGGGCAGCGACAGCGCCACCCCCCACCAGATCAGCGCCAGTCCATGCTCGCCCTGTTCGAGGGCAGCCGGATCGCCGTCAGCGGCGCGCCGCCGGCCCCGCGCGATCGCGATCCACAACAGCCCCACGATCACCGAGACCACCAGCGCGGCGACCGCGGAAAAGCCCCAGGCCATCGCCTGCAACAGGTCGGCGCTTTTGCTCGCGCTGCCCGAAAGGTAGCTGAGCGGCGCGGTCATTGGCCCTCGATCGCATTGCCGTTATCGCCCGCATTGGGCCGCGTTTGCCCGCGATTGACGGGCGGCGGCGTTCCGGCCGGCGGGATGGAGCCGCCGAGCGACTGGACATAGGCGGTCAGCGCCCAAAGGTCGGCGGGCGGCAGGGCGTGGCCCCAGGCCGGCATGCCCTGCGGCCGCCCGTCGTAGAGGGTGCGGAAGATCTGCGCCGGGGTCCCGCCATACCGCCAGTAGGAATCGGTGAGCGCAGGCCCCATTCCGCCGTTGCCGTCATAGCCGTGGCAACCGGCGCAGTTCATCTGGACAAACAGGCGCCGGCCCCGCGCCACGGCCCCGGGATCGCGGGCTCGTGGATTGAGCATGGCCAGAGCGGCAGCGGGCTGCGCCGCGCCGGCCACGTCGCCCATGGGCACCAGCGGCCAAGCTCCCTGGGAGACCGGTCCGGAGGCAGGCACGCGCGGACTGGCCATGACCCAGCCGCCCACCGACGCACCCGCCGCCGCCGAGACAACGGCGATCGCGATGATGCCGGCGGCCCTCACCTGCCGCCTCCCGCTGCTGCCGGGGTGGCCGCGGCGGCCCCGGATACCGCACCCTGGTTGATGCCATCAATCGAGAAGACATAGGTCGTCGAGCCGCGGGCCGGGAAGCCGGGACGTGCCGCCTGCACCATCGCCGCGCCGCCAACCCCGGCGGCAACGGCGACGTACTGGTGGCCATCGGGCGCCAGATAGGTGATCGGCTGGCCGACCACCCCGCTCGCCAGCTTCTGCTGCCACAACACCTTGCCATTGGTCGCATCGACGGCGCGGAACCACCCGTCCGTCGTCCCGTAGAACACGAGGTCGCCGGCCGTGGCCATGGCGCCCGACATGACCATGAACTGTTCGGGAATGCGCCAGGCCGGCTTGCCGGTAACCGGGTTCCAGGCAAGAAAGGCGCCCCAGCCGCCGCTGGGTCCGTCGGCGGAAAAGCGGGCCATCTCCATCCCGTCGTACGGCGTGCCCGCGATGTAGCTGGCCTTGTGATTGGTCAGCTTCATGCAGATGTTGAAGATGCCGACATAGACCAACCCGGTTCGCGGCGAGAACGCCGGTGGCTCCCAGTCCTTCTGACCGATGTCGGGCGGGCACACCCGGTCGAGCGTCTTATCCGGAAGCGGATGCATTGCGGGGTTCACCAGCGGACGGCCAGTGCGATAGTCGAATCCGGTGGACCATGTCTGAGGCGCGAAGTTGTTGGCGCGGATCACTTCGCCGGTCTGGCGATCGAGCACATAAGCGTAAGTGTTGCGATCAAAGTGAACGATGGTCTTGCGCATGCGCCCGTTGATCGGGAGGTCGAGCAGCATCATCTCGTTGACCCCGTCGTAATCCCATTCGTCGTGCGGGGTGAACTGATAAGCCCAGACCGCTTCCCCAGTTTCCGCATCGCGGGCGAAGACCGAACTAGAAAAGAGATTGTCGCCAAGGCGCTGCGCGGGAACGCGCGGGCCGGGGTTGGAGGTGCCGTAGAAGATAAGGTTGGTCTCGGGGTCATAGCTGATAAAGCCCCACACCGCACCTGCCCCATGCTGGGCCATTCCTGCCGGCCAGGTGGTGAGTCCGAGGTTCTTCCCGCGCAGCTGCGGATAGAACGGCTTAAAGCGCGGTCCGATGCGGACGGCCTTGTCGTCGCCGGTCGACCACGCCCGCCACAGCTCCCGGCCGGTCCCGAGATCGAGCGCGGCGATCCAGCCGGCAACACCCATCTCCCCACCGGAATTGCCGACGAACACCTTGTTGCCAGCGACGAAAGCCGACATCGTCATCGTCTGGCCGTTGGCAACGTCGGCCATGGCAGTGCGCCAGACCTGCCGGCCTGTCTTGAGATCGACCGCGACCACGTGATCGTCGAGCAGGGTGTAGATCAACTTGCCGTCAGCGATGGACCATCCGCGCAGGACCGGGTCGCAACAGGCCTTGCCGATCGCCATTGGCGAGGGCTTTGGATCGAAGCTCCACTTCAAATTTGGGCCCGGTTTGGTGAGATCAAGGGCGAAAGCCCGGTCGGGGAATGGCGAAACGAGGTACATTGTATCGCCCTGAACCAGCGGGGCGCCCTCGTGCCCGTAAAGCGCGCCGTCGGAGAAGGTCCACGCAACGCGCAGATGGCCAACGTTGGCCCGGTTTATCTGGTCGAGCGGGCTGAAGCGGCTATTGGCGTAATCGCGCGCGGGACTGGTCCAGTCACCCGCAGCCGCGCCCGGCGCCGGATTGAAACCGCCCTTGCCGGTGTTGATCGCAGCTCCGGCTCCCGGCCGCGCGGCGTCCGCCTCGTTGTGTTGGCCGTGGGTTCCGCAGGCGCCAAGCCCGGTGAGCGCGCCACCAAGGAGCAAAGCCTGCATCAATTGGCGGACGATGGGCGTCAAAATGGCTCTTCCCGGATCGAACCTATTGTGAGCCCAACGCCGACCCGGCTGGAACGTGCCGGTTAACTTCCGGTAATTATTCGACGAAGGACCTGACATGGCGACAGGCGCCGTCCGTCGCCAGAAATGTCGCCCGGCATTCTCCCGCATTGTGGATCGCTTGCCGTAGCGGCATCTAGCGCCCGGTCTGCAAGCGCTGAAGGACCAATTTGCGCTTCAAGGTGCGCATGGAATGGCCGGTGTTGGTAAAAGCCGACGTAGCCGGTACTGCATCGGCACGGCGAGAGTTGGTCGCAAGCTGACGCCAACGACGAACTGCCGGAACGTCAGCTTGCCGCCCTTCGCGATTCACCTGATGCCGTTCCGGTCTGCTCGACAAGGCTGCCCCTCCTCGCTCGTGCAAGGTGACAAGGACCGAGCGGATATCGGGGAAGGCATTGGACTCGGCATCAATGCTCACAGCAACCTCCCGATACTGTTGGCCGTCAATTTCTCGCCAGGTCAGTTGCCATCCTGAGGCAACCTGAAGGCATAGAAGAAGTCCACCTTGCTGTTGGAGCGAACGCGGCAGTGGTATCCTCGACCACCCCGGTCGTTGTTGGCCTTGTGCAGCGCGACGAAGTCCTGGGTCCGCTTGAGCGCATTCCAGTCGGGGAACATGCGCGCCCCGAACTCCGGAATCATGAGCAATAGCTTCTCGCCCTTCACCTCGCGGATGAAGGCTCCGGCTTCCTTCATCCGCTTCACAGTGAGGCGGAGAAAGTTCCGACGGTCGATCGTCATCGTCTGAGGTCGAGTGGCGATGGCTAGCAGGCGCTCAGGCAATGACTGCCGCACAGGGACGGTGGCGCGGAAGTTGGTGTAGCAATGCACCGCTGCTCCAAGGCAATCGAGGCCTTCCGGCAAGACGCCACGAGTTCGAGCGAAGTCACCTGCCGCATAGACCAGGCCAAACGCCTCCGCGACGCGATCATCCGAACCGTTGTTCTGGTTGGCACCTATCTCCAGTTTGAACCGGTCGATTCGTTGCCGGATGCGATCTTTCAGGCGCTGCTCGTCAGCAAGACGGGCTCGGACCAGGGCATTCAGGAATTTCGGCATAGCGGTCCCGTACTGCTCGGCCATGGCGGTCTCGAGCGCCAAGGTGAACTGGCGGTAGTTGGCAAACCCCTCTGGCAAGGCGCCGAAGACCCCGGCGTCGCCTTCCGGCACGGTGATGGACATCAGGCGATCAGATGCTGCGTTCGCTACGTCACGGTGCGCTCCCTCCAGCAGCGAGTTGAACGGCTCGTTCGCCGAGGTGACAAAGACGAACCGATAGCCCTCTTGCTGAGGCGTATCCATGCGCCCCTTCGTAGTGCCGCTCGCCATCTGGAACCCGAAGTCTCGCATTTTCCGGTGGTTTGCGCTCTGGCTGCCCTCGCCGCCGAACAGGTTCGCCTCGTCGATGATGAAGGGCATGTCTGCGTGCCACTGCATCGACCGCTCCAGTGCCGCTGCCGTCATGTAGAAGGTCGTGATGTAACCGCGATCCTTCTCCATCGCCGGCCCCACGACAGAAGCCATTAGGCGCTGCGTGGTACTCTTGCCCTTTCCTCCCTCGCCAGCCAGCTCGAAGCCAAAATTGTCGGTGCGCCCGGCGAGGCCAAGCATGGGGGCCGCAAAGCAGCTCATGAGGAAGAAGCTCGGCAGGGGGTGCCCCATGAGAGGTGCTGCTACGCGCGACATCCACTCTCCGTGAGTACCGCTCTTCCCGCACTTGGCCGGCGAGGGCGGGAATGCGACTGCCCCCTTCTCAGCGCCGCGAGGTGCAAAGACCCGGCCGGAGGCATTTACGAACTGCCCGCCGAACCAACCTGGCCGTGCGAAGATCAGTTTCGGCGTGAACTCGTCCAGTTCATCGATCTGCTCGATCACGGTACCTTGGGCAGTCTTGCCTACGATCTCAAGGCCTCGGTCTGATAGCTTCGACCAGAGCCCCCGGCGGTCGGCGAACTCCCGACAGGCCAGCAAGGCGGTGGCCCCCTTGTACTCGATCTCGACCCACTTCTGTCCGTTGGGATCAACGAAGCCAAGGACTACCGGCCCGGACGGTCCAGCACCAGCTGGAGCCTTCTTATTCCTAGTCATGATACACCTCATAAATACGAGTTTTACGTAAAAACCAGCCATGGATGCGCGCAGCAGTAGAGCTGGTCATTGTCGGGAGAGTGGATGGGGAAAGAGGAGGTGCAGTGTTACACACAACACTCAGCTAAAAGCGC
>Ga0207667_10002208_pt1 | contig 24438 bp, 24 predicted proteins | sample KBSCornC52_FD_184301 | JGI IMG/M metagenome (GOLD analysis project Ga0207667, IMG submission 184301) | Corn rhizosphere microbial communities from Kellogg Biological Station, Michigan, USA - KBS Corn C5-2 (SPAdes) (version 2) | ecosystem: Host-associated > Plants > Roots > Rhizosphere > Soil ...
CAGAGGGCCGCTGCGCGACGGAGCCGCAACCAAAGGGTTTAAGTAGGCCCGCGAATCACACGGATCACTCGAATGGGTCTTCTTCATTCGTGTCATTCGCGTGATTTGCGGGCTGAAAATCTACGCACGCCGCGGAAATTCTCAGAGTTAGCACTGCGAGGGGGGCATCCCTCCTGTTCTCTTCTCAAAATGCTCTAGATGAGGCCGCGGCTGGAGATTTGGATGGGATTGCCTTCGGGGTCCCGGGCGTTGGCGAAGGCAAAGCCGTCGACTTCGTGGATCTTTCCGAATTTCAGACCGTTCGCCGCGAAGTGTTTTTTGGCGGCGTGCACGTCAGCGACGGCGAAGACGATTTTGGCTGGTGAGCGGCCCCGTTCGCGGGAGGGGATGGGGGCCCGGTGCAGGGCGAGGTTGCAGCCCGCGGCGGAGAGTTCGAGCCAGCTGTCTTCGCTGCGGTCGAGCGGGAGCAGGCCGAAATGCTTTTCGTAAAAAGCGGCCACGCCTTCGACATCACGCACGAAGAGGATGATGCGGCTGATACGAGCTTTCATGGGCGCGGCGAAGACGGTGGTGGCTACAGCGGCTTGGTGAAGAAGAGGGACCCGCCGGCTTCGGGTTGATAGGTGGCCTGCCTGAAGCCCGCCGCTTGGTAGACGTTGAGCGCGCGGCGATTATTTTCCAGCACTTCGAGCGTGAGCTTGCAGCAGCCGATTTCCCGGGCGCGCCTGGCGACGGCGTCGAGGAGTTGGCGGCCGATGCCCGTGCCGCGCCCGGCTTGGGCGACGTAGAAGTCGTGGATATTGAGGAGCGGCCGGGCCGCGAAAGTGGAGAAGCCGCGGAAGCAAATGGCGAGGCCGATGGGTTCGCTGCCGCGATAAGCGAGAAAGATCAGCGTCGTCGGATGCGCGCGCAGGGCGGGGATTAACGTGCGGCGGGTATTCTCGGAGAGCGGCGCGCCGTCACCCATCGGATCGCGGGAGTAACCATCGAGCAGTTCAAGGAGGGTGGCGCTGTGATCTTCGCGGGCGAGATCGGCTTCGAGAATGGTGATAATGGCGTCGGCGTTCATGGCTGCGGACGGAGATACCAGATTTCGCCGCCGAAGACGAAGGTGCCCGTAAGCGCGACGAAGCAGGGAAGGACGGATTTGAGAGTCCAGGCATGAACATCATCGAGTGTCTCGGAGCCTTCCTCGACTTTGGCAATGACGTTGCTGTGGGTGATCTGCTCGCGGACGAAATCCTCGGGCGTGAAGACGACTTCGTCGAGGTAGCGCTCGCGCTGGAGGAAGGTGAAGCCGTGTTGCGCAGCCCCTTCATCGGTGAAGGGAGCGCTGTTCCGGGGCGGCGTCGGGTAGCGCTGGAGATAGACCTTCTCATGCCAGCGGGCGAAGTCCGGATTCTCCTTCATCCGACCGTGAAAACCGCGGCTATAGATAATGAGCGTCCCCTCGGGCCGGAGGATACGGCGCGCCTCCGCGAGGAATCGTTCGCGATTCAACCAATGAAAAGCGACTGAGACCGTGATGAGATCGGCGCTGTGTGAATCGAGGGGAAGCGCGTCGGCGGAAGCTTGGACATAGCGAATGCGCGGATGCGCCGGAGCCTGCGCGAGCATCGCGGGAGAGACATCCGCGCCGATGACCTCGTCGGCGATCTCCGTGAGGGCCAGCGTGGAAAGACCGGTCCCGCATCCCACATCGAGGCCGACCGGCACACGGCCATCGAGCCGCAGGAAAGCGCGGATGCGCTCGATGACCAGCGGATGAAAATAATGACGATCCTTCGCGTAGCGTTCGGCGGCGCTGGGATGGACGAAATAGTTCACGGGAAAATCACCCCGCCCGAGCCGGGATCATCTCGCGGGATTTTCGAATGCGCCCGATCGCCTAATGCCGGCCGTTGCCATTCCGCGAATGGCCGTTGGCGCCATTGACGTGGGCATGCCCATTCGCCGTCTTGTAAAACTTGGTGACGAACATCGGCGGGATATTCTGCAGGCAATATTCGGACTCGACGCGCGGGAAATGCCGGCAGTGGCCGACCAGTTCATTTGTGACCTGGTAGATGATGAAGGCCGAATGATCCTGCGGGGCGAGCAAATCGTAGGTGCTGCGGAGGAGCTCCCGTTTTTTCTCCGGTTGCAGGATGCTGAAGGGGATGCCGGAGACGATGTAGTCGCAGTGGCTGTGGCCGTGCTTGGCCAGCTCTTGGCAAAGGAGGGCAGCGTCGGAGTTCAGGACCGTAACCCGGCTGTCGCCGCGAAACTGGTCTTCAAGGTGCTGGGCAAACTCGGGGTCGAGTTCGAACAGGATGACCCGTGAATCCGGGTGCATGCGGCGGACGATTTCGCGGGTATGGCAGCCTTCGCCAGGGCCGTATTCGGCGATGACGCGGGGCTGGCTGAAATCCATCTTGGCAGAGACACGGCGGATCAGGGCGCGCGAACTGGGGATGATCGAAGCGACTTGGAAAGGCCGTTGGAGGAATCGCTTAAGGAAAATGGCGCTCATTCGGGGTGCCGGGAAAAGGCGGCGACTATCCGCGTGTTGGCGGAACTTGTCCAGCGCGAGGATGTGGCGAATTTTGCCATTTTATAGTGCTTCCGTGAAATTGGTGGAAAAATGTAGACACCTTACGTGGAAATAAGATAAAAACGTGGTAATTACAAAAAACATATAGCCCATGTCCCAAGCGACGCATAACTTGATGACCGTTAAGGAAACCGCAGAATATCTGCGGATCCCCCTTCCGACGGTATACTACCTCGTGCAGCGCGGTCAGCTCCCGGCCATCCAGATCGGTGGTCGTTGGCGGGTGAAAAAGGATTTGCTGGATCGGGACGTGTTGCATTCGGAGGAGCAGGGGCAGCCGACGGTGCTGGTGGTGGATGACGACGAAGCGCTCCAGAGCATGTTCAAGCTTTTCCTCAAGAAGGCGAATTTCAGCCGCCTGGTGGTCGGCACGGGCAAGGAAGCCCTCGCGGCGCTGCAAAAGCAGAAGTTCGATTTCTGCTTCCTCGATCTGCAGTTGCCCGATATCACCGGCGACGAGATCTACAAGTATGCCAAGGAGATCGATCCCGATCTGCCGATCGTGATCATCACTGGCTACCCGGACAGCCAGATGCTGGATAACATCCTCAAACTCGGCCCGGTCACGGTGTTGAAGAAGCCCTTGCAGGTGGAGCAGCTCAATCAGGTGCTCCGCATCCTCGGCCACAAGTCGATCGCCAAGGCGGCTTAAGGATCGCGGTATCCGGAGAGGATCGGTTAGGCGCGCTTGAGCGCGTCTTCGCCGATGAAGAGATTCCGTTGGCGAAAGGCTGCCGGCGTCGCGATCAACGCATAGGCGCGACCGAGCGGGGTATTGAAACCGAAATGTGGTTCTTCCAACGTGCGAATCGCTTGATTCGCCCAACGCGGAACCCGGCCGAAGAAGCTGTTTCCCAACTCATCGGCAGCCGCTGCCAGGTAGCAGTCGGTGATTCGTTCGCCGGTCAGCGGTGGTTCTTCCAGCAGCATTTCAATGCGTGGCTCCAGGTGGAATTCGTCGAGGAAATTTCTCAGAGCGAAACCCGACGAGGCGCCGGCAAGAGTCCGTTCGGCGACTTCTTTAAGGCTCTGTGGTCTTGAGTTCATCGAAGATCTCGCGAATCAGGAATTCGGTTTTCGGCAATATACGCTGGCTGGGGTAGAAGCGCTCGATCGATTCAAAGACTGCCTCCGGGGTCGGCAAACCGAGATGCTGGATTAAAGAGATGATGTCCTGCCGGTCTCTGCTGTGAAGCGGCAGACTGTCCCGGAGGGACAAAGGAAATTAGCCGGGGGTACAGCGAGCTTGCGAGCGACACCCCCGGAACACATATTCAACACGAATGCGCCCCGGAGGCGGCGCTGGAATTGTTCGCCAGCGATAGGTTCCTCCGCCCCTTCAGGGCGGCCCCGTGGAGGGACGCAAATCTGGTGGCTGCGCCTATTCGCTTGAAGCTCACAGGCTTGCACACCGGCTAAATTCCGTGGTCCCTCCGGGACATTAACCGTCCCGCCTGTTGCTGTTATCTATCCCAAACTCATCAGGGCCACGCAGACTCAGCGCAGAGAGAATAGAGTCCAGCGCGTCATCTTGCAAATCGGCAGAGGCTCAAGGCCGAAGTGTGCGGCCCTAGGCGAGTTTCGTATAGAAGCCGCCCGGCGCGGTTACGCGAGCGTCGGCTGCGCTTTGTGCCAGTCGGTCGACTGCTCGTAGGCGTCGGCGATTTGCAGGAGCTGCGCTTCGCCGAAAGGCTTGCCGAGGATTTGCAGGCCGATGGGGAGCTGGCGGCCGTCCACGTTGGCAAAGCCACAGGGGAGCGAGATGCCGCAGATGCCGGCGAGGTTGGCGGCGATGGTGAAGATATCGGCGAGATACATCTTCAGCGGATCGTCACTGCGGTCGCCGGCCTTGAAGGCGGGTTCCGGTGAAGTGGGGCAGACGATGGCGTCGCACTTCTCGAAAGCCTTGGTGAAATCGTCGCGGATCAGCGTGCGCACTTTCTGCGCGCGGAGGTAATAAGCGTCGTAGTAGCCGCTGCTCAGCACGTAGGTGCCGAGGATGATGCGCCGCTTCACTTCGGGGCCGAAGCCTTCTTCACGGGTGCGTCCGTATTGATCGAGCAGACCGGTGGGGTCCGCCGCGCGATGGCCGTAACGCACGCCATCGAAGCGCGCGAGGTTGGCCGAGGCCTCGGCGGTGGCGATGATGTAGTAGACGCCTACGGCGTGCTCGGTGTTCGGCAGCGAGACGTCGACGATCTCGGCGCCGAGCGATTCGTAGTGCTTGATCGCCGCCCGCACCGCGATGTCGACCTGGGGATCGACGCCCTCGATGAAATATTCCTTCGGCAGCCCAAGGCGCACGCCCTTCAAATCGCGTCCGAGTTGCGCGGTGTAATCCGGCACGGGCTCGTCGAGACTCGTGGAATCCTGCGGATCACGTCCGGAAATGACATTGAGGAGCAGACCGGCGTCACGCACCGTCTTGGTAAAGGGCCCGATCTGGTCGAGCGAAGAGGCAAAGGCGATGAGGCCGAATCGGGAGACGCGGCCATAGGTGGGCTTGAGCCCCACGCAGCCGCAGAGCGCAGCCGGTTGGCGAATGGAACCGCCCGTGTCCGAACCGAGCGAGGCGAAGGCTTCGTGTGCGGCAACGACCGCCGCGGAGCCACCGCTCGATCCGCCGGGCACCCGCGAGGTGTCCCACGGATTGTTCGTCCGGCCGAAGGCGGAATTCTCCGTCGAGCTGCCCATGGCGAACTCGTCGAGATTGGTGCGGCCAAAGGGAATCGCTCCCGCGGCGCGCAGCTTGCGAATGACCGTGGCGTCGTAGTTGGAACGATAGCCGAGAAGGATCTTCGAGGCGGCGGTGCAAGGTTCGCCGGTGACGTTGATCACGTCCTTGATGGCGATGGGCACACCGCCGAGCGGCAGCGAGATATCGGCGTTTTCCGCCAGCTTCAGCGCGGCGTCGAAATCGCGCGAGAGGTAACCATGAATCTGCGGATCGACCTGCGCGATACGGGTCTCGAGGGCGCGCACGGCATCGGCGGGGGAGACTTCCTTCGCGCGAAGCCGGGCCTGCAGTTCGGAGACGGAGAGCGATGGCAGTGGATTGCTCATTGGAGATTCATTGTTTCGCCCGGATGGTCAGCCAAGCGGCGATGGAAAGTATCACCGCGCTTCCGACGAAGAAAAAGGAGGCCATTAAATTTGCAAATTCCGCTGTCGGGACAAGGCGACCGCCGCTGAGAATCGTATCTGGCTTCAAGAAAGGAAGAACTCTGAATTTGCAGAGGAAACCCATCGCCAGCGCCCCCAAGCCGCCAATGGTCGCTGAAAGTGGTGAAGAACCCATGCGGAATCCGCGACTCATTCGATGACCTTGGGAACGACGAAAAGCTGGTTGGCCGAACGCGGGGCGTTTGAGAGGGCCTGCTCGGCTGTGAACCAATCGCGCGGAGCGTCCTGGCGAAAGACGTTGAAGACCGCATTGGCGTGCGCGGTCGGTTCGACGCCGGTGACGTCCACTGTCTCGAGTTTCTCGACGTAGGCGAGCACTTGCGAAAGCTGCGCCTGGAACTTGGCGGTTTCCTCTTCGCTCAAATTCAAGCGCGCCAGTTGCGCGGTATAGCGGACGTCAAAAGCGGCACTCATAAATAGGAAGGGTGAGTAGAGCGGGGCGCGGCTCGACATTCAACGCCGAACATCGCGGAGATGATGTATTCGTAACCCGAAGGGCGAAAGAAAATAGCCCAGCACGCCAGTGCTGGGACGCACCATCCCAAACGGAATCAGTCCCGTCAGGGACGAAAGAATGTCTTGGCAATCCGGATGCTCCCAAAATGACGTTCCCCAAGAATGCCAGCGCTTCTGCCGTCCCTGACGGGACTGGCCGCTGGGGAAGCGCCTTTCCCGGTACTGAAGTGCTGGGCTATTTTCTTTCGCCCTGCGGGCTTGGAGCGTGCCGCGAGCATTTCCAAAGGCAGGCGTTGTTCCAGGACGACGGCAGAGTGTGAGCGGGTGTCTTCGGCACTGATCACTGAATACTCATTGCGGCGATTCCCCCACGATCCCGGAGTGCTGTGACCACACTTACTGGTGCATGACGATGAAGTACGCCCAATAGAGCACAGCGCCAAAGGCGCAGAGCAGCACGAAGAAAAGGAAACGGCCGCGGCGGCGCTCGGCGCGCAGGCTCTTCACCCGGGCGGGCATGGCGGCGTTGAGCTCGAAGCCGTAGCGAGGATCGTGCAACGCCACGCGCGAACCGCGACGGGCTTCGGTGCGGCTGGCCCGCTTGACGAGTTCCTCCCGGCGGGCGCGCTCCTGTTCTTTGCGGATCTTCGGCGCGTCCTCGATCAGGCGCTGGTTGCGCTCGATTTCGGCCTGCAGCTTCCGCTGCTTCTCCTCCAGGGCGCGCGTTTTCTCATCCAGCGGACTGGCGGCTTTTGCAGGCTTTTCCGGCTTCCGGCGTTTGGGCAGCATGCGCATCCTACTTATTGAAAACGGCGAGGAGGACGATGATGAGGAAGACACCGAGGACGAGGATGGGCAGGGTGAAGGCGAAGCCGGCCTTCAGCCAGTACATGAAATCCTTCTGCTCGGTCGCGGCATAGTCCACTTGATACCCCACGCTCGCGGCCACCGGGTCGGAGCCGTCGGTTTCTCTCGTGGAGCTGATCTTGGGCAGCGAAGCGGAATACTCCGCGCGGGCATCGTCCACCGCGCTCAACGCCTTGGTGAGTTCCTTGTTGATATCGAGCCCTTCCCAACCCTTCGGGTTGATGGAGTCGAGCACATCGAGATGGCTGGTGAAGGAATCGTGAATGCTGTTGAGCAACTCCACGCGTTTCTTCGCGTCGTAGGTCTCACGTTCGAGCACGACGACGGCGCGGGTGAATTTCTCCACCATGTCGCCGCGGCCCGCTTGCAGTTGTTCCTGCCGGCGGCTCAGTTCCTCGAGCTCACGCTTCTGTCGCTCGATGAGTTCCTGCTGGCGCTTGAGCGCGAGCAGTTGCTCCTGCGCCTTCTGCACCTGGTTATCGAGATGCTCTCCCGCCATAGATTCATCTTCGGGGAGATCGAGGTATTGGTCGTCGGAGCGCGTGCGGTCAGCCATGGGTATGCGTGGGTGTACGCGAGCGTAGCGTCGCGAATTTATATTTCCAGATTTTTCACGCGGCGGATGGCGAGAAGCAGCGGAAAAAGCATCACGCTGAAACTCAGGAGCAAGGCCAGCGCGTAGGGCAGCGCCAGCGGGATCGCCCACGGAAACTTGCTGACGCGCGCCAGATCCGGCAACGCCGCCAGGCTGACGAAGAGCGTGATGTAGAGGAAGCTGGCCACGAGACAAAGCGTGCCGCCGAAACCGCTCACGATCTTGCTCGGGTTGTCTTCCTTGAAATTTGGGAACAGCGCGCCCAACCCCACGGAGAGGCCGCTTAGTGTGGCGCTCATCAGCGCGATGGCCACGGCGAAGAAAGCGACGCGCAACCACGGCAGGTGCAGCATGAGGCTCGAGGTGATCATGAGACTCACGGTGATGACCGTGGTGGAAAAGACGCTCGTCCAGAATTTCTGCAGCAGCACCTTGCGCAGGCCGATGGGAGCCAGGCCGATGAGCCAGAGGAGGCGGCCTTCGAGGGAGAATTGCGGGAAAACGAAGCGGGTGGTGAGAGTGGAAAGGGTGAGCGAGGAGGCCGCGAGGTTCAGGTAGCTGATCATCGTCTCCCAGAACGGATTCTGAAAATTAAAGGCCACGTTGCGCAGGTTCACCACGTAGATGCAGAGCAACCCGAAGAAGATCATGAATTGGATCCACTGCGCGGGGTCGCGCCAGAAAAGCCGGGCATCTTTCAGGACCAGCGCCGCCGTGGGCGGGGACCACGGGCGGAGGAAATTGGTGATGTACTCGAGCAGTTCCGGCCGGCGCTCGCGTTGGCGCCGGGCCACGGCCTGCCGCTGAAACCGCGCGGCGCGGGAGCTGAGCGCCATCGTCCAGCTGCCAAAGAAAAAGCGGCCGATCACCTCGTAGCCGACCAGCAGGCCCATCATCGCGTAGCTGAGCAGCAGGAGGAAGGAAAAGAGGCCCTGGCGGGTGAGCCCTTCGCTCCAGGCGAGCACGGTTTGGGCGAGCCAGGCGCTGGGGAGGAAGGGGTTCACGCTGATCCGCGTGTGGCGCAGCAACTGGTCAAAGGACAGGACGTCCTCCTGGGAGAGCGCCTCGGCATCGGTCACCGGCTTGATCCCGGCGATGAGCAAGGCGAGAACGCCGAGGGAAATGACCAGGACGATGTTCTTCACATCGCGATGGCCGAGCATCCGCACGAGAAAAATCACCGCCCACGAGCCGATCAATGCCGGAATGATGACGAACGGCACGAAGACCACGGCCATCTCCAGGAAGAAAGCCGGCGATGCCTCGTGGACGCGTCCGTAGGCGAACATGAGCGGCGCGCTGAGGAAGAGCAGCGCCCAGCTCGACACCGCGAGGGCCTCGAGGAATTTCCAGCGGTAGATATTGGGCGGAGGCAGCGGCAGCGAGAGCAGCCAGGTCGTCTCCCGGCTTTTGAAGAGCGTGGAGTAGCCGATGATGAGGTTCGAAAACACCAGCATGATGAAGAAGAACCCGAAGACGAGATAGATGAGCCGCTGGGAAAGCAGGCTGCCCACGAGCGGAAAGCGGTAGAGGAAATTGAGCCCCTCGAAGAACATCCAGTAGCCGAGCGCGAGATACCCGATGATGAAGCCGCCGAGGATGCCGATCATCGTCGGTGATTTCTGCCAAATGCCCCGCCAGCGGGCGACGAACGAGCGCCATTGCACCCACGACAGGAGCCGGAAAAGCTGGAGCGTGGAGAGTGGACGTGAGTGGGAGGAAGTGGCGGAGTCCATCGAGCAAGGGCGATGCAATCGTACGCCGGTGTTGCGGGCAAGGCGAACCATGGGATTTGAAAAGGGAGTCGGTCGGATCGATTCGGAGGGATGCGCTCCCGCGCGTTCCCCGATATTTTCCCTTCGCCTCGCTAAAGATGGGGACGCACAGGAGCGCATCCCTCCGTGAGTCGCCCCCCCGGGCCGCGCGTCCTGTGGCGACCATTCATTCCTCGTGCCCAAGCTCCAGCTTGGGCACGCCCTTGTCTGCGAAGCGCCGGAAGGGGGGCCGAATCGAAGAGGCGCTTAGTCGCTTGGGTTGTCCGGCGTTGTGTCCGCCATTGTCTTCGCTGGCCATGGTGCGCTGTTTGCCCCGAAAAACACGGGTCGGACTGCCATACCGCTTGTATGAGGAGTACTACCTGGACGCTACTCCACCGGTACCACTTCCACCTTGAGGATGAAGAACTCGAGATGCTTCGGGGGATCGTCCGTCGGGTAGACGCCCATAAGCATGCGCTGACCGCTGTGCATCGTCACGCTGGTGGTCACTTTGTTGGTGTCGAATTCCGGTTGCTCGACGACCACCTTTCCTTTGCGCGCGGCGCCTTCGATGGTGACTTTGTGGAAAGTTTTCAGCCGGACATGCTGTGGGACGATATTCATGTCGATGGTCTTTCCGTCTTCCTCGAGCACCGGCTCGACTTCGAGCGTTACGCCGGTATTGCGGGTTTCGAAGGCGCTGGGAACTCCTTCGAAAGTGACCACGTCCACGGTGGGAGTGACTTTGATCGCGGCGTCTGCAGGTGTGTTGGGATTAACCGATACCGTGGGTGGGTTGTATTCCGTGGCGTAGCGGATTTCTTTCACGGCTTCGATGACCGCGCGCTGTCCGCTGCGGGTGGTGAGGATCGGCCAGCCGATCAGTTTCGCGGTACCTTTCGCCAGCATCTGCTGAATCCGGGCATTGGCCGCTTCGATCTTGTCTTTGCTCTTCATCTGCGCGGCGAGCGGAAGGCCGATTTGCCCGGGGATCGCGACCATTTGCAACTCGATCCGGATATTGGGGGAGGGGGTCGGGGCATGTTCCGGTTCGGCAGCAAAGGCATCACCGGAGACCGCAAGGAGGGTGAGGAAGAACACGAGCGGAATGAGCGGCAGGCGTTTCATGGAGTTCGAAGGGTCGGAGTCGAAGGAGGAAGCAGAGTTACGCGCGCGTGGAGAATGTGCAGTTCCACACGAGGCGTGGGTTCAGACAAAACGAAAACGCCGACTAGGACGGGTTGGTCGCAATGGACACGCAGGGTGGTAGTGACGCACTCTGTCTGAAAGATGGGCGTTTGCTCGATGCCAACGACGCCGGCGGGCGATTTTTGGGTGTGCCATTCGTGGGTGCCCGCATCGCGAACGTGTTGGGATTGAAATGTAAGATCCACGATTCGTCCGCCGGGTTCCACGGTGGCTTCCACATCGAGTTTGCAACCCACCTCACGAGTTTCGAAAGCGGTTGGCACGCTCGTTCCCCAAGTGGGAAAATGCAGAGGTGGCTGCCCGAAGACGGTTGGCTCCTGCGGGGGATTGAACTCCGCGGGGGATCTCTTTTCCCAGACATCCTCGGCGGTGCTGCGGACGCCATTTTGCAACCACACCACCGGCCAGCCTAGCAAGGTCGCCTCACCTCGCCCGATCATTTCCTGCAGACGCGTCCACGCGGCTGGGGCGGTCTTGGAAGATTGGAGGGCGGGGACCAATTGGGCCGCTTCGGCGGGGGGAATGCTGACCATCTGCACATCGGCGCGAACGCTGGCGGGTGGAGATGGAGCATCGGCCTGCATCCAGGGGGTCGTGGTGCGCAGCATCGCCGTCAGGACCAGAATGGTCAGCCCGCGTTTCATTCGCCGCGCTGCTCGGCTTGGGTGCGGATGCGGAGGAAAAACAGTTCCATATTATTCTCCTCGGCGGGAACTTTGTGCAGCCCCACGAGCACCCGCTGGCCGGCGCGGAGGTGCATGGTGAGAGTGTCTTTTAGCGCCGAAAAATAGGGCTGCTCGAGGCTCAAATGCTTACCAGACGGCAGGATGCCCGCATCGATTTTGACCATGCGAAGCAGGCGCACATGCTGTGGGACCGCCTCCAGGGCGAGCCATTTTCCGTCAGCGGAGACCTTGGTTTCCAGTTCCAGGGTCGCGCCCACATTGCGTGTTTCGAAGGCAGTCGGGGTAATGCCGACGATAGGCCAGTTTTTGAGCGCCTCGACGGCATGCTCCTTCGGAATGGCATCCGGCAAATAAGGCGGCGTGAATTCCGTCGGGTAACGAATTTCCTGAATCTGCTCGGCGACCATCCGCTTTCCGGGATCGCCACGGAGCGAGAGGTTCGCGACGAGCGTGGCGTCGCCACGCTCGATCATCTGCTGCAGCTTCGCCCACGCGCCTTCGATCTTTTCGTCGTCATTCAGATCTGGCAAAAGCGGCCAGGCCAACTTTTGCGACACTACCACCATCTGGCATTCGGCGATGATCGTCCATTGGGTCCCGGCTGGCTTCTCTTGATCGTCGGCACGCAGGGGAAGGCCAATGCTGACCAGAGTGAGCACGGTGCCGAATAGATGACGCCAGAGGCGCAGGGAGAGCGAAAGCTGCTTCATGGTGTTTTCTGGGGACTGCTGTGCGAGATACCGTGCGGAAAATTATCCGCGCCCAAAGTGTTCAGGAGTTGCTTGAGAGGGAAGCTGAATCCCCAGGCGGCCACGGCAACGGGTGCCGGGAATTGAACCGGAATGAAGAGTCGGCTATAAACCAGAGCCGTCGCTGCGTTCATCGAAGACATCTCATGCATACACACTGCTGTTTCCGTCTGACGGCTGGTCTGGGAAAACTATTCGGCATTCTCGTCGCGCTGCTTGTTTTGGGACGGGCCGGCGTGCTGGCCGCGGGGGAAATTACGCCCGAAGGGCAGCATCTCGCGGCGGTGCTCGATGCCATGCACGTGGAGGAGCATTGGATCGCGGGAGCGATTGTCGATTGGCGGACGGGGGACCCGACGGGGCGGCAGCTCAAAGAAGGCGACACGGGCAGGCACACCCACTGCAGCCAGTTTACCGCGGCGGCTTGCGAGAAGCTCGGGATTTATCTTCTGCGTCCGCCGGAGCACAGCGCGGTCCTGCTGGCCAATGCGCAGTTCGATTGGCTGGCCAAAGATGGCCAGGCCAAGGGATGGACGCCGATAGCCGATGGCGTGACCGCGCAGGATCTCGCGAATCGCGGACAGATCGTCGTCGCCGTTTGCCAAAACCACGATCCGAAGAAATCCGGGCATATCGCCATTGTGCGTCCCGGGAAAAAGACGCCGGTGCAGATCGCCGCCGAGGGTCCAGATGTGATCCAGGCTGGCGGGACGAATTACAATTCCGCGAGCTTGAAGCGCGGCTTTGCCAATCATCCCGACGCGTTTCCGAAGGGCGAGATTCGCTACTACACGCACACGGTCGAAGCGGGGCGGTGAAGAGAAGGATGAAGGCGGAAGGATGAAGAGGAGTGCGTTGCCTCGGGGAAAATGCGCCGGTTCTAAAAAAGCCGCGTAGCGCACTCTTCTTCATCCTTCCGCCTTCATCCTTCATCCTTTTCCCAAGCTTCTCTCCCATTCGGAGATGAAATCCCAGAATCAGTATAATGCATTTTACTGCAATGGGTTGATACAGCGCGGTGAGTTGGGTAACCAGAACGGTCAACCCCAGCTCCCGAACCCCAAATTCTCGTGCTCAAATCCTGCTTCTCCCGACTGACGAAACTTTCCTCCGGAAATCGATTCCTTCTCTCCGCGCTGCTCGCGGCGTGCTCGCCGGCTCTGGTCCTGGCGGAAGCGCCCTCGGGCGATGTGCCGCCGCCGTGGGCTTATGCGGTCGATCCCCCCGGAGTGAAGGCGCCGAAGGATGACGGCACGCTGCGCCATGTGCCGAACAGCACTCTGGCCTTGACGCTCAGCCAGGTGCGCGACGGCTTCGTCTCGCCGGACTGGCATCCGGACGCTCACCCGCCGCTCGCTCCGATCGTGGCCCATGGCCGCAAGCCGGAGGTGATGGCCTGCGGCTATTGCCATCGCGCCGAAGGCACCGGTGGGCCGGAGAATGCCAGCGTCGCGGGATTGCCTGCCGCTTACATCATCCAGCAAATGGCGGATTTCAAAAGCGGCGCACGGAGCACTTCGATGCCCGAGCGCGCACCGCAGAAGAACATGATGGCGCTGGCCAAGAAGCTGACGCCCGCGGAAGTCGAAGAAGCGGCCGCCTACTTCTCCAGTCTCAAGCTGCGCCCCATTATGCGCGTGATCGAGTCGGACATGGTGCCTGAGACCTATGTCCACGGCTGGCACCTCGCGAATCTTAACAACGGGAAGAAAGAGCCGATCGGCCAGCGGATCATCGAAATGCCCGAGGATCTCGAGCAATTCGTCAGCCGGGATGCGCATTCGGTGTTCATCGCCTATGTGCCGCCGGGGAGCATTGAGAAGGGCAAGGTTTTGGCGACGACCGGCGGCGGTCGCACCATTCAGTGCACCATTTGCCATGGCCCCGATCTGCGGGGCTTGAGCCACATAGACACCGCGGCGGCGACGGGGAAAGTCGACGCCGGCGCGGCGTCGCTGCTCAAAACGCCGATCCCGGGCATCGCCGGCCGTTCGCCGACCTACATCGTGCGCCAGCTTTTCGATATCCAGCACGGCGTCCGCGCCGGCGCTGGCACGGTGCTCATGAAGCCGACCGTGGAGAAACTCACGATGGAAGATATGATCGACCTCGCAGCGTACGCGTCTTCGTTGCAGCCGTAAGACGGGCGATCGCGGTTGCATCTATGAGGGACGCTGGACAGGGATGCGCGAAGCGCTCGAAAAAACGCCTGTCATCCTGAGCGAAGCGGGGAAGCATGGGCGGAGTCGAAGGACCTCCAGCCTCCGTGGGTTTTCTGTGCGGAGCCACCCCGTAGAATCGTGCCCGCGCGCCATTCCCGCGGATCTCTCAAAACGCTTCCAGCCAATCCTCCGAAAGCTCCTTCCATCGCGGGTTCATCTGTTCAATGAGAGCGACCTTCTTCTCCCGCCGCCAGTCTTTGAGCTGCTTCTCCCGCGCAATCGCGGAAAGCGGATCGGGAAACTGCGCGTAGTATACAAGCACGATGCAATGATACCGCTGAGTGATGACGTCTTCTCCGGGTTGCGGTGTTGCCAGAGTCGCGCCGGAAGATCATTCGTCACGCCAATGTAGAGGGTTTTGCGCCCCTTGTCGGTCAGGATGTAGACGTAGTAATCACGGTTCATCTGCTGGGGAAGGCATAAGAGCAGGAAGGATCTCACATATTCCGGGCAAAGCCGTGGAAAAAATGAACGCATGGTCACTCAAGTCGGGAAGCTCCGCGCGAGAACCCACGGAAGTTGGAGGTCCTTCGACTCCGCCCATGCTTCCCCGCTCCGCTCAGGATGACCCGTTTTTTTTGGAGGGCGCTTCGCGCGCTTTTTGCCGAACGCCCAGTGGTAATCAGTCCTACCTCCCCGGCGCCAACTCGAACAGCCAGCCCTTGAGATATTCGGTCTCGGGAATGGTCGTGACGATGGGGTGATCGGGGCCTTGCGAGTAATACTCGAGCTGGCGCAGCGTCTTCTTCGCGTCGACGGCGGCTTCGTTGATCACTTCCTTGAAAATCTCGCTGGTCACGTGGTGCGAGCAGCAGAAGGTGGCGAGCAGGCCGTCGGTGTTCAGCAGCTTGAGCGCGCGCAGGTGGATCTCCTTGTAGCCGCGCATGGCGTCGCCGAGCTTGCCCTTGCTCTTGGTGAATGAGGGCGGGTCGAGGATGATCAGGTCATAACGGGCCTGCTGGCGTTCGAGGTCCTTGAGCAGGTCGAAGACATTGGCCGCGTAGGCTTCCACGCTGAGGTTGTTGCGCTGGGCGTTGCGGCGGACGAGTTCGATGCACTCGGCGCTGATCTCGACGGCTTGCACCTGAGTCGCGCCGGCCTTGGCGCAGGCCAGGGCGAACGCGCCTTGGTTGGTGAAGCAATCAAGCACCTTGCGCCCCTTGGCGTGGGCGGCGACGGCGGTGTAGTTCGCCAATTGATCGAGATAAAAGCCGGTCTTCTGTCCCTGCATGAGGTCGATCTCGAAGGTGATGCCGTCGACGGAGATTTCAAACGGGCCGGGCGCGGCGCCGGCGAGCACGCCGGTGTGCAGCTCGAGGCCCTCGGCTTTGCGAATGGGGGCGTCGTTGCGTTCGATGATGGACTTCGGCTGGAGCAGGCCCTGCAGCGCCTCGGTGAGCAGGGCTTTGCGCTGGTCCATGGCCAGGGTGAGCGTCTGCACCACGAGGTGGTCGCCGTAGCGGTCGACGATCACGCCGGGCAGGCCATCGCTCTCGCTCCAGACGAGGCGGCAAAGGCGCGGGTCGACCTGGCGTCGTGTGCGGTAATCGATCGCCTGCTTCAGGCGGCGCTGGAAAAAGTCGAGGTCGAGATCCTGGCGCTGGCGCGAAAAACGCCGGGCGACGATCTGGGATTGCGCATTGTAGATGGCCGAGCCGATCAGCCGGTCCTGGCCGTCCTTGAGCGAGACGACGTCGCCATTGGCCGGCTGGCCGAAGGTCTTCAGCACTTCGCTGGTATACACCCAATCGTGACCGTGAAGGATGCGTGAGCGAGGTTTGATGATGAGTCCGGCCATAGGTGGGCGGGGAAGATAGGTGCGGATGGGGGAGGAGCCAAGGGGAATGACGAATGCCGAATTTTGAATGACGAATGTCCGGGGCGTTACCTGGCTCCGGGCGCTTCCTTGCTCGCTTTCTGGCAACTTTGCGGCTACTCTAAATCCTCCTTTTGAACGGCCATTTTCGCGACCTGTCGAATGATTGCTCCCTCCATGCCTCTGCGTTTTTCTGCCCTGCTTTTTGTCCTCGCGGTGCTGCCTCTGGCGGGGTTGCGCGCGGCGGATACCGACAAGGACAAGGGGGCGGCGGCGCTCGGATTGCTAAAGGCGATCGATGAAGGGTTTGTGCAGGTTTACGAGAGGGTGGCGCCGTCGGTGGTGGTCATCGATGCCAGCAAACGGCCGCTGGATGATGACGACGAGGTGCCGCGGGGTTTTGAATTCTTTCTGAATGATGGCCAGCCGACGCGGCGCGAGCCGGACAAGGAGAGTGGCTCGAAGTCGCCCAAACCGCCGGGAGTTCTGACGCGTAGCGAGGGCTCGGGCTTTGTGGTGCGAGCGGATGGATACATCATCACCAACCAGCATGTGGTCGCGGATGCGGAGAAGCTCACGGTGCGGCTCAAGGATGGCCGCACGCTGCCTGGCAAGGTGATCGGGACCGATGACCGGACGGATATCGCGGTAGTGAAGATCGAGGCGAAGGATTTGCCGACTGTGGAGTGGGGGGACAGCGAGAAGCTGCGGGTCGGGCAACTGGTGTGTGCCATTGGGGCTCCGTTCAGCCAGGATTACAGTTTCACCGTGGGTTGGGTGAGCGGGAAGAATCGCACGAATCTCCTCGGGCCGACTTCGACGACGATCCTCTACGAAGATTACATCCAGACCGATGCCTTCATCAACCCGGGCAACAGCGGTGGCCCGCTCTTCGATGTGGAAGGAAAGATCGTCGGGATGAATACGCTCATCAATGGCATCGGGCATCAGCTCGCCTTTGCCATTCCCGCGGCGATGTTGCAGGATGTGGCGCAGCAACTCATCACCACCGGCAAGGTGCAACGGCCGTGGCTGGGGATTCGCATCGAGACGCTGGCGGACAATGCCACGCTGCGCGCGCATCTGACCGGGATCGAGCAGGGCGTGGTGGTCGATACCGTGGAAGCGGATGCTCCGGCCTACAAGAGCGACTTGCGGCCGGCGGACGTGATTACCGAGGTCGACGGCGCAAAGGTGAACTCGGCGCATGATCTGCAGCGCATGATTTTAAAAAAGAAGATCGGCCAGCCGGTGCATCTCACCGTCTGGCGCGGCGGGAACACGCTGCAGATTGCCGTGGCCACGGGGGAATTGCCGACGGAAGTGACGAAGGTGGCCAATGTCGGGCCCCCGAAGGAAGGGCCGGCCGCCAAGGCGGAAACGCTCGGGCTGAAACTGCGCGATGGGAAACCGAAAGGCGCGCAAGTGGTGAGCGTGGCTGCGGGCAGCCCGGCGGCGCATGCGGAGATTTTCCCGGATGACCTCGTCACCGAGGTGGAGGGCAAGCCGGTGAACGACGCGGCGGGTTGTGTTTCGGCGATCACGACCGGTCTCGTGACGAAGGGGAACAAAGGCATCCTGCTCAACGTGGAGCGTCAAGGCCGGCGCGCCTTTGTCATCCTGAATCCGCACCTGCCGTCGTTCCCTTGATGAACTGAAGACTTTCCTTGGTTGGGGCGGCCGGTGCTGCACGAGCAGCACCGGCCGTTGCTTTTGGGAAGTGGATTCGGATTGCAACCCGCTCATTTCACGCAATTTTCAGCGCTGCATGAATTCCCCTGATCGTCGAGCCGCACGGCCGCACTTGCGGGCGGCAGCGCTCGCGCTGGCGCTGGCGGCGCTGGGCCTTGCCGGGGAATGGTGGCATATGCGCCGCATCGAGCAGCAGCTTCTGCCGGTGGTGACGTCGGAAAGCGCCAGCGTCAAGGATCTGGGAATCGTCTGGCAGGAGGAGACATTTGCCCGGTCGGATGTGCTGCCGCTCTATGGCAGCTCGGAACTCATCAAGCGGGCGCCGAATAAGGCGAGCCAGTTCTTCGCCAGTTATCCCACCGGATTCGCCGTATCGCCCGTGGGCCGGCCGAGTTGCACGACGCTCATCCTGCTGGAAAAGCTCGCCGCCTCCGCCGGTCAGGCGAGGGGCCACAAGGTGGTGCTCTGCATGTCCCCGAGCTGGTTCGTGACGAAGGGGGCGAACCACGACGGCTTTGGCGGTAATTTTTCCATGATGCAAGCGAGTGAGCTCTTTTTCAGTGCACCGCTCAGCTTGCCGTTGAAGCGCAGCATCGCCGGACGCATGCTACGTTACCCGGAGGTGTTCAAGAAAAACCCGTTGCTCGCGGCGGCCGTGCCCAGCCTGGCCAGTGATCGCCCGCGGGACCGGTGGATCTACTTCGCCTGTTTGCCGCTGGGCCGCCTGCAAAACATGGTCTACCGATTGCAGGATCACTTCGAAGTGCTGGATCACCTGAAGGACGATCGGCAGATCCGCCGCCCGGTGAAACGCCAGGAATCGGCGACGGACTGGGAGGCGCTGCTGGCGGCTTCGCAAAGGAACTGGGTACCGCTGCCGGCGGATATCGATGAGCCGGACCGGACGCGCGTCTTCACCGGTGATGGAATGTTTCTCCAATCGCTGCAACATTCCTATGAATGGGGCGACATGGATCTGCTCCTGCGAGCGACACGGGAACTCGGCCTCGATCCACTGCTGCTCAGCCTGCCACTCGAGTACGGCCACTACGAGCGCATGGGCGTTTCGCGCAGCAGCATCGATGCTTACCTGTGGCGCCTGAACGAATCTGCCCGGCATTATCAAATCCCCGTGGTGGATTTCGCCGAGCTGGTCGAAGATCCCCGACTTTTTGCGGATCACAACGGGCACCCAAATGGCACCGGCTGGCTTTATATCGACCGCGCGCTGGACGATTTCTATCACGGTCGCCCGCCAGGTCATCGCCTGACCTTGCCGCGAGACCAGGAAATGCTGCCGAGCGAAACGAGCAGCCGTTAGTAATCCTCGGACTGGTCGCCTTCCGCTTCCTCGGTCAGCGCCTTGGTCAGGGACTCCTGGAACATCAGGAAGCGCTTGGTGACGAAGAGCGGGTCGCGCTGCTCGCGCGGGTCGACGAAGGCCTCGAGGAATTCCTCGATGGTCATTTCCTCGTAGTCCTCGGCATCCGTTTCCCACAAGCGATCGGCAAAGGCGACCTTGTGCGTGGCTTCGAAGCAGCAGAGCGCGAGTTCGAAGTCGAGGTCGTCAAATTCATCGCCGAAGAGTTCCACGATGTGCGTCGTGGCATCGCACTGGATCAGGTCGTCGCTGATGAAGTGCAGGATGCTGATGAACGAAGTAACGTAGTAACTCATGGCTGTGCGGAACGGCGGACGATAGGGCAGGCGGCTTACTTGGCCGGAGCGGCGGTGGCGAGGAAATCGAGGAACTTCTTGCGCGAATCCTTTACCAGCGCGGCGGGGCCGGTCATTTTGACGAAGATGTTGCCTTCCGGATCTTCGATGATGGCGCCGAGCAGGGCGTAATTTTCGTGGCTGGTGGCGGGCGGTCCACCGGCCATGCCGCCGCTGGCATAGGTGCCTTCGGCCGAGACGATCGTCACCTTCTTGCCGGCGATCTCCTCGGACTCGACCTTGGCCGCGTTTTCATTGCCGCGGAACTGGCTGACCCAACGTTGGGCATTGGCCTGGACATCGCCGCCGCTGCCGGCGCCGAAATAGAAGAAAGTCACCTCCGCGGATTCGCCCTTGGCGCCGGGGATGCTGAGCTGCGCCTTGCGCATCGGGGAACTCACCTCGACCCATGTCCAATCCGCCGGGCGCTTGAAAGTGAGGCCGCCCACCGGGAAGGTGGCGGGGTCTTCGGCGCGCAAGGAGACGGCGCCGAGGAGGCACAGAGCAAGGAGGGCGAGGCGTTTCATAGGGCAGCTTGTGTAGAGCCGGCAGGCCATGCGCGCAAGGAAAGACCCGCCCCTTATTTGACGGGCGGGGTGTTCGCACAGCGTCCGCTGGTTTCGAATTCCGTAAGGTTGACGACCGTCGTGGCCGCAATATTGTCCAGGGCGTTGCGAGTGAAAAAGGCCTGATGCCCAGTGATTAACACATTCGGGAAAGTGAGCAGCCGGGTAAAAATATCGTCGGCGATGATCTGGTCCGACAAGTCCTCGAAGAAGAGGTCGCCCTCCTCTTCATAGACATCGAGGCCGAGGTAACCGACCCGGCCGGATTTCAGCGCCTCGATGACCGCCAGGGTATCGATCAGCGCTCCGCGGCTGGTGTTGATGATCATCACGCCGTCCCGCATTTTCGACAGAGCGTCATTGCCGATGAGGTGATGGTTTTCCGGCGTGAGCGGGCAATGCAGGGAGATGATGTGGGCCGTACGGAAGAGATGATCGAGTGGCACGAACTCGACGCCCAGGGCCACGCATTCTGTATTGGGAAAAGGATCGTAGGCAATGACCTGGCAGCCGAGGCCGAGGAGAATTTTTGCAGTCGTCGCGCCGATTTTGCCGCTGCCGACGAGGCCGACGGTACGACCGTGAAAATCGAAACCCAACAGGCCATCGAGCGAGAAATTGCCCTCGCGGACGCGATTGTAGGCGCGGTGAATCTGCCGATTAAGCGTGAGCATCAGCGCCACGGTGTGCTCCGCCACCGCGAAGGGAGAATAGGCGGGCACGCGCCCCACGCCGATGCCGAGCCGGGCGGCCGTCGCGAGGTCGACATTATTGAAACCCGCGCAACGCAGGGCAATGAACCGCACGCCGAGCCTGGCCAGTTCCTCGAGAACCTCGGCGTTGACTGTGTCATTCACAAAGACGCAAATCGCCTCCGAGCCCTTGGCGAGCGCGACGGTCTCGGCGGTCAGATGCGGCTCGAGGAAACGCAGATGGTGTCTGCCCTCGTTGACCGTGAGAAAAGAGGCCTGGTCGTATTTCTTCGTGCTAAAAAAGGAAACGTTCATTGGGGGAAGTTGATAGTGGAGGGTTGATAGTTGATAGCCGCATCTAGTGGGCGGAAACGGGTGAGTATTGGGAGTTCCTTTCTGAGCTGCGCGCGACTTTGGCCGGAGACATCCGCAGTCCAAAACGCGGCTATCAACTATCCACTATCAGCCATCAACTTTCTTCCTCCCCCAGCGCAGCTTGGCGCTGGCGGAGCGCGGATTGGCCCGCAGTTCCTCGGCTCCCGGGCGCAGGACGTCCCGGGCGATTTCGGAGTAGAGGCCATCCTGCAGGCCGGTCTTGAAGGCGTGCTTCACGCGCCGGTCTTCGCCGGAATGGAAAGTGAGGATGGCGATGCGTCCGCCGGGGCGCAGACATTGCGGAAGGTGGCGCAGGAAGGTATCGAGCGCGCTGAATTCATCGTTCACCGCGATGCGCAGGGCCTGAAAGACCCGGCGGATGGTATCGGTGGGGTCGATGCGGGGGAGCGAGGCGAGCGCGCTGCGGATGACCGCAGCGAGTGCGGTGGTCGTGGTGATGGGGGTGTGGGCCTGGACGTCGAGGAGCGCGCGGGCGAGGAGCGCGGCGTTCGGTTCGTCGGCGTTTTCCGTGAGCATTTGCTCGAGCTTGGGAGCGTTGGTCGAGGCGAGCAGGCCGGAGGCGGGTTGGCCGCGCTCGGGGTTCATGCGCAAATCGAGCGGACCCTCGACCTTGAAGGTGAAGCCGCGCGATGGGTTGTCGATTTGCATCGAAGACAGGCCGAGGTCGGCGAGGACGACGTCGGCGCCTTCGGGCGCCTCGCGAGCGATCAAGGCCGGCAGGCCGGCGTAGTTCATGCGCTGCGCGGTGAAGACGTCGGGGCCGAAGCCGAGGGCACGCAGGCGTGCTTCGGTCTTGGGCAGTTCGAGCGGGTCGACATCGAGGCCGATGAGGCGTCCGCCGGGCGTGATCCGCTGCAGGATTTCCCGCGAGTGGCCGCCGTAACCGAGCGTGGCGTCGATGGCGAATTCGCCCGGCTTCGGCGCGAGGATTTCCATGATCTCGCTGACCATGATCGGCCGATGCATACCGGCGGGCGTCTTGCCGCTGGCCAGCACTTTCTCGACATCCGACGCATAGCGATCCGGTTGATGTTCCTTGTATTTCTCGTGGAAATGCCGCGGATTTTTCCCCGAGTAACGGGGGCGTCGGCGCGGCTTTTCTGGCACGGGATCGGTCATGGATGGACAGTTTAGTATCGAGCTCCAGAAGTTCGATACGGAAAGCGGGTTCATTTGCGATTGGCGCGCGGGCTGATTTTCCGCTTACGCTGGCCCATGCCCTCGCGCTTCCCCCAAGTCGCCGCTCTCCTCGCTCTCATGACCACTGCCGCCGCTCTTCGCGCCGCTGAACCGTCCTTTCCCGATCCGAAATCCCTGCCGGTGCACGTCGCGCTGCCCGACCCGCTTGTCCTGACCGATGGCCAGGCCGTGACCACGCGCGAAGCTTGGCAGGAAAAGCGTGTCCCGGAATTGCGCGCCCTCTTCCAGCACTACGAATACGGCGTTTTCCCTCCGCCCGCGAAGGTCACGGCGAAAGTCCTGCGCGAGGATAAGGCGGCGCTCGGCGGCAAGGCGACATTGCGCGAGATCGTGCTTTCGCTTTCCCAGCCGGAAGGCGCGGAGATTCATCTGCTGCTCGTCACGCCCAACGACGCGAAGAAAGCGTCGCCGGTCTTTCTCGGTCTGAATTTCAACGGTAACCACGCGCTGCTCGCTGATCCGCAAATCTTCGTGCCGGCGACCTGGAAATCGCACAAGGGACAAACGCTGGAGCAGAGCCGTGGTTCGGAGTTGGACACGTGGGCCGTGGATCAAACGATCGCGCGTGGTTACGCCCTGGCGACGTTCTGGAACAGCGAAGTCGTGCCCGATGACAAGGATGCCGCGGAAGCGATGCTGAAGAAATTTCGCCTCCTGTCGAGGGTGGCGGATCTCTACAAAAATCCCACTGGTGACGCGTCTGTCAGGATTTCCGCAAGTGATGTCGGCGAACGCGGGCCAAGTGACACCGCGACCATCGCCGCCTGGGCCTGGTGCCTGAGCCGCGCGGTGGATTATCTCGTGACCGATCCGGCGATCGATGCGAAGCGCATCGCCGTCGTCGGCCATTCGCGCAATGGCAAGACCGCGCTGCTCGCCGCGGCGTTTGACGATCGCATCGCGCTCGCCGTCCCGAGCCAGGCGGGCTGCGGCGGCTCGGCGCCGTGCCGAGTCTCCGAGGAATTAGCGAAGGAAGGCCCCAATGGCCGCCCGACGGTCGAGACCGTGCGGCAGATCAACAAATCCTTCCCGCACTGGTTCTGCGGCAACTTCAAGGCTTTCAACGACGAACCCGCGCGTCTGCCTTTCGATCAGCACGAACTAATCGCCCTCTGCGCTCCGCGCCCGGTGCTGCTCTCCTGCGCGACGGAAGATGTGTGGGCCAATCCGTCCGGACAGTTCGAGATGCTGCGCGCCGCCGATCCGGTCTACAAGTTGGTTGCCGGCGATGGCCTTGGCGCGACGGAGATGCCTGCGGTCAGTACGCCGCTCCCGAGTCGCTTGGGATATTACATCCGCCCGGGGAAGCATTCGATGACGCGGTCGGATTGGGCGGTGTGGCTGGACTATGCGGACAAATGGCTTCGGCGGTGAGGGGCGGATGAGTTGAGAGTTGAGAGCCGTCGCTTGGTTTGCTGGGGGCTGGTGAGCCATGGTGCCCGCACCTCGAGTCGCGTGATTTGGCGCGGCAGCGTCTTGGAGTGCGGCGTTGCATCCGCCGCTTTGGGAGCCGGTCCTCGAAAAGCGGCGGGTGCAACGCCGCACTCCAAGAACGCAAGCGTCCGTGGTTCGCTTTCACTTGAGCGCTATCCCCCCAAAAAGAAGAAAGCCGGTTTTCGTCTGCCTCTAGGCAGGCCGAAAACCGGCTCTCAACAATCAACTCTCAACCAGCCTTACTTCACTTCCGGATTCGGCGTGGCGCTGCCTTCGGCGAGGCCGAGCGCCCACTTGATGCCGCCCAGGATGTGCGCCTGGTACTGCTTGCTGATTTCCGGCGTGTTGACGCGGCCCTTGAGGTTCGGATCGTCGCTCCACAGGTCTTCGCGGTGGCCGAGCGAGGTGTAGAAGACGCGGCCTTTGCCAGCCATCTTGCACCAGGAGACGGGGAAGAAGACTTGCAGCGAGGTTTCGTTCGGATCATGGCGCATGAACCACAGCATGTGCACCTTCGAGCGGTCCTGGCTCTTGATGTGATACATCTCTTCCTGCTTGATGTTCCAGGTCTCGCCGATGCCGGCGTTGGCCGGATGCGCCTTGTCGGCC
>Ga0207667_10002212_pt1 | contig 24417 bp, 13 predicted proteins | sample KBSCornC52_FD_184301 | JGI IMG/M metagenome (GOLD analysis project Ga0207667, IMG submission 184301) | Corn rhizosphere microbial communities from Kellogg Biological Station, Michigan, USA - KBS Corn C5-2 (SPAdes) (version 2) | ecosystem: Host-associated > Plants > Roots > Rhizosphere > Soil ...
TTTCTTTTTTTTTTTTTTGCAGGATGAGCTACTAAAATTAGTATTTGATTTCTATTTTACGGAGAGCTAGTGTCGTCTATAAATTAAACGGTGTATTAGTAATTCGTAGACCGTAGTGATCTTCGGATATCCATACCCAAAGGGTCAGGATATTCGTAGACCGTAGTGATCTTCGGATATCCATACCCAAAGGGTCAGGATATCCTTTGGGTATGGATAAGAAAAAAAATTTTTTTTAGTTAAAATTTATAAGTGACGTAATCAATATATTAATTATATTTTTTTATATCTATAAAAGGTTATAATGAATAGATTGATTATGTCTAATCTTAATTGAGCTTGGTGATGGCTCTGATTGAACACTGTCCAAATGCTTGACACATGCTAATCGAACGTTTAATTCAATATATTTAATATCTTAAAAAAAAAGAAGTTATATTTTTTATTAAAAGTGGTGAACAGGTGAGTAATAAAAAATATTTACAACCTACCTTAAAGTTAGGGAAAATCCCTTATATTAATAAAAGTTGTTTTTGTTTAATTTATTTTTTTTTTTTTAAATAAATTAAACAAGCCTTATAAGATATTATATTCTTATATAAGTTCTGCTTTAAGATGAATCGTAATAAATTCGGGATAGGTAGTAGTTAAGGTAATGGCTTAACTAGCTTATAATTCGCGTAGTCGAAACTGAGAGGTTGATCGACCACATTGGGGATGAGAAAATCCCAATGCAAGTACGTACAGCAGTGAGGAATCTTGGTCAATGGCCTAACGGCTGAACTGGCAATTTGGAAGAACGGAAAGAGTACGCTCTTAGAATCTAATCACGAATAAAGTTCTAAGTATATAATTGATAATGACAATATATATATTATGTCTTGGCTAATTGCGTGCCAGCAGTCGCGGTAATACGTAAGAGACTAGTGTTATTCATCTTTATTAGGTGCTTTATGATGTGGGATATCATATATATGTGCCAGTTTTAAATTATCAAACTCCGGGGACGCCCTAAAACCATTCGTACTAAACCAAATATGAAAATATTTGAGTGGCTGAGCTAATTCCTTAGGTAGAGTAATAAGCGAATGGATGATGGAAACTGAAATGGGTTATCGCGGATCTAAGTCAGTATTGTTAAGTGGTGATAGTACTGTAAAAGAGCAACGAGTAGATGGTAGTTGACAATTGCTTAATTGCAAGAGTTTAAGGTGTACTCTAATGGGTTTCGAAAGAAATTATCAGATCAGAATCCCTTCTAATAAATTAGATAAAAAGATCAGGTTTTATTCTACAACTAGGCATATTATTAACCAAACTAATTTAAATCCTTGATTTTTAACTGGATTTATTGACGGTGAGGGATGTTTTAGAATAGCTTTAACTAAGATCAACAGAGAAATAGGTTGAAGAGTACAACTTTTTTTCCAAATTAATCTTCATGATAAAGATAGAGCATTATTAGAAAGCATTAAAAATTTTCTAGGAGTAGGGCAAATTCATGTATCTGGAAAAAATCTTATTCAATATAGAATACAAGTTTTAGATGAAATTACTGTGCTTTTGAAGCATTTAGATAAATATCCGTTAATTACTAAAAAAAAAGCGGATTACTTACTTTTTAAAGCCGCTTATGAACTAATTAAATTAAAGGAACACTTAACTAAAGATGGTCTTTTAAAAATAGCTTCTCTTAAGGCTTCTTTAAATTTAGGTCTATCAGAACAATTAAAGGTTGCTTTTCCTAATATTATACCAGCTATAAGAAATACAGATTATTCAATTAGTATTCCAAGTTGTAACTGATTATCTGGATTTGTGACAGCTGAAGGTTGTTTTATGGTAGGTTTTTCTAAATCTAAGACGTTCACTGGATATCAAATATATTTAAGTTTATTTATAACTCAACACATACGTGATGAGCTGTTGATGGAAAGTTTGATAGGTTACTTAGGTTGTGGTAAATTAACAAGAAAAAGGGATACATATGAATTCCAAGTTTTCAAATTTATCGACATTACTGATAAAGTCATAGTTTTTTTTGAAAAGTATCCTATCTTAGGTGATAAGGCCAAAGATTTTGCCGATTTTTGTTATGTAGCAGATTTAATGAAAAATAAAGTTCATTTAACTGTAGAAGGTGCGGCCAAAATACAAAAAATCAAGGAGGGTATGAATAAAGGTAGGCAATCTATAGGGCAAATTGAATAAGATTTATCCTCTTAATTTTATGATAAATCTGAAAAGATTTACACTCTTTGCTCAGGGTGTAAATTGCCGTGTTAAAGGGTACCTAGACGGTTATAATTCCAATATTAAAGGAAAATGTAACTAGAGTTTTATATGAAAAGGTAGTACTATAGGAGGAGAGATAAAATTCTGTGATACTTAGAGGACTGGTTAAGGCGAAGGCAACCTTTTATCTTAAAACTGACGTTGAAGGACGAAGGCAAAGGGCACGAAAAGGATGTGCGATCTATATTTATTTGATTAGAACTGTTGAAATATATCTTTGTGAAGCACGAATATAGATTCAACAATGTATTTCGTTTTACATTAGCCTATCTAGATATGCATTACGGGTAACTGTTTTGTATAAAGCTCTACCTCTAAAAAAAAAAGAGAGGAGGCCTAAGTTGATGCTTTGGTCTGAGAAAAGTATTCTATAAGAAAAGAATATTGGCTTTCTTCTAGGGTTAGAGAAATCGAACCAATATAACTAAAACTTTATTTATCCTTTGTGGATACACTGGAAATAGATAGTGAACTGGCATCTAACGAGTCCTTGGTTAGATGAAAACGAACTCATAGTTAGTAAAGTAAAGTTGGAACCTAAGGAAGAGTTGTTTTAATCAAAGAAAAAGAGTAACACCTATAATCTGCAAACTGATAAAAGTTGCAGGGCTTACTGTAAAGTAGGCTATCGATTAGAGGTGATAGGACAACGTAAAAAGCGAATGCAATTTTGTAATGAAATTGATAGGGATATACCTGACTTGAAAGAGTGCTGACTTACGTATGGATGTGTGTTGTGTTTATGTTTACCATTATATACTAATAAATATATCCTGAGAATTTTATATATAATTACTTCCTTGTCTTAATAGGACGTAGGTGCGGATAAGAGGTGGTTATTAGAAATTTTTTTTTTGTATACATCACGCTGTTTTACGTTTGATGATAATAAAATTATTTTGGCCTATAATATAGAAAATTTGCATTTATATTTGTAATTAAAGAATGAAAAATTTTAACTGAATTAGTTGATTTGTGGGTTTTTCTGATGCTGAAGGTAATTTCCAGGTATATCCAAAGAAGCGGATTTTGAAATCAGGTGAAGTTAGTAAGTACAATGTTGGGTTGGGGTTTCATCTTTCTTTGCATAGTAGGGATCTCGAGCTTTTACAAAGTATTCACAATAATATAAATAACATAGGGATTTTTTACGAACACAAATTAAGGGACGAAGTTAGAATAGCTGTTAATGATCGTACTGGTTTAAGGACATTAATAGATATTTTTGATTCATTCCCTTTAGTAACTATCCATCAGAAGACTAGATACAATTTATTAAAGGAATTTTTAGTTAATGATATTAAAGAATTCAAGACTTTGGAAGCATTTAATATTTTTAAGGAAGAATGTTTATATAATATAAATTTAGCAGGCTCTGCTTACCCTAGTACTATATCCGATTATGATAGTCAGATATCTAACGGTAAATTTGACAGTTGAATAGTTGGATTTATAAACGGAGAGGGTTGTTTTTATTTAAATAAAGGAAAATGTAATTTCTTTATTGAACACACAGATTTGCAAGCTTTAGAGATAATCAAAAAAAGATTATCATTTGGTCCTAGTATTGTAGCTAGATCTGCTAGAGCACGTGATGCAGGTAAAAGTATAAAACCTACTTACGTGTTAATAGTATCAAGCAAGAATGATATTAATAATCTTATCCAGTTTCTGGATAGGGAGGAAGTTCAATTAGCAGGACATAAATTCAGTCAATATTCTGATTGAAGAACTGAATGATTTAAATTAAAAGATTAGTATATATTGGTAATAATTAGACGCAGTATACGTTTGAGCCGTATGCCATGAAAGTGGCACGTACGGTTCTAAGAGGGGGAAAGTCCGAGAGGACCTACCTATCTCAACTAGATACCCAAGTAGTCTTTGCAGAAAAATATGAATGCCATAGGTCAGCTGACTCTCCTAGAGTGCCAGAGCCATTTAGAGTAAGCCATGCACACTTCGTAGCTTTTATCTAGGTTGCTTTTAAATATATTATTATTTAATAGCGCTCGCGCTCTATTAAATAATAATAATACTATACTTAGTATTTAAAGTATAGCTGTGTTTTTTTTTAGTATAGAAAAAAAAATTAGTTTACAGCGGAGTCATCAGTAGTTGGTCTATAAATGAAAGTGTAAGCATTTCACCTCAAGAGTAAATTGGCAACAACGGAACTGAAATCACTAGACCGTTTCTGACACCAGTAGTGAAGTATGTGTGCGACGTGTAAAGCGGATTATAGTAATGTGGTTCGAATCCACTAACCTTATCCTAGGGTTAACGCTAATTGGACGGGCTATTCAGTAATGATATGTTCGAAGCTCCAATGACAATGTAGCCCTTTAATGTAAGAATTTTTCTTCCAGGGAGCTAGCGTGCATAAATCATGGGAAGCGAAAGCAAAGGTGGCGATTGAAGCTTCATTACACTACTAGCGTAAAGCAAATTTGTGGTTGGTGAATATTTTACGTACTAATGTTCACATAGGATCTTATACCACTGGAGTAAAGCCACCTCCCTAAAATTTATATGGAGGTATTATAATCTGAACACGGTAAGTCCTTATTTCTACCTAGGAATTAGTAATAGATTAATTACGAATTATAACGTAGTTAAGATATTGTCTATTTTGCATTAGGAGGCGTTATATATTAACAAATTAACGTATCAGGGTAAGGATAAAGGAGAAGTTAAAAAGCGAATGCCTTACCATATAAAGTAAGGATAAAGTTAATAAAAAAAATTAAAATAAAATATGGCTGCTGCAGCTGCGCAGTATTCGATGTTTATCGTCATTGTGCTATTTATTCTTATAAATATAGCCTGGCCGCCTAAGGGTAGATAGCTAGTTATTCGACTTATTTCGTAAGGTAAAGCGCTCCGCTCTTTTTATTACTTCAGCGGAGCTGATGTTTCTGTCATTTTCTATAGTGCAAACTAGCGAATAAAGTATTGCATTAATTTGTAAAAATAAATTAATATAATGAAAAATTTAGCTAAACCTGAAAACACAATAATCAATTCTTCCTTCAGCTGATACATTACAGGATTAGTTGATGGTGAGGGTAGTTTTTCTATAGCTATTAGCAAAAATACTTCTCGTTCATTAGGTTACATAGTTAGTGTTAGTTTTGAGATAGCTTTACAAGCATCGGACAAACACATTTTACTTAAGTTAAAAGAATATTTCGGTGTTGGTGGGTTATACAAGCACGGAGAAGATATGTATCGTTATAAAGTTAGTTCCGCAAAGGATATTCAAAACAGGGTAATACCTCATTTTAATAAATTTCCTTTACAAACACAGAAGGGTGCAGATTTTTATCTTTTCCAGCAAGTTATCTCTATAATGACTAGAGGACCTCTAACACCAAAAGATTTACAGAATATTGTTAATATTAAAGCAGTTATTAATAGAGGATTATCTTCAACCTTAAAGTTGGCTTTCCCTGATACTATCCCCTCTTCTAGACCGGTAATACCTTTTGATAGGATACCGCACCCTGAATGAGTGCGTGGTTTTACAGAGGCGGAAGGTTGCTTTTTCGTTACTTTGATGAAAAATTCTTATCTTAGGATAGGAGTACAAGTAACTTTAGGGTTTATACTGACTCAACACTCTAGAGATAGAGATTTACTGAAAGGCTTAGTGTCTTTCTTCGGTTGCGGTAATTATAGTGAGCGAGCTATGATAGGTAAAGCCGGAGATTTTAAGGTTTCGGCTTTGAAAGATATAACTCAAAAAATTATACCTTTTTTTAAAGAATATCCCTTGTTAGGTGCTAAGATCTTAAGTTTTAAACGTTTATGTCTTATAGCTGAGATAATGGAAGCCAAAGGTCATTTTTCAGAAGAAGGCTTAAAGAAAATAAAGGATATAAAATCAAAATCTTCACTGTAATTCGTTTTATTTAACAATATGTTGTACTTAGTATATATGACTTTATCCTATTCATCGTCTGGGTGACGATGACGATGTATTTTTAATTTACCTAGGACCGATAGCCCTGCGCTTTTTTTTTTTAAAGGAAACGCTAGGGTTATTTCCTTTAAATTTTTTTTATTTAACTTACCTTAAAGGTGCTGACTTAACATACGGCATAAATTTAACCTGAACTCTGCTTCGTTGTGTGTAGTAGGAGCAGAGATATAAAATATATAAACTTATTAAAAAGAATAAAAGATTATAAGTAGCTTACTTAGTGAGGTATCATTTACATTAGTGAATGGCAAGCTTAAGTTATTTTTGTATTGCTAATGCTAATGTTAATGTTAATGCTACATTTTATACAGGAAATTTGTGTTTGAGCCGTATGCGATGAAAGTCGCACGTACGGTTCTCAGAGGGGGAAAGTCTGAGAGGACCTACCTATCTCAACTGTTTAATTCGATGATCCACGAAAAACCTTACCACAATATGTATATTTATACAGATGTTGCACGGCTGTTTTCAGTTAATGTTGTGAAATAATGGTTAAATCCATGAAATTAACGGAAGCCCTTGCTCTATTTATAAATTTAATTTTTATAGAGCCGATTCGCCATAATAGCGGTTAATGATAAAAGGGACTAAGACAAGTCATCATGGCTTTTACATTGTGGGCTATAGACGTGCCACATTTTCCTAAAACAAAGAGATGCCAAAATGCGAATTTAAGCTAATCTCAAAAATAGGATAAAAAGAATATGGATTGTAGTCTGAAACTCGGCTACATGAATAAGTAATTACTAGTAATCGTGAATCACCATGTCACGGTGAATTCAACCTCGGATTGGTACTAACCACTCGTCACATGCTGAAAGGAGTGGGTGCAATAATTTTGCTTTTCTATTGTATAATAAGTAAATGTATAAGATTTAGAAAACTATAATAGAATTCTTCGTATGCGCTACTCTAATTAGTGTTAAGTCGAAATACGGTTCGTGTAGTGGAAGTTGCACGGGATTAATGATTTTTAACAAAAAAAAACAAGTATAATTTAATTATACAATATCTTGTATTCTTATACAAGATCTAATCTAATGTGATGGTTAGATTAAATATTTTTATCATATTAATAAATAGATTATGATGAAGATCAAATATTAGAATGATATTCTAATATCAGGAAGGTTCCGTTTGTGGGTATGACGGGTTGAGCTGTAAACTCATTAGCTATCATAGCTGTCGAAGGTTCGAGTCCTTTTCTTCCTATGTCCCTATAGCTCAACGGTAGAGCTCGGCACTGTTAATGCTGCGATAGATGTTCGATTCATCTTAGGGACTACTATATCAATGAATAGATAATAATATAAAAAGTTTATTATTATACGTAGCTAAGAAGTCGAAGTCTTCTTATTTCATATAAGCAAGCTTGCTTACTACGAAGTAGTACTTCGTAGTAAGCAAGCGCTTCACACAAAACGATTATCATTTAATGGTAGGATTACTGTCTTCCAAACAGCGTATGTCGGTTCGAGTCCGACTAATCGTATGTGATTACTGCTTGCTTCTGTGTGTAGCACTACTGTACTAAGTCTTCTTATTTCATAGTAGCTAGCTTCATACGAAGTACGCTTACTTCGTAGCAGAAGTATGAAATAAGCAGTACTTCTTATAAGTTTATAAGAAGTATAGAGAGCACACTACTAATACGTACTACTAATACGTACTACTAATACGTAATACTAATACGTAATACGCAGGGATTTTCGTATAATGGTAGTACTTATGACTTTTAATCGTAATGGAGGGGGTTCGAATCCCTCAGGTCCTATATATATTTTATAAGAGTGTAGTTTAATGGTAAAATTAGAAGCTTCAACCTTCCAGTTCTGGGTTCGATTCCTAGTACTCTTGCTGCTTTGCTTGCTTGCTTTATGTTATTAACATTACTTAAAATTTTTTATAGCTTAACAAGTAGAATGATGCTTTGCTAGCTACTATGAAATAAGCAATGCTTATTTCATAGTAGCTGGCTTCGCTTGCTTCGCTTGCTTACTCCGTACCGTACTTCGTACTTCGTACTTCGTACTTCGTACTTCGTAGGAAGCTATTGATAATGAAAATAATATATTTTTTCAATTGCTACCTGGTATCGCTACGTAGTACTACGTAGTAAATCAGGAGCATAGCAGCTATAAAAACCAATGTTAGGGAAAACACATAACTAATAATATAAAAAAAATTTTTTTTGACTATTTCAGTAAGAAGTAATTTCCAAGATCATCCTTTTCATTTAGTTTCTCCTTCTCCTTGACCTTTATATTCTAGTATATCTTTATTAGCTTTAACTTCTAGTGGGGCCTTATCTATGCACAATTTTAATAATGGATATTATTCATTATATTTAGCTTTAATACTGCTAATTTCATCTATGTCTTTTTGATTCCGTGATATAATAGCAGAGGGTACAGCCTATATATCCGAATCTTTGATATTGAAAACAGCTAAAGCTATACCCAAAGAAGAAATTAAATTAAGACTAGATTTATATAATTCTACTTGTTCTACTAAAAAGCGCAGCGCTTTTAAAAATAATCCTAATTTATTTGGATATTATTTAAGTGGTCTTTTAGAAGGTGATGGTCATATATCTATTCCTTCATTAGGAAATACAACCTTAAATAGAATACTTAATCCTAGAATAGTTTTTACTTCTCATATTGATAATTTAGGTCTTTTTGCATTTATTCAATCAGAATTAGGTGGTATAGGACGTTTTCAATTATCAGGTAAAAGTACTCTACGTTATATAATTGGAGATAAAGAAGGTACACTTCTTTTTATAAATTTGATACATGGAAAATTAAGAACACCTAAAAATATAACCTTTAATAAATTAATTGAATTTTTTAATGGTAAATATTTATTATCTATATCTGAAAGCTTATTGGATGAATCGGATTTCAATAATAATAGTTGATTAACTGGTTTTACCGAAGCTGACGGACATTTTGGTATTAAATATATAGAAAGTAAAGGTAAATCTGATACTCGTAAAAGATCTGTAAGTGAAAATATTAGTTTAAGGTTTAGATTAGATCAACGTTTGTTTGATAAACCAACATCTTGTAGTATGAAACCTTTTATGGAAAGATTATCTTTATATTTAGATACTAATTTAAAATGTTATGATAGTAATAAAACCAGATCAGAAGTATTATCTTTATACATATCTTCTATAGATAAGATATCATTTTTAATTAATTATTTTGATAAATATCCATTATTAGGTGAGAAATATGATAGTTATGTAAAATGAGTTTCAGTTTATAATATGATAATCTCTAAACAACACCTTACTAATGAAGGTAGATTAAAAATTAGAGAATTAATAGGAAAACTAGATTAAGTAATTCACTATGTTGCTAGATGGTTATGCACAATAGTGCCCTCGTTAAATTTAACTGTATGCTGGAAATCCTATCTTTATAGGGCTATCAGCAGGGAACCAATAGACGGATAAATATCTTAGTAGGACCCTCAGAGACTTTACGTTAAAGATCAATACGTTTCATGCGTAGCTAACCTATTGATTAATATAAAGCCCAAACAATATAGTAATATATTTGTAAATTTTGACTTTTTTAGGTGACCACACGAAAAATAATAATATACTTCAGTCAAGTAACTTAAAGGTTAAATCTAAAGTTTCATTATATAATGACTTTTCTTCACTAAAGATTAAAAGGAGTGGTATTAACAAGCAGACCACACTTTTACGAAGATATCATACTCAAAGAGAGAGAACTGATCAATTATCTTATTATTTAGCTGGTTTAGTAGAAGGTGATGGGTCTATTATCCTTAGAAAAGGGGATAAAGAAAAGATTTCCCCTAAATTCGTATTTACTTTTGGTAAAAAAGAATTGAAAATGTATGAAAGGTTACAAGGTATTCTTAGTACAGGATCAATTAATACAGAAAAAACCGGAATATGTAGATATAGTATTACTAACGCAGATGCAGTTATAAGTTTAATTAATATGGTTAATGGAAAATTTCGTACACCAAAAATTATAGCTTTACATAAAGCTATAGATAATCTTAATAAATGACGAAATGCTAATTTATTAAAATTACCCTTAGATAATAGTAGTTTAGATTCTAATGCGTGATTAGCCGGATTTATTGACTGTGATGGTAACTTCTCTATAAAATTAAGTGGTTGTTATAGCTCAGATGATTCGGATGTTCGGGGTAGAGTACAGTGTGTATTCTCTCTTAATCAAAGTGAATTAAACAGAGTAACTAAAGAGTCTAATGTTAATTTTATGACTAAATTGGCTGAATTTTTCCAAGTTAATCTAAATTATAAAACGGAATATTCATCTGCTTTTAAAGAGCCAGCTAAGAAGATAGTGTTCTACGCTCAATCTGATAGAAAGCATTATATAATCGTTTCGTATTTAACCAAATTCCCATTGATGACTAGTAAACATCTAGATTATTTAGCTTTTTTTAAAGGGTTAAATTATTTAGGTAAACGGTTAACTAGGGAAGAAATTCTTGAGGTACGTTCTATAAAAAAATCTATGAATAATGAACGTACAGAGTATAATTGAGATCATTTAAATGATTTCTACGTTTAAAAACACTTTGTAAAAAGTGTTTAACCTTATTTTTCTAGGTTAGTTACCCTACGGTTCTTTAAATATTCTAGCTTATCCTCCGCCTTCGGAGGCGTGTAGGATTATAAAGGATCATGTTATTAGAACCAGTAGAGTTTAAACTAATTGACTTTTTTAGGTGACCACACCCTCGCTGTACAAAAGGGATTAAATTTAGGTGTTATTTTGTTTATAGTTTCTGAAGCTTTATTTTTTATGGCCATCTTTTGGGCCTTTTTTCATGGAATAACCTTAATGGAGATAATATGTTATGGGATATGAAGCTTTTTATTAGCTTTATTGGAATATCCTTATTATATTAACCTTTTAGATTTGTGATTTCACATTACATTAATTCACATAGCCAAATTAATTGATAGCAGTGCTTTACATAAAAACCTGTTAAGCAAAAATAAGACATATAAAGAGTTCTTTCGTTTATTTATTGCACCTTTTAATACTCCATCTAACTATTTTTCCATACTTAGTGTTAAATCATCGCTGGGTTTTGCTTCCAGGTGTATGAGGAGAAGCTTGCTAAAAATAATAACTTGACCACAGGTAAGCCACCCTCAAGCTAGCTTTAGAAAAAACCTATGTACGCTACATGCCGATAACTCCCGAACAAATTTTTTAGAGTGATTTTGCGGGTTAACAGATGGAGAGGGAAACTTTTATATTAGACGTCGTAATTTGAATACTGCTGCGTATTCTTTTAAATTCTCAATTGGAACTCATATTGACGATGTTGACATGTTGAATTTTATACAATCTACATTAAAAATAGGTAAAGTGTATACTACTGGCAAAGTAGCTCAATATGAGGTATATGATATAAAAGGTGTGCAAAAGATAATCGAGATATTTACTCAGCACCCTTTAAATTCAACTAAACTCCTTAATTTTTTAGATTTTAAAAGAGCTTTTGAGCTTTATAAAGGGCCAAATGGTAAGAGTAGCGAAGTTATCCAGGAAATCGCCAATATTAAACAGGGTATGAATAGTACACGAATCAATTTCGAAATGCCAAAAGGGCATCAACCTCGAATAACTCCTTATTGATTACTAGGGTTTGTAGAAGGTGAAGCTTCTTTTAATGTTATTAAGGGATTTAACTTAACTTTTAGCTTAGTGCAGTCATCTATAGATTCTGTTTTAATGGAGGCTATTAAAAGTTATCTTAATTGTTTACCAGGTAGCGCTAAGTATATTCAAGGGGAAAGTGTTGTATACTTAGGTACTTTTACGGGAAGTTCCCAAAAGGAGATGACCCGTATAACAGTTAGTCAACTTTTATACATAAAATCCGTATTGATTCCTTTTTTTTCTGATTTAGTGTGACGTAGTAAGAAGTTTTTAGATTTCCAAGATTGATTAAAGATTTTAGAATTGAGAGACAGATGTCACCAGTATGAGGAGGAAGGGAAGGTGTTAATGGATCTTATAGTTAGCCAAATGAATAATAATCGGTTGTCTACTAATAAGTCACCTCAGGTAGACAGAGCGCTTTTATATACATCTATAGATAAGTTATTAGGTGGACCATCTAATTGCGAGATTAAAGATGGTAAAGTTTGAATAAAATCTTTGAACAGGTTTCGTCATAAAGGTGGTCTTATTAAACCTGTAGCTGTACAGTTGCAAGATCAAAAAGGTGATATTATAAGAATTTTTGATACGCAAGTAGACTGTGCAAAGTGTTTAGGTGTGACTCGTACTACAGTGGCTAGATGATTAGAGGAAGGTAAACCCACTCTATTTGAGGATAGAGTCGTTTTTATTACTAAGGTGGAAGTAAAAGAGGAAGAATAATACTCTTTATATGGAGCTATGTGTGCATTAATCCTAAAATGTGAAAGGGTTCTTAACTTATATTTATATTGATTTGTATTTTTAATGCAGGATAAGCAACTGTATGAATATACAAACCTTACGGCCCTGCAATAAGCACATAAATTAATGATGTCATGCTTACTTATACGAAGTAGGCAGTAAACAATAAATAAATAATTAGTTAAGAGCGACAGAATATATTGTGGCGTAATTTTTAACAGCTTTTTTTTTCCATTCAAGTGAGTAATGCACTGTGAGTAAGAGCCAAACTCCGGGGACATCCTAAAGCTCCTGATACCAAACTTATTGACGAAAGTCTTTAAGCGGACCAGCTAATCACTCGGTGTATGGTAACAAGTCAGGTAGATTCTAGTAATAGAAATGGACAATCGCGGATCTAAATCAGTATTAGGAACAGACGGTTCTTCAATGTTTAGAAAATATTCTGAGCTTTTTTTCATAGTTTAGCACTGTGAACAAGAACCAAACTCCGGGTAAGCCCTAAAGCTCTAATAACTAAACTATATTTAGAAATATTTATAGTGGCCTCATTAATGATAGAGGGTATAGTAACATCATTAGAGATTCATCCTATGAAGGATGGAATGGGTAATCGCGGATCTAAATCAGATAGTCCTATATCTGTAAAAGAGCAACGAGCAGACGGTTCTTCAATAGCGCTCGCGCTCTATTGTAAGGTGTGCTCTGAGAGCCAGGGAAACTTGGTTTTTATATGTCCAATAAAAAATTTTAATACTGTTATATCTACTCCCCGTAATAGTATTAGGGGTGGTGGCTTTGCTTTTGCCCTTCGGCCTAGGCCCAAGGACCTAGTCCTGGGTTTTTACTTTTTAGTTAAGTAAAAACTAAAAAGCCGAAAGGCTAAAAAAAATATTCTATATACGAATATTAATCAAAAATCTTTTTTTTCTACTTCAAGATTAAATCCTAATTATATTACAGGATTTACTGATGGAGAAGGGTGTTTTATAGTAGGAATTAGTTCAGACCCTAGGTGTAAAACAGGCTTTAGGGTAAAAGCTACATTTCAAATAGGTCTTCATGAAAAAGATCTCGCTCTGTTAGAACAAATTAAATTGTTCTTTGGAGTAGGTAATATAACTAAATTGGGGGCAGAATCTATTCAATATAGAGTCTCTGGTTTAGAGGATTTATATCTTATTATTGATCATTTTAATAATTACCCGCTATTAACCTATAAACATTATGACTATTTACTTTTTAAAGAAGTTATAGCTTTAATGAAAGAAGGTAAACATCTTTCTTTAGAAGGTATAAATAGAATAGTGTCTATTAAAGCCGTATTAAATAGAGGTAAAATATCTGACAATTTAAGTTTAGCTTTCCCTGACTTAGAGCCCGTTTTAAGTCCAGAATTTGAAAATAGAAATATGCAAGACTTTCACTGGTTAAGTGGTTTTACTGATGCTGAAGGGTGTTTTTTTATAGCATTAAGAAAATCACCTAAGGTTTTCCCGAAAACCTTTGGGGAAACTGTTTGATTAAGGTTTATTTTAACTCAACATATTAGAGATAAAGCTCTTTTAGGTAGTTTAATACAAACTTTAAAATGTGGTAGGTATATTTCTAAACCAGATTGTGGGGAGTTTGTAGTTGAAAAATTTTCAGATATTCAGGGTAAAATTATACCTATATTTGAAAAGTTTAAGCTACATGGAGTTAAATCCCTAGACTTTGAGGATTTTAAGTTGGCGGCTTTATTAATAGGAAACAAAGACCATTTAACTAGAAAAGGGTTAGATGAGTTGAAATTAATAAAAGGTAGAATGAATAAAAAGAGAAAACAGTATAAAATTTAGATATATAAAATTAAATCCATATTTGTAGCTATACTTATATTAAAGTAAGTTTACAAATAAAGTGAGTGCTTTAACACCAACCATTGAGTTGGGGTCTCAATGACCACCAATAGGTATAGAACCCATAAATCCATTCGAGCTGCCAATGTTGAACACTGTAATTTTATTATCTAGTGGAGCTACTGTGACATATGCACACCATAGCATAATTCAAGGTAAAAGAGAAGGAGCCTTATATGGTTCAGTTGCTACAATATTATTAGCTATAATCTTTACAGGCTTAACCTTAATTAATATACTTTTTCCCCATGTTTACCATCTTACCTACCTAACTTTAAGCTATATTTACAGCTACAAGACTATATTAGCTAAACAGATCGACTGTTCAGTAAAGCATTTTTATACAACAAAGCGAGCTTTTAGTAGCAATGTTACTAAAAGACTTTACACTACCAATGTAGATGTTAAAGAAGCTAATCTTTCCCCTTATTGAGTTACGGGATTTGCAGACGCTGAATCAACCTTTAGTTTGAAAGTATCTAAAAGTAGTACTACTCGTTCAGGATGAAATGTTGTACCAGAATTTCAAATAACATTACATAGCAGAGACTTACTGTTACTGAGAAAAATACATTCTTTTTTCGGTATAGGGATAGTTGGCGAACGTAATACGAGAGATCAGGTGTATTATAGCGTTCAGTCTGCACGTGATATAGCTAAGGTCATTATACCTCATTTTGATAAATATCCTTTAATAACTAAAAAGAGAGCTGATTATCTTTTATTCAAACAAGCAATAAACATAATATTACAAGGCCAAGCTCGGTCTAGTATTCAAGGAATTAATAGTATTATAAATATTAAAGGATCCATGAATAAAGGATTATCTGATAAATTAAAAAATCACTTTCCAACTTCCTTACCTGTACTTCGTCCAGAAGTAAGTAATCTAAGTATTCCAGACCCTAATTGATTAGCAGGGTTTGTAGATGGAGAAGGTTATTTTTATGTTAAGTCACTAAAAAATAAAAACTATCTAACAGGTTTTAGTGTTAGCTTGGCTTTCTCAATATCTCAACATGCAAGAGATGAGGGATTATTAACTACATTCATAGATTATCTAGGGTGTGGTAGAATAGAAAAGGCTTCTACCAGACCTGATGGGGTGAACCTTGTGATAAGTAGATTTAGTGATATTAAAGATAAAATAATTCCTTTTTTCCAAACTTATTCTTTACAAGGAATAAAACATATGGATAACTTAGATTTTGTTAAAGTGGCTAATATAATAGAAACTAAAGGTCATTTGACCGAGGAAGGTATTAATAAGATAAATTCTTTAAAATCTGGAATGAATAGATGCAGAGTAATTAATGGTGAAAAGGTTTAGTTGGTAGACTAAACTGTGCTTGCTGGCTGGTTACGCAGCAGCAGCAAGCTAGAAAAAGTATATTAAAGGCCTTTGCTTTTAAGTATACATAAATTAAGTAATAAACTCTTATGTTTTAACTATAAGCAAAAAAACAAAGTAAATTGCATGAAAACTTTGTAATTATTACACTTTAGCTTAAATTTATAACTAATACATTTTAAGTATAATATGCTAATTAATTTTATTACAAGATAATGTGCAGCCAACCCTAATTAAATATTACAATTAATTATTAATTTTTAATAGGGCGGTTCAACGACTAATATAAACAGGATAAGATAGTTTATATAACAAATTACAAATCCTATTTTTTTTTATCTGTTTATTTAAAAACTTTGATGTACAGATGACATATTATTGTACATAATACATAGTCTGAACAATATTGAAAAATATTGAAATGTGGCTATAAGCAGCCATGTTATAACATTTATTGTCCAAGGAATAGAGTATAGTGTATCTTCTTTTACTATAAGTGACGGTGCCTTTGGTACTTGTTTTTACTTCGGAACGGGTTTTCACGGCTTTGTTTCTAACCCTTTTTTTTTTAAATATATTAGCGGTTCAGTAGGTTCTACCTACCGTTATTTAAATAACTATATTAAGTTTAACATTATACATAATAGATTCTACTATAGTACTAAGAGACAATCGAAGCTTTCCCCTTATTGGGTTACAGGGTTTGCTGACGCAGAAGGAAGTTTTAGTCTTAAATTAGCTAAAAAAAGTACCTCGATATCTGGCTGAAGTGTAATACCAGCATTTAGTATTGAGTTGCATAGCCAAGATACACAATTAATTAGAGAAATACACTCCTTTTTTGGTGTAGGTATTGTTAGCGAACGTAAAGACAGAAATATTATAGTATATAGTGTTCAGTCTTACCGAGATATAATTAATGCCATTATACCTCATTTTGACAAATTTCCTTTAATTTCTCAAAAAAAAGCGGATTACCTTTTATTTAAGCGTGGTGTAGAGCTTTTATCTTTAAAAGCTAAATCTATTGAGGGTATTAGGGAGATTATAAGTCTTAAAGCTTCAATGAATACCGGTTTATCCGAAACATTAAAAACTGAATTTCCAACTGTATTACCTGTACCACGTCCATTAGTCTGTTTTCAAGGGATACCTGATCCTAATTGATTAGCAGGTTTTGTAGATGGAGAAGGTTGTTTTTATGTTAAGGTAAGAAAAAATAATGCTTATTTATGTGGGTATCAGGTTATTATATCATTCTCTATATCTCAACACGCGAGAGATGAGGCTTTATTAGCTAAATTAATTGACTATCTAGGGTGTGGTATGATCGAGAAAGTGTCAACAAGACCTTCTGGTGCTACCTTTGTTGTATATAAATTTAATGACGTATATGATAAAATAATCCCTTTTTTCCAAAAATTTCCTTTACATGGAGTAAAGTCTATGGATTGTAGAGACTTTAGTGCGATAGGTGAGCTTATTAAGAATAAATCCCATATAACTCTTGAAGGTTTAAAGAAGATAAGATCTTTAAAATCTGGTATGAATACTGGTAGAACATATAATTAGTTATTTATCTCATGTTCCTGACCCAAAGGGTACGCCTACTTCGTATTCGTAACGCACTCTTTACTGGTGTTCCAAAGCTTAGCTTAGCGAAGCACCCTCTGGTTAGGAGCAATGCTAATAAAAAAAAAATAAAAATTAGTGTAGGTCCTGTTTAAATTGTTTTTTTGTAGCTATAATCCCATTTTTTTTTCTACAAAAAAAATTGGATTATAGCGCATAAAAAATAATTTTTTTGTAGCTATAATCCCATTTTTTTTTCTACAAAAAAAATTGGATTATAGCGCATAAAAAAATTTAAATAAAGCGCTCCGCTCTTTTGGTAAAGGCTATCTAATTTATAAATCTTCTACTTCTGAAGAAGAGATTCTAAATAGTGAAATCTATAAAGGAGCTGTAGGCTTAAAGGACAATACTATATTGAAAAAAAAGCATACGGAAGCTTCTAAAGAACTAATTCGTAAGGCAAATATTGGTAAAAAACTATCTCAAGAGACTATAGAAAAAATATCTTTAAATAGTAAAAATGCTAAGGGAGTATTAATAACAAATAATGATACAGGTGAAACTCTTGAATTTCTTTCTGCAGTATCAGCTGGTAAATACTTAGGTGTAGATGAATCTTATATACGTAGGTGTATAAAAAATAATAAACCATGTAAAGGGTTTACGGTAGTTAGAAAACATATAGATTAATCTGAGTAGCATGCTACAATTAGGGAGGAACTTCGTACGCGCCCCCTAAGTAGTATTTTTTTTTCTTATTTAAATATTATTATGTACTCATAGTCCAGGTGATAACTTATGCAACCAAAGCTACAATTAAAATTTCTTTTTCAGCCGAGCTTGCTACGTAGGAGAGCGAAGCACCCCTCCTATGGCTAAAGTTGCCCAAGGGGATCTGAAATAGCAAGCTCTTGACTTAGGTAAGTTAGTGATATAGATAATAATAATTCAATATAGGGACGGAGGTGGGAGGCTATTACCCCAGTCCCAAGTCGATTTGTAGGTTAATAGCCATAAAGGTTCGAGTCCTTTTTCGGATAGCTACGCTTGTCCCTGTAATCCCTCTAGAGGGATTATTGGGAAAGAAGCATCCTTTGGGTAGGGAGAGAGGTATTTGATTACTAGGATATAGGGTATTTATCTAAAAGTTTTATCACCAGTTTTTTTTTATTTTTTATTTGCTTTGATTTGGTTTGTGCTACGAAGTAAGCATTGATTACCGTACTTACTACGAAGTACGAAATATTGCTAGCTACGAAGAGCGTAGCTAGCACTACTTCGTAAGGAGCAAGCTAAAGCTACACTAATAAGAATAATAGTTGGGCCTGGCTACTATGAATTAAGAAGTACTATTACTCTTTTTTTTTTAGTACTTCGTAGTGATGTAAGTATGCATGTCTACTTCGTAGCGCTACTTCTAAGCATGAAATAGTAAGCGCTTAGCAGGGGAAATAGTATAATGGGTAGTATAGCAATTTTGCATATTGTTTGTCCGGGTTCGATGCCCGGTTTCTCCACATATCTGTTTATCTGTCCATTTATTGCTCATGTAACTCAATTGGTAGAGTGAAATACTGAAGATATTTTTGTTATAAGTTCGAATCTTATCTTGGGCAAAGATTCTTAAATTATAAGGGTAATGATGGAATTGGTAGACATGAATAGTTTAGGTCTGTTATTTTATCCTAAGAGTGTACGGACGGTTGCCGCAGTATTAGCCAATTCAGCCTCTCCTACTCACCGTAGGGAGGGATCTTTCATTTATGATAAAGTTCTAAAAAGAAGAAAAAACCAGGGCTTAGCCTTCAGGTACTAGGTCTGTGTGCAAGCTACCCTCTGTAGCTTTAGCTTAGCTTGCTTCGTACCTTTTAGGGCAGGGAGCATATATTTGTAAAAATATATAAGTAGTTATATGAATATATATAACTACTTGTCGGTATTAACATACAGTGGTAGTATAACTAGTATCGGTTTAATGCCGAAGGATGTTAATGCTTCGCAGGAATCCACCTGGTCCCTGTCGATTGAGTTCGAATCTCTTTATCACTAATCACAATTTTAGATTGTGAATGATTATATTGTAAATTAAGTCTCTTTTTAACCTTACGCCGTTAAATTAAATTTAAAGGCGTACTTACTTCCCTCTTTTTCCCCCCCTCTTTAATCCTTCTAGAAGGATTATACAAAGAGGGGGGGAGGGAAGAAGTAAATTTTCTAAGTGCAGTATACTTCGTAGAGGAAGGGTGTAGTAATGAGATAAGATAGACTACCTTTTTAGCCTTTCGCCCAGGACTAGCCCTGTGCTAGGCCGAAGGGGGAATAATATAAAAAAAAATTATTTATGCATACTACTCAATCTTTTTTTTCTAGAGCGTCAGCGGTTGTTACCAAGGCCAAACTAAGTTTACAGGCTAATACTTGACTTATTAATGTCAATAGTCAATCTGATTTAGTTACTGTTTAATCTTCTATATTTCCCTCCTGTATAATCCTTCTAGAAGGATTAAAGAGGGAGGGAGGAGGGGAACAGTTAAATCTAACCCGTGGATTCGTAGAATGATTTAGAGGTTTCACTGATGCGGAAGGTTGCTTTCTAATAAATAAGATTAGAGACAATAAAAACACATATTTTGGATTCCATTTTAGTATTAAACTTCATATAGACGACAAGGGTGCTTTAGATTACATTAAAAGTAATTTAGGTTTTGGTAATGTAATTGTAGATAAAAAACAAGGGGAAGTCGCATATAAAGTTACTACCCGTAATGAAGTAGCGATTATTATAGAAATCTTCTCTAAGTATAATTTAAATAGCACAAAGCATCTTAATTTTGTGGAATTTTCCAAGGCATTCGCCCTATATTTTAATAACAGCAAGCAGGATAAAGATACAATTATATCTTTAATTGAATCTATAAAAGCCGGGATGAATAGTAAGAGAAAAGACTTCTCTTTACCAGCATCACACGAGTTTAATATTTCAGGTGAATGACTATTAGGTTTTGTAGAGGGGGATGGATCTTTCTACTATGATTATAGTAAAAATACTTTAGCTTTCTCTATAAGCCAGAAAGGTAATAAAGAACTTTTAGATGCTATAAAAGCTTTTTTTGTGGCTTTACAGCCGAGCAGTAATCCGCTAAATAAATCTAATGATATAGACTGAGTTAATATTTATCATTCAAATGGTATGAATACGTTATCAGTCAGACAGATAGATTATATTCAAGGCATTTTAATTCCTTTGTTTGACGGGTATTCTTGACATAGTAAAAAACATCAGGATTATATAGATTGAAAAGCAATATTCGCAATTCTAAGTAAAGGACTTCATTATCTACCGGCTGGAGAAGCAATGATTAAACGTATTATAGGGCAAATGAACAACAATCGTCTATCTACAAATGAAATTTCTAATAATTCTCAAGATAATCTTTTACTGCGTGTAGAGGTAGCTAAATTACTAGAACAACCTAGTAATTATCAGATTAGTGAAGACGGTCGGTTATTTATTGTTTCACTTAATAGATACAAAGTTAATAATAAAGCTAAGACTGTTCAATTAGTGGAAGTGTCTAGTGGTGATACGATAGCAACATTCAATAGTGTAAATAGTTGCGCTAAATATTTAGGTGTAGCTTTATCTACGGTGCAAAGGAGAATATTGGTATCTTCTCATTTTATTTTTGAAGGGAAAACAGTATTTGTTCGCATAGTTGAAAGTTAGTACTTACTTCGTAGCAGCAACTGCTTGTTTTTCTTTTCTTTAGGGATCTGGTGGGAGGCATATTGTAGTCCTACTACGTAAGAGCTAGCAAGTTAAAATTAAGTAAAAAAAATTTTTTTTCTAGGCCAAGGCCAAGGCCAAGGATATAAAGGTAATGATGGAATTGGTAGACATAGGTAATTTAGGGTTATCTGATTTAAAAATCGTGTACGTTCGATTCGTATTTACCTTACATAGCGCTCCGCTCTTTATTTGAAAAATGTAAATACATATAAATAGTATTCACCTTGTTAGCGGATTACAACTCGGCGGTAGCTTGCGCACCTTAATTATAGTCTAGGAATTTTTTTTTATCTATAAATCCTTTACATTTAATTAAATCATGCTTACTACTTTTACGAAGTAGCTGACCTTTTGGTTTGGTTGCTGCTATGAAATAAGAAGCACAGCAGTACTTCGTACTTCGTACTTCTAATACGTACTTCTAATACGTAGCGACTTCGTACTTCTAATACGTAGCGACTCCGTACTTCTAATACGTAGCAAACACAAATAAGTGATAAATAGATAGACTTTAACATTAAATAAAATAAGTGAGATATGTTGTAGACTAATGGGTAAGTCATAAGTTTTTGATACTTACATATGAGTGTTCGAACCGCTCCAACATAATGCCGGAGGATATAGTTCAATAGGTAGAACGTCTGTTCGTGGCTCAGAAGGTTTCTCTGTTCAAGTCAGAGTATCCTCCCTTAGTGCTTTCTTATATCCTTTGCAACGTATTAGAAGTACGAAGTAAGCAAGCCTAGTAATATTTAATGTACTAATTTGCCTTTAGTTTAATGGTAGAACCGTATTTTTCTAAAATACTTGTTTTAGTTCGAATCTGGAAGGGCAAGAAATGTAATATTATATTATAAAAAAAAAATTACTGCTTAATTCTAGCGAAGTACTTTGTATAAAGTAAGCACGAAGTAAGCAGTAAAACTATATTAATACTATAAATAATTTAAAGATAGTTAGGGTAGTTTAATAGGTTAAAACTTTAATTTCATACGTTAAAAATGAGAATTCGATTTTCTCCCCTAGCTAATATAATGCTACTAACATCTATTCTACTTATATTAATTTCTAATTCTGTAACATCAAGAAGAGATATAGCTATTCTTTATAATAGGGTAGCTATAATAGCTTTGTTGTATTGTATATTGCTTGAAATAGTTAGCTTATCAATTTTGAATAAAGGTATTGGTTTACATGGTGGGTTGCTATATATTAATAATATAACACAAGTTTTTCATATATTTATATATATAATTAGTATATTAATAATACAATTAACTAGTTTTTATCCTCGAAAAGTTTGATCTCCAGAATATGCATCTTTAACAAATATGTTATCAAATAAATTTAATTATTATAGAACTAAAATTATAAACAAAATGGGGGAACATCTTAATATTATAGAGTATCCTGAACAGATAAAATTACGGGATAAACTGTCAAACTCCGGGGAACTCCTAAAGCTTTTGATACCAAATCTGGAAAACATTTTCCGCGGTGGATGAATTAATTATTCATGTAAGGTAACAAGTCAAAAGATGATTCTTTTATTTTACTTAATTGAGTATAATATTTATGAGATGTGTGTCTCAGGAATCTTCAAGGTAGTAGCTGCTAATTTCATTAAAGCGCAAGCAAGCTCTCTAACCCCTCCGTCAATCCTTCTAGAAGGATTGAAGGGGTGCGTGCCTAGAAAAATGGACAATCGCGGATCTAAGTCAATGATGCTTAAAAACATTATTGTAAAAGAGCAACGAGTAGACGGCAGTTGACTATTAAGTCATTATGCATTTAATAGTTTAAGGTGTACTCTTAGAAGATTCGAAAGAATTACTTTATCTGGATCCCTCTTAGTGCTACGTTGTGTAACGCTAAAGATACAAATTTTAAATAAACGCTTATATTCATCAACAGCAAAACTTAACACAGAAAACCTTAAAAGTGTTAAATCAATTTTTTTTTTTAAAAAAAAAATGGATGGTTTGAGTTTCAATCCTTGATTTGTAACCGGTTTTACCGATGGAGATGGTTCATTTGCTGTCTCTATAACTAGAAAAAAAGAAGGAATAGGATGAAAAATTGTTCCTATGTTTACTATTGGGCTAGATAAAAAAGATTTAGATCTTTTAGTGCAAATTAAAGCTTTTTTTAAAATAGGTAATATATACACAAGTACTAAAGGAATAGTATATTATACAGTAGGGTCTGTAAAAGACATAGAAAAGTACATTTTACCTCATTTTGATAAATTCCCTTTAGTTACTAAAAAATTCAAAGATTTTACATTATTTAAGCAAATAGTACTTCTTATGGTAAAAGGAGAACACAAGACTCTACCTGGTTTATTAAAAATTTTCTCATTAAAAGTTAATTTAAATAAAGGATTACCTGCAGCAGTAAAAGAAGAATTTCCTGATATTCAACCAGCTATTTTACCTGAGCTTAATAGCTGGCGCACGCCCCTTAGTTTTAATCCGCCCCCCCCTTATAGGGGGGGGTGGGTTAAATCATCTGAAGGACGTTTTAATCCTAATTGGGTAGCAGGGTTTATCACTGCAGAAGGTTCTTTTTTTATCTCCCTTTATGCTAATGAGAAAAGAAAAGCAGGATATGCTATAAGCTTAGCTTTCTCCTTAAGCCAACATCATAGAGATATTGAATTACTAAATGGACTTGCTATATTCTTAGAATGCGGAATAGTGAAAATATCATCAAATCGAGACGCAGCTGAATTAATTATAACCAAATCTGAGGATTTAAATAAAAAATTAATCCCGCTATTGGAAAAATATAATTTAGCGGGTATAAAATTATTAGATTTTGAAAGATTTAAAGATGCATCTTTATTAGTACAAAATAAAATGCATTTAACACCTGAAGGTGTAGCATTAATAAAAACAATTAAAGATGCGATGTATAAAAGATAAGCGCTGCGCTTTATTATGTGCTCCGTGTTTCCCTTTCGTCCCCGACCTTACGGCCGTAGGACTAGGTCGAGGGAGTAAGGAAAGCTAAAACCACTGCTTACTTTCGTAGCGCTTCGACCCTCCCGACCCTCCCGACCCTCCCGACCCTCC
>Ga0207667_10002217_pt1 | contig 24401 bp, 19 predicted proteins | sample KBSCornC52_FD_184301 | JGI IMG/M metagenome (GOLD analysis project Ga0207667, IMG submission 184301) | Corn rhizosphere microbial communities from Kellogg Biological Station, Michigan, USA - KBS Corn C5-2 (SPAdes) (version 2) | ecosystem: Host-associated > Plants > Roots > Rhizosphere > Soil ...
CGCCGGTGAATTCGCGTCAATGCATTCGCGAGACCGGCAGCCACATTCCCCCGCCCAAGGGCCAATGCCTGCCGGTGGCCGGCAACAGCTACAGCCAGCAGGACCTCCAGCGCACCGGCGCGACGGATCTCGGTCGCGCGCTGCAGATGCTGGATCCGTCGGTGACGCTGCACGGGCATTGATTTGCGTTCATCCATGAACGCTGTCCCGTTGGGATCATCGGCTGTCATGGGTGTTCGCGGTCAATGGATTCCAGAGCGACCGTCCAAGGTCCGACTTTCCACAACAGCCGCTTCGCGCGTTGGCATGAAGGGGCGTTGAGAGGTTTTCTCAGGCAGTCGCGGCATCTACGGATTCGATCGCGACATCGACCATCGCGTCGATGTCTTGCTCGCCGATGCAATACGGCGGCAGGAAATAAACCGTGTCGCCCAGTGGGCGCAGCAACACGCCGCGCGAGAGCGCGTGCCGGTAGAACCGCAGGCCGCGCCGCGCCGCGGGCCGGTAGGGCGTGCGCGACGCCTTGTCTTCGACCAGATCGAACGCGGCGATCCAGCCGGTCTGCCGCAGGTTGGCGACGTGCGGATGGTCGCGCAATGTTTCCAGCCGCTGGGCGAGACGGGAAGCCAGTCCGCGGTTGCGTTTCAGCACGGGTTCGTCCCGAAAGATCGCCAGCGAAGCCAGCGCCGCCGCGCACGCGATCGGATTGCCGCTGAAGGTGTGTGAGTGCAGGAACGCGTTGTTGGCCGCGTAATCGCCGAGGAATGCGTCGTAAACCTTGTCGGTCGTCATGACGGCCGACAGCGGCAGCGCGCCGCCGGTGAGGCCCTTCGACAGACACAGGAAATCCGGCGCGATCAAGGCTTGCTCGCAGGCGAACAGCGTCCCGGTACGCCCGAAGCCCACCGCGATTTCGTCCGCGATCAGGTGCACGTCGAACTCGTCGCAGAGCGCGCGCAACCCGGCGAGGTACGACGGCGCATGCATGCGCATGCCGCCGGAGCACTGCACCAGCGGCTCGAGGATCACCGCGCAGGTTTCGTGCGCATGGCGCTCCAGCAACGCGCGCATGTCGGCGAGGCGCCGGCGGGCGACATCATCGGCGTTCTCGCCCGGCTCGGCGTCCAGCCAGTCGGGCGAGGGTGCGACGATGGGGTCGAACAGCAAGGGCCCGTAGACCGCGCGATACAGGGGCAAATCGCTCACCGCCAGCGCACCCAGCGTTTCACCATGGTAGGCATTGGCCAGCGCGATGAAGCGGGTGCGTTGCGGCTTGCCGATGTTGCGCCAGTAATGGAAACTCATCTTCAGCGCGATTTCGACCGCGCTGGCGCCGTCGCTCGCGTACGAGACCCGGCTCAGGCCCGGTGGCGCAATGTGCACCAGTTGTTCGGCGAGTTGCAGCGCGGGTTCGTGGGTGAAGCCGGCCAGCATCACGTGATTGAGTTGCGCCGCCTGCGCGGCGATCGCTCCGGCAATGCGCGGATTTGCGTGCCCGAACAGGTTGCTCCACCACGAGCTGATGCCGTCCAGGTAACGGTTGCCGTCGGCGTCGATCAGCCAGGCGCCGTCGCCGCGCACGATCGGAATCAGCGGCAGTTGCGAGGCGTGCTCGCGCATCTGGGTGCAGGGGTGCCACACGTGCGCGAGGTCGCGTGCGGCAAGGTCGGCATTGCGGTTGGGCGTTTCGTTCATCCCGCCATGATCGTGGCCAGGACGCACAGGCTCAAGCGCGGGTAAGCTCGCAGCCATGACCACCCTTCCCGACGCCGCCTTCCTCGACCACGCCCTCGCGGTCGCGCTTGAGGCTGCGCGCGATGCAGGCCGGTGCATCATGAACCACTTCCGGCAGGGCGTGGCGGTGGAGATCAAGGCGGACGCCACGCCCGTCACCATCGCCGACCGTGAGGCCGAAGACATCATCCGCCACGCGTTGAAGCACGCGTTCCCGGACCACGCGATCCTGGGCGAGGAACGCGGCCGCGAAGGCGAGGGCGAATTCCTGTGGTTGGTCGACCCGCTGGACGGCACCAAGAGCTTCGTGCGCGGCACGCCGTTCTTTTCCACCCAGATCGCGCTGATGCACGCGGGCGAACTGGTGCTGGGCGTGTCGCACGCCGCAGCCTATGGCGAAACCATGTGGGCGCGCCGCGGCGGTGGCGCGTTTCTTGAAGACATCGCCCCGGACGCCCGGCGTGTCGAGGTGGCGCGTACCGACGCCGTGGGCGCCGCCGCCTTGTCGCTCGGCAACATCAAGTCGCTGACGCAGGATGCGGCCCGCTGGAACGCGCTCGGCGAACTCGTGGGCGAGGTCAACCGCGTGCGCGGCTACGGCGACTTCTGTCATTACCATCTGCTGGCCCGTGGCGCCCTGGACCTCGTGATCGAATCCGACGTCAACATCCTGGACATCGCCGCGCTGGCCGTCATCGTTCGCGAGGCCGGCGGCGTGTTCACCAACCTGGAAGGCAATGAGCTTGCGCTGGACACCCGCAGCGTGCTGGCGACGGTCCCGGCGCTGCACGCGGAAATGGCAAGGAGATTCCGGCGATTGGACCGCGAGGAAGCACCAATTGCGACGTGGTTGGGGCCCACTTGACAAAACGGTGAACTCTGTCACGGTTGAAACCATTCGTGTATCGAGGTTGTCTGATTTCCACCGCGAAGAAGGAGAGCCAGCATGTCCGTCACCAAGGTGATCGAGTTGAGCGCCTCGTCGTCGACGGGGATCGAGGATGCCGTGCGCCAGGGTCTGGAAAAGGCCGGCAAGACCGTGAAAAACATCAAGGGCGCGTGGATCAACGACATCAAGGTCGCGACCGACAACAGTGGCGCCGTGCGAGAATGGCGCGTCAACATGCGCATCAATTTCGAGGTGGATTGAACGCGCGTGACCGGACGTTCACGAGGCGGGCGGGGTTGGCCGCCCGCGGCGTGAGGGGGATTTTTCGATTGACGGGGGTCGAAGCGGACAATGAGTGCAGTAACGTGGACGATCGGTTGTGTCGAGGATGATCCGGACCAGACCGCGCTGTTGCGCCTGTGGCTGGAACACGCGGGTTACCGTTGCGCGGTTTTTCGCACCGCCACCGATTTTCGTCGCCGGCTGGGCAACGAGGCCGTGGATCTGGTGCTGCTCGATCGCAGCCTGCCGGATTCCACCGGCCTGGAAGTCCTTGCGTGGATCCGGCAGTCGGCCAACGCGAGCCTGCCGGTCATCTTCCTGACGGCGAGCGGCGAGGAATCCGCGATCGTCGAAGGTCTCGCCGCTGGCGCCGACGACTACGTCGTGAAACCGCCGAAGCAGGGTGAATTGCTCGCGCGCGTCGCGGCGGTGCTGCGACGCCGCGGCGGCGAGCACGATGGCAGCGAGATACTGGAGCTGCCGCCGTACCGGGTCGATCCGCAGCGTCGCCAGATAAGCATCCATGGCGAACCGGTGGAACTCACCCAGCGCGAGTATGAACTGGCGTGCTACCTGTTCCGGCGCCAGGGTCGCATCGTCAGCCGCGATGCGCTGCTGGAGAACGTCTGGAACGTTGCCGGCGACGTCAGCACGCGCACCGTCGACACCCACATCAGCCGCCTTCGCAAGAAGCTCGGCCTCTCGGGTGAAAACGGCTGGCGCCTGACGGCCGTGTACCAGCACGGGTACCGCATCGAGCAGGGATGAACCGGGTTTTCGCAAGGTGCCGGGGCATCTCGCGCCGGTGACGAGGTGCGCGGGAGCGCGCCCGAACGCCGGAGGCGAAGCGGAGCGACGCGCCCGAAGGACGAGCGCCACGCATGGTGCGAGTAGCGCCCGCACAACGAGGTGCGGGCCGGCGATGGCTGCATGGATGCCCGCTTGCGGTGAATCGCAGGCGTGTAAACTTTGCAGTTGCCCTTCAGCGGTGAACTGCCTTGTCGCTCGATCCGACGATTCTGGAAGCGTTCCGACGGCTGCACGCGCAGGCGCTTGCCAGCGATGATCCCGAACCCAATGCGATGACGGTGGCCACCGCCGGCGCGGATGGCCGCGTGCATGCGCGGATGGTGTTGCTGAAAACCGCCGACGAACGCGGCTTCACGTTCTTTACCCGCTATGACAGCGACAAGGGCGTGCAACTGGAGGCGAATCCGCGCATCGCGCTGTGCCTTCTGTGGAAGCGGCTGAAGCCGGCCGCCCAGGTGCGCATCGAGGGGCGCGCGGAGAAATTGCCGGCGGCCGAATCGGACGCGTATTTCGCGACGCGCGAACGGCTGAGCCAGCTTGGCGCGTGGGCTTCCCTGCAATCGCGGACGCTACCCGAACGCGTTGCGCTCGAGCGTCGCGTGGATGAATTCGACCACCGGTTCGCGGGCCGGGACGTGCCGCGCCCGGCCGAGTGGGGTGGCTATCGGGTGGTTCCGGACCTGGTCGAATTCTGGTTCGCGGGCGAGCACCGCTGGAACGAACGCGAGCGCTGGGAACTCATCGACGGCACATGGCGCAAGCGGTTGCTGTACCCGTGAACGCGGGACCACAACGCATCGTTTGCCTTACCGAAGAACCCACGGAAGTCCTCTACGCGCTCGGCGAGCAGGACCGCATCGTCGGCATTTCCGGGTTCACGGTGCGGCCGCCGCGTGCGCGCAAGGAGAAGCCGAAGGTTTCGGCGTTCACCAGTGCCAAGATCGAACGCATCCTCGATTTGAAGCCGGACATGGCGATCGGATTTTCCGATATCCAGGCCGACATCGCGCGGGAGTTGATCAAGGCGGGCGTCGAGGTGTGGATCAGCAACCACCGTTCCGTTGCCGGAATACTTGCCTATGTGCGCCGGCTCGGCGCGCTGGTGGGGGCGGCGGAGAAGGCGGAAGCGTATGCGCTTGGGCTCGAGGCACACGTCGAACGCGTGCGCGTCCAGGGTGCAGCGCTTCCGAAGCATCCGCGCGTGTATTTCGAGGAATGGGATGATCCACCGATCACCGGCATCCGCTGGGTGGCGGAACTGATCCGCATCGCGGGTGGCAAGGACGTGTTCCCCGAACGCGCGGAACAATCGCTGGCCAGGCACCGCATCCTTGCCGATCCGGCCGAGGTGATAGTGCGGCAACCCGACATCATGCTCGCCTCGTGGTGCGGCAAGAAATTCCAGCCCGCCAGCGTTGTCGCGCGGCCGGGCTGGGACGCGGTGCCGGCCGTGCGCAACGGCGAACTGCACGAAATCAAGTCACCGATCATCCTGCAACCGGGACCCGCCGCACTCACCGACGGACTGGACGCGTTGCACGCGGTGATCGCCCGCTGGGCGGCAGGCTGGCGATAGGGGAAGCGGTTTCCGCAGTTACAGGTTGGTCTGAACGCGGTGAAGCCCAACGAGGGATGTGCTGCTTCCTCGGATGAAACCCGCGTCGGCCAAGCGGGGATCTCAAATCGTGTGCCCGACATTCATCAACCACGCCACCACTACCGTCTGGATCAGCAGGATCACCAGGATCGCCAGCACCGGCGACAGGTCGAACCCGCCGATCAGCGGCAGGATGCGGCGAAAGGGTTTGAGGACCGGATCGACGATCTTGCCGAGCAACGGCACCACCGGATTGCGTGCGTCGACGTTGACGTAGGACAGCAGCGCCCACGCAAAAATCATGATCAGGTAGGTGATCATGAAAAAGTCGAGCAGGTCCGCAACGCCCAACACCAGCGCGCCCACGCTGCTCGTCCAGAAGTCCGCCGCCACGAAGATCAGCAGGACATTCTTGATGACTTCCAGTACCCACGCGATCAGCAGCGCGGCAAGGTTGATGCGCCGCCAGGTCGGGATCACGCGGCGCAGCGGCGTCAGCACCGGATTGGTGGCGCGGTAAAGGAACTGGCAGATGGGGTTGTAGAAATCCGCGCGTACTGCTTCCGCCAGCAGGCGGAACACGAACAGCGCCACCGCGCACCCGAATGCGAACTGGATCAGCAGGCCGAGTGCATTGGCGAGATAGATCATGCGCCGGCGTCCAGTTCCGCGGACATCTCGGCACCGCGTTGCCGCGCCGCCGCCAGCGCCTGCTCGACGAGCGCGCGCAAGCCGCCGCGCTCGAACGTATCCAGTGCCGCGGCCGTGGTGCCGTGCGGCGAGGTGACACGCTGGCGAAGGACCGCCGCGGTTTCGCTGCCATCCGCCAGCATGCGACCGGCGCCGAGGCAGGTCTGCGCGGCCAGTGCGCGCGCGGTGTCGCGCGGCAGTCCCAACTGCACCGCGGCGTCTTCCATGGCTTCGACCAGCAGGAAGAAATACGCGGGCCCGGAGCCCGACACCGCGGTCACCGTATCCATTTGCGCTTCATCCTCGATCCAGCGCACGATGCCGGCGGCGCCGAGCAGGCGTTCCGCCAGCGCGCGCTGATCGGCATCCACGTTGCGGTTGGCGCACAGGCCGCTCGCGCCCGCGCCGACCAGTGCCGGCGTATTGGGCATGCAGCGGACGATCGCATGTTGGTCGCCCAGCAGGCGCTCGATCTGCGCGATGCGGATGCCGGCGGCGATGGAGATGATCAGCGGATTCGACATGCGCAACGACGCCGCGAGTCCGGCGCAGGCTTTTTGCATGACCTGCGGTTTTACCGCCAGCACCACGCAATCCGCGCCCGCGGCGGCTTCGGCGTTGTCGGTGAAGACCGGCACACCGAACTCGCGCGCCAGTGCTTCGCGCGTTTCGGCGTTCGGCTCGGCCACGCGGATCAACGCGGGCGGCACGCCGCGCGCCCGTTGCGCGCCGATCAGGCTGCGCGCCATGTTGCCGCCGCCGACGAAGGCAACGGTTCGGGACTCGTGGCCCGTGGCTTCGGAAGATTCAGGCATCGGTTGCGCATCCGGCATCATTTCGCGAACGCCCGATTGTAGCGGCGGCGCCCGCCGCCCCGAATCAATGCTGCCTCGCCAGGTTGCGATTGAGCCTGCGTTGCGCCTTGCGCTCGCGCCGGCGTCGCGCCCACGTGCCGAACACCAGGTAGATCGCAGGGGTCGACAGCAGGGTCAGGCTTTGCGAGAAGAGCAGGCCGCCCAGCATCGCGACGCCGAGTGGACGCCGCAGGTCGGCGCCGGTGCCGATGCCGACCACCAGCGGCAGCGAGGCGAGGATCGCGACCATCGTGGTCATCATGATCGGGCGGAAACGCACGAGGCAGGCCTCGCGCACGGCGTCCAGCGGGGTGCGGCCTTCGCGTTCGGCCACCACCGCGAAGTCGATCATCATGATCGCGTTCTTCTTGACCAGCCCGATCAGCAGGATCAACGCCATGATCGCGACCACCGAGATCGGCAGGCCGGTCACCTTGAGCGCGAGCAGCGCACCCACGCCTGCGGCGGGCAGGGTGGAGAGGATGGTGATCGGATGGACGAGATTCTCGTACAGGATCCCGAGCACCAGGTACACCGCGATGATCGCGCCGATCAGCAACAGCGGCATCATCGCCATCTGCTGTTCGAAGCGCCGGAAGAAGTCGCCCATTCCAAGCTTGATGTCGCCCGGCATGCGCATGTCGGCGATGGTCCGGTTGATCTGCTGCGTCGCCTCGCCCATGCTGACGCCCGGTGCCAGGTTGAACGACAGCGACATGCTGGTCATCTGGTCGATGTGCTCGATCTGGCTGGGGGAGATGGTGGATTCCTGGTGCGCGATGGCGCTGATCGGGATCATTTGCCCGCTGGACGAGCGCACCCGAATAGTATTCAGCGCGGCCGGCGATGCGGTCTGCGCGGGCAACGCCGTCAACACCACCTGGTACTGGTTGGTGTCGGAATAGATCGTCGAGACCGGGCGCTGCCCGAACGCGTTGTACAGCGCATCGTCTACCGCCGCCATCGAAACGCCCAGGCGTGCCGCCTTGGCGCGGTCGACCACCATGTTCTGCAACAGCGAGCCTTCGTCGAGGTCGGTGCCGACATCGCGGAAGATCGGATTCTTCTTCAGTTCCGCCTGCAGCTTCGGCAGCCATTCTTCAAGTTCGCCGGCGTCGTTGGCCTGCAGGTTGACGCTGTACTGTCCGCCCTGGCTGGTGCCGCCGCCCCCGCCGCCGAGGTCCTGCAGCGCGCGGAAACGGACGTCGAGGTCGGGGTAGCGGTCCACCTTGGCCGACAGGCGGTTCACCACCTCCTCTGTCGAACTATCGCGGCCGTCGCCGACCGGCTTCAACTGGATGTTGAACCAGCCGCTCGCACCGCGGCGGCTGGTGCCGACCGAGGCCCCCACATATTCGACCGCGGGATCGTTGCGCAGCATTTTCACCAGCGCACTGGTGCGCGCTTCGAGGTCGGTGAATGACATGGTGACGCCGCCGGTGGCGCGGCCCCAGATGAGGCCGGTGTCCTGCGGCGGAAAATCGGTGCCCGGCAGCACGCGGAACAGATAGATCGTGAACGCCAGCAGCACCAGTGGTGACCACGCCATCAGCTTCGGGTGGCGGTGCAGGGTCCAATCGAGCGTGCGCGTGTACACCCCCAGCATGCCGCCATGGAAGCGGTCCAATGCGCGCCCCAGCCGGGACGGTCCCGCCTCGTGCTCGGGGTGGCGGCGCAGGAAACGCCCGCACAAGGCCGGAGTCAGGGTCAACGACACCACCATCGAGACAAAGATCGCGGCGATGATGGTCACCGTGAACTCGCGGAACCACATGCCGATGAATGAAGGCGCGAACAGGATCGGCATGAACACCGCGATCAGCGAGGCGGTGATCGCGACGATGGTGAAGCCGATCTCCTTGGCGCCTTCCAGCGCCGCCTGCACGCGGGTCTTGCCGGAGTCGAGATGGCGCATGATGTTTTCGATCACGACGATCGCGTCGTCGACCACGAAGGTCAACGCGATCAGCAGCGCCAGCAGCGACAGGTTGTCCAGGGTGTAATCGAGCGCATACATCACGATCAGCGCGCCGCACAGGGACAGCGGTACCGCCGCCGTCGCGATCAGCGTGGGTGCAAGGCGGCGCAGGAACAGCGCCATCGTGAGCACCACCATCGCCAGCGATATCAGCAGCGTGATCTGCACGTCGTTGATCGAATCGCGGATGGTGGCGGTTTCGTCGAAGTACGGCGTCAGTTGGGTGCCGGGCGGCAACAGGTTGCGCAGGCCCGGAAGTTCGTCCTTGACGCTGTCCACGGTTTCGATCACGTTGGCGTCGGGACGTTTGTAGATCTGCAATTGGATCGAGCGCTTGCCGTTGAAATAGGCTGCCTGGAACTGGTCCTCCGCGCCCGCGTAAACATTGGCCACGTCGCGTAGGTACACCGGCGCGCCGTTGTGGGTGGCGATCACCAGGTCGGCGAAATCCTGGGCCGTCTGCAGTTGGTCGGTGGCGGTGATCGCGGTGGAGATCTCGCCGTCGGTGAGGAAGCCCTGCGGCGAGGTCACGTTCGCCGCCGTGATCGCATTGCGGATTTCGTTGGTCGAAAGTCCCAGTGCATCCAGTTTGTGCAGGTCCACGTCCACCCGCACGGCCGGTTGCGCGCTCCCCGAAACATCGACCGAGGCGACGCCCTGCAACTGGCTCAGGCGCGGCTGCAGCAGGGTGTTTGCAGCGTCGAACAGTTCCGACATCGGTTGTGTGTTCGACGTCAGCGCCAGCGAGAGCACCGGGTCGTCGTTGGGATTCGCCTTGTGCCATTGCGGCACGTCCAGACCGGTCGGCAAATCCGGCACCGCGGCATTGATCGCGGCGCCGACTTGCTGGGCGGCGGAGTCGATGTCCACGCCCGCGTCGAAGAACAGCAGCACGAAGGTGCTGCCGTTGGAACTGCGTGACCGCATCATGTCGACGCCGGGGATCTGGCCAAGATGCCGCTCGAGCGGCGCCGCGACCGTGGCTGCGATGGTGGTGGCGTTGGCGCCTGGCTCCGACGCCGAGACCCATATCGCCGGGAATGAAACCTGCGGCAGCGCGCTGATCCCGAGCAGGGTGTAGCACAGGACGCCGATCGCGAGCACGCCTGCCGCCAGCAGCGAAGTGCCGATGGGGCGTTTGACAAAGGGCGCGGAGATGTTCATGGCGCTTTGCTCCCCTCTTCCTTCGGGAGAGGCGGCCGCAGATCGGGCGCGCAGCGCCGGGGTAGGGGAACGGGTCTCGTCCAACGGTTGCCCGAGTGCGAGTGCGAACCCTCACCGGCCCCTTCGGGTTCGCGCTGCGCGCGCGTTCGCTCCACCCCGCCTCTCCCGGAAGGAGAGGGGAAGAGCAGGGCAGCTTCGGGCGAGAGACCGATCATCGAGAACGGCTCACTTTCCGGTCTCGGGAGCCAACTCGGCGGAGTGCCGCCGCCCCGCGCGGTCCCGCATCCATTCGCTGAAACGTTCCATGTACAAATAGATCACCGGGGTGGTGTACAGCGTCACCAGTTGCGACAGCAGCAGGCCGCCCACGATCGCGACGCCCAGCGGGCGCCGCAGTTCCGCGCCGATGCCGTTGCCGAGTGCCAGCGGCAGCGCGCCGAACAGCGCCGCGAAGGTGGTCATCATGATCGGGCGGAAGCGCAGCAGGCAGGCGCGGCGGATTGCGTCGTGCGCGTTCCTGCCGCGGCGCTGAGCGGTGATCGCGAAGTCGATCATCATGATCGCGTTCTTCTTGACGATGCCGATCAGCAGCACGATCCCGACGATGCCATCCACCGACAGTGGCATACCGAAGATCATCAGCGCCAGCAAGGCGCCGACGCCTGCGGGCGGCAGCGTCGAGAGGATCGTGAAGGGATGGATGTAGCTTTCGTACAACACGCCCAACACGATGTAGATCACCACGATCGCGGCGAGCAGCAGCAGCGCCTCGTTGCCGAGCGAGGACGAGAACTCCGCGGCCTTGCCGATGAAGCCGGCGCGCACCTGCGGTGGCAGGTCCAGCGAGGCTTCGGTGCGATTGATCGCGTCCACCGCCTGCGACAACGAATAACCCGGTGCGACGTTGAACGAAATGATCACTGCCGGCAACTGGTTCTGGTGCGCGATCACCAGTGGTGCGTCGGTGACCGTCGCGGTCGCCAGCGTGGAAAGCGGCACCGTGTTGCCGCCGCCCAGGATGATGCCCGTGTTGGATTGGCCGATTCCGGTTGCGGTGGATGAGTTGGACGATCTCACCATGCCGAGGCTGGTGGCGTTGCTGCCGGTCAGCGCGCCACTGGCGCCATTCGAACGCACCCGCAGCATGTTCATGAGATCGGAGCGGTTGCGGAATTGCGGCGCCACTTCCAGCACCACGCGGTACTGGTTCTGCTGGGTGAAGATCGTCGAGATCTGGCGCTGGCCGTAGGCGTCGTACAAGGTGTCGTCGATGGTCTGCACGGGTACGCCGAGCCGGCTGGCTACGGTGCGATCGATGTCCAGTTTCAGCGCCCGGCCGTTCATCGCGAGATTGTCGGACACGTCGGCCAATTCCGGCAGTTGTTTGATGGCCTGCACCGCGCGCTGCGCGTATTTGGCGAGATCGTTGGGATCGATTTCCGACAGCGCGTACTGGTATTCGGTCGGCGCCACGGTGGTGTCGAGGGTGATGTCCTGCACCGGTTTCAGGAACAGTTCCACGCCCGGCACGCCGGCAACGTCGCGTTGCAGGTCGGCGAGCACGTCATCGAGGCCGCCGCGCTCGCCGCGCGGCTTCAGCACGATGCTGACCTGGCCCTGGTTGAGCGTGGGGTTGATCGCGCCGGCGCCGGCGAACGACGCGACCCCGGCGACCGCCGGGTTGCGCCGAAGCGCCGCGGTCACGGCCTGGATATGTCGTTCCATCGCGGGAAACGCGATGTCGCTGTCGGCCTGCACCACGCCGGTGATCAGGCCCGTATCCTGCTCCGGCAGCAGGTCCTTCGGAATCACCACGTACAACAACACGGTCACCGCGACCGATGCGGCCGCGATCAGGATGGTGGTGCGGCGGTGCGCCAGCACCCAATCCAGCGACCACTCGTACCAGCCGAGCATCTTCGCGTAGAAGCCGCGGCGGTTTTCCATCGCCTCCTCGTCGCCGGTCGGCAGCGAGCCGGGCTTCAGGAGGTACGCGCACATCATCGGCGTCAGGGTCAGCGACACGCCCATCGAGATCGCGACCGCGATGGTCAGCACCCATGCGAATTCGTGGAACAGCCGCCCGGTCACGCCCGGCATCAGCAGCAACGGCAGGAATACCGCGATCAACGAAACGGTCAGCGACAGCACCGTGAAACCGATTTCGCGCGAACCGATTTCCGCAGCCTCGCGACCGCTCTTGCCCTGTTCGAGATAGCGCACGATGTTCTCGATCATCACGATCGCATCGTCCACCACGAAACCGGTGGCGACGGTCAACGCCATCAGCGAGAGGTTGTCCAGCGAGAATCCCGCGAGCGCCATCACCGCGAACGTGCCCATCAGCGACAGCGGCACCGCGACCGCCGGGATCAGCGTGGCCCACAGCCGGCGCAGGAACACGAAAATCACGGCGACTACCAACGCCACCGCGATCAGCAGCGTCATCTCGACATCGTGCACCGAGGCGCGGATCGTGACGGTGCGATCGGCGAATACCGACAGTTGGACGCCCGCGGGGAGCACCGCGCGCAGCGACGGCAGCGTGCGCTCGATCTGGTCGACGGTATTGATGATGTTGGCGCCCGGCTGGCGGCGGATGTCCAGCAGCACCGCCGGTTCGCCGTTGGCCCATGCCGCGAGCTGGTCGTTTTCCACGCCTTCGATCACGGCCGCGACGTCCGACAGTTTCACCGGCGCGCCGTTCTTGTACGCGATGATGGTGCTGGCGTATTCGCCGGCGCTCTGCAACTGGTCGTTGGTGCCGATCTCGTAGGTCTGCACCGCGCCGTTCAACGAACCCTTGGCGGCGTTGACGTTGGCCTGCGTCAGCGCCGAGCGCACGTCTTCCATCGTCAGGCCGAGGTTGGCGAGCTTGCCGGGATCGACCTGCACGCGAATTGCCGGGCGCACGTTGCCCGCGATCGAAACCAGCCCGACGCCGGGCACCTGCGCCAGTCGCTGCGCCAGGATCGAATCGGCGTAGTTGTTGACGTCGCGCAGCGGCAGGCTTTTCGAAGTGAGCGCCAGTGTCAGGATCGGCGCGTCGGCCGGATTCACCCGCTTGTAGATGGGCGGGTAGGGCAGGCTGCCCGGCAGGCGCGCGGTGCGCAGCGCCGACTGCACGTCCTGCGCGGCGACATCGAGATCCGTGTTCATCGCGAACTGCAGCGTGATGGTCGACAGGCCCGCGGCACTGTTCGAACTCATCATAGCCAGCCCGGAGATCTGGCCGAGCTGTTGTTCCAGCGGCGTCGTGACCAGATTCGCGATGGTGGTGGCGCTCGCGCCCGGGTACTGCGTGCTCACGACGAGGCTTGGCGCCTCGATTTCGGGCAGCGCCGACACCGGCAACGCCTTGTAGCCGATGATGCCGAGCAACAGCACCGCCGCCATCAACAGCGAAGTCGCGATCGGCCGGCGGATGAAGATGCTGGAGAAGCTCATGGCTCCCGGGCTCCGGCGGGCATCGTCAACGGCGCCGTCCGCGACCGCTGCTCGACATCGCGGCCTTCATCTCCGCGGTGGTCGGCGGCGCCGGCACTTCACCCGGTTTCATCGGCGTGACCTTGGTGCCTTGCTTCAACCGGAACTGGCCCGCCGTAACCACCTGATCGCCGGCCTTCAGGCCACTGGTGACGATCAGGCCGTTGTCGCCGGCTTCACCCCCGGTGACCACCGCCTGCATCGCGACGTACTTCGCGGGCTTGTTGTCGGCGGCACCTTGCTGTTTGCCGCGCGCGCCACCCCTGGCCTTTTTGTCAGCGCCCGCCTTGGCATCCGTTTCGTTCTTTTCCGTACCCGGCGGCGGTTTGTCGGTGATCAGCCACACGTAATCGCCGTTCGGGCCGCGCTGCACGGCTGCGGCCGGCACCACCAGCGCGCCGCTGTTGGTGCTGACCTTCAGCCGGGTGTTGGCGTACTGGCCGGGAAAAAGCTGGTTGCTGGCGTTCGGAAACTCGGCTTTCAACTGGAAGGTGCTGGTGTTCGGGTCGATCTGGTTGCCAATCGCGATCAGCGTGCCGTCGTCTTCGAGCACGTTGTTGTCGGCGTTGAGGATCGCCACGTTCAAGGTGCCGTTGGCCTGCGCCGCGCGCACCTCGTCGAGATACTTCCCGGCGAGGGTGAAGAGCACGTAGATCGGATGCATCTGCGTGACGGTGACGATGGTGGTGGTGGTCGTGATCACGTTGCCGGGATCGACCTGCCGGATACCCGCCACGCCATCGATGGGCGAAACGATCCTGGTGAAGCCGAGCTGGACCCGTGTGTCGGCGATGCTGGCGTTGTCCGCCGCCACCGCGGCCTGCCACTGGGCGACCGTGTTCTTCTGGGTGATGCGGTCGATCTCGGCGACGTAAGGTGCGTACTTCGGATTCGACGAGCGCTCCAGGTTGGCCTTGGCGGTCGCGAGCTGGGTCTGGTCCTGCGCGCGCTTGGCGGTGGCCTGGTCGAGTTGCGCCTGCAGGGTGCGCGGGTCGATCTCGGCCAGCACCTGGCCTTTCTTCACTTCGCCGCCTTCCACGAAATCGAGTTTCAGCAACTGGCCGCCGACCTGTGGCTGGACGCTGACGGTGTTGAGCGCCTGCACCGTGCCGGCGCCGGTCAGGTAGATCGGCACGTTCTGGGCCGCCACGGGAACCACCGTGACCGGCACCGCCGTGTCCATTCCGAACTCGCCGGGGCCCTTGGACTTGCCGGGCCCTGCAAAGATGCGCCACAGGATGAATGCCACGATCAGGACGCCAACCAGCGTCAGAATCCATTTTTTTCGTGACATCGACAGTCGTCCGGCTAGCGTGGGAGGCGCCCGTTGGACAGTTCGCGCGGCGATGGGTTCGCGGCGCGAAAAGCTTGCGGGATCGAACCTAAATTAGCCGAACGAGTCCGCTCCCGCCCCTGCCGAACGGCATGTCGGGCGAGGTGACATCCGTCACGCCGCGTCAGCGCTCGTCGGCGACCGTGGGCACGGGCGCGTCTTCGGCGGCGGCATGGGCGGCGTGCGCCGCGGACAGACGTTTCATCGGCCAGATCATCACGATCGCGATCACGGTGCAGACCACGCCGGCCCAGCCGAGCTTGGTGAACAGCGCAGTGTAGATCGGCAGCGTCTGTATCGGGTCGGTCACGTTCTGCGGCACTGCCGCGAAGTTGGCCACGAGGCCGCCGAGATACTGCGAGATGCCTACGCCCACGTAATAGGCGCCCATCATGAAGCCGCCCATCCGCGCCGGCACGTAGCGCGCGATCATCGCGAGGCCGAGGCCGCTGACCAGCAGCTCGCCCAGTGAATACAGGCCGTAGCCCCAGATCAGCACCCACGACGAGGCCTTGCCCGGTTCGGTGACGAAGTTGCCGGCCAGGCCGTAGACGAAGTAACCCGCCGCGACCATCGCGAAGCCGAGCGCGAACTTGGATGCGATCGACAAATCCTTGCCGCGTTTGCCGGCGGCGGTGTAGATCCATGCCAGGATCGGCGAGAGGATCATGATCCAGATCGGATTCAACGCCTGGTATTGGCCCGGAAGCCACGTAAAGAGGTGAACGCCGAACACGCTCCAGTTGAAGTCGGTGTTGCGTAGTGCGAACAGCGCCAGCGAGGTCGGCATCTGCTGGTAGAAGATGAAAAAGAAGATCGTCTGCAGGGTCAGGATCAGTGCCGCCGCCAGTCCCGCGCGTTCGCCGTGCCGGGCGTTCACGATGAGGTAAACGAAGATCGCCAGCAGCGCGATCGCGGCCAGGATCACGAACCAGCGGGCGATCGCCTCGTGCTGCAGGATGAAGGCCGCGATGACTGCGAGTACCGCGCCCACGACCAGGACCTTGAGCAGTTTGATCCAGCTGAAAGGTTGGGAATCAGGGTCCGAACCGATGTGCGCCAGCGACGCGCGCATGAAGAAGAAGTTGACCAGGCCCACCAGCAGGCCGATGCAGCACACGCCGAACGCGGCGTGCCAGCCGAACCCGTTCTGGTAGATGCCGTTGACGTAGTCCTTGATCCACGGCGTCAGCAGCATCGAGATGGTCGAGCCGACGTTGACCGCCATGTAGTAGATGGTGAACGCGCTGTCGATCCGGCTGTCGTCGCCTTCGTAGATCTTGCGCACCAGGTTGCCGGCGTTCGGCTTGAACAGGCCGTTGCCGACCACGATCACGCCCAATGAGAAATACAGGAACGTCGGGTCGGCGCTCGGCAGGGTGATCAATCCGTAGCCGATCGCGAGAATGGCCGCGCCGGTGAGCATGGTGCGGCGCGTGCCCAGGATGCCGTCGCCGACCCAGCCGCCGATCGCCGGGGCCACGTAGATCAGCGCGGCGGCGGCACTCCACACCAGATTCGCGCGCACGTCGTCGAAGCCGAGGCGCTGCACCATGTAGTAAACGATCAGCGCCTGCATGCCGTAGAAGCCGAAGCGCTCCCACAACTCGATCAGGAATACCGTGGAGAACGAGCGGGTCTTGGAAACGGCGGGTACGGTGGAATTCATGTCGGAGGGGCACTTGGCAGCGTTGGGCCAAGCCTACCCGAACCGAAGCTGAATGTGAGCGATGAGGCCGAGAGCCGGTGGCCCGGAGCAATGGACGAGGATTCCTTTGGTCCTTCCGGGCTGCCGTCGGTTTCATGGTCGGAGGCCCCCGGAATGAGGATCGGTTGTTACACTTTCGATCTTCGATTCAAGAGTCCCGGATCCCTTGCGCATTTACCTCGACCTTCTCCATGACGTGCTGGAGCACGGCGCCTGCAAGGGTGATCGCACGGGCACCGGCACGCTATCTGTGTTCGGGCGCCAGATTCGCATGGACCTCGCGCAAGGGTTCCCGCTGCTGACCACCAAGAAGCTGCACGTCAAGTCGATCGTGCATGAGCTGCTCTGGTTCCTGCGCGGCGACACCAATACCGCGTACCTGAAGCAGCACGGCGTCAGCATCTGGGACGAATGGGCCGACGAAAAGGGCGACCTCGGCCCCGTCTACGGCAAGCAGTGGCGCGCATGGCCAACGCCGGATGGCCGCAGCATCGACCAGGTCGCGCAGGTGATCGAACAGATCCGGCGCAATCCCGATTCGCGCCGCATGATCGTGTCGGCGTGGAACGTGGGCGAACTGGACAGGATGGCGCTGATGCCTTGCCACGCGCTGTTCCAGTTCTACGTCGCGAACGGCAAGCTGTCGTGCCAGCTCTACCAGCGTTCGGCCGACATCTTCCTCGGGGTGCCGTTCAACATCGCGAGCTACGCCTTGCTCACGTGCATGATCGCGCAGGTGTGCGGCCTGGCGCCCGGCGACTTCGTGCACACGTTCGGTGACCTGCACCTTTATTCCAACCACCTCGAGCAGGCGCGCGAGCAGTTGACCCGCACACCACGCGCATTGCCGAGGCTGGTGTTGAACCCCGACGTACGATCGTTGTTCGACTTTCGGTTCGAAGACATCCGCATCGTCGATTACGATCCGCATCCCGCGATCCGCGCGCCCGTCGCGGTCTGACGCGCATGCCGACCGGGGACATCGTTCTTGTCGCGGCGCTCGACCGCAACCACGCGATCGGGCGCGCGGGCGCGATGCCGTGGCACTTGCCGGATGACCTGAAGCGGTTCAAGGCGCTCACGCTGGGCAAGCCGGTTTTGATGGGGCGCAAGACCGCGCTTGCGATCGGCCGTCCGCTGCCGGGGCGCTCGAATCTCGTGCTGACACGTGCCGAAGCCGCGCCTTTCGACGGTCAAACTGCAGTGCATTCACTGGATGATGCGATCGCGCGCGCGAACCGCGCCGGGTTGTGCGTGATCGGCGGCGGCGAAGTCTACGCGTTGGCCCTGCCGCAGGCTACGCGCCTGCACCTCACGGAAATCGATACCTCGACTTCCGATGCCGACACGTTTTTCCCGGCGTTCGATCCGGGCGACTGGCGCGAAGTCGCGCGCGTGCATCATCCGATCGATGCCAGGCACGCGTTCGCGTTCGATTTCGTCGATTACGAACGCCGATGATCGAAGTCGCCGCCGGCATCCTCATCGACGATCGCGATCGCGTGTTGTTGATGCAGCGTCTGCCGGGCAAGCATCTCGCCGGCCTGTGGGAATTCCCGGGCGGCAAGCTCGAACCCGGCGAAACCATCGACGAGGCGCTGGTTCGTGAATTGGACGAGGAACTTGGCATCGAAGTACTCGCGTCGACGCCCTTGATTTCGCTGCCGTGGCGATACCCCGAAAAGACCGTGCGCCTGCACGCATTGCGTGTCACGAAATGGCGTGGTGAACCGCGCGCGCGGGAAGGCCATCCCTTACGATGGGTCGCACTGCGCGACATGGATGTCGCGGCAATGCCGCCCGCCGACGCGCCGATCGTCACTGCGCTGCGGTTGCCACCGTACTACGTCATCGCGTCGTCCTCGCAAGCCGCACTCGACGGGTTCTCCCGTGGTGGTGACACGTTGTGGCAGTTGCGCATGCCGGAAGCAAACCGGCACGAGATCAGGTGCGCTGCGCAGCGCCTGATGGCCGGGGATTCCCGATTCCGCGAATGGATGCTGCTCAACCGCGACATCGAGCTCGCGCGCGAACTGGGCGTCGGCGTGCAGCTCAAGGCTGCGCAGTTGCGCGAACTGGACGAGCGGCCGCTGCCATGCGATACCTGGGTCGGCGCCTCCTGCCATGATGTGGAGGAACTGGAACGCGCAGCAGCGTTGGGCGCGGATTTCGCCACGCTGTCGCCGGTCCATCCCACGACCTCCCACCCCGATGCCACGCCGCTGGGCTGGGAACGTTTCGCGCAAATCGTCACCGACGCGCGGTTGCCGGTCTACGCGTTGGGCGGTGTCGGGCCGGACGATCTGGAACGTGCACGGGTCGCGGGCGCGCAAGGCGTAGCGGGCATTCGCGCATTCCGGTAAATCGGCGGCCCAGCACGTGTAGGGCGGGAGGAGCGCCGCGGATCCCGCCACGGCACACCGCGGCCGTCCAGATTTGTTTCGTACGAACCAGACGCCACTTTTGCGGCTGCTCCCGCCCACGCGATTGCGATGGCGGGTGTCGTCGCGCGTCGCTGTTCTACGTTGCCGCAGCCAGTTCCAGATACCGCGCATGCAGCGCCGCCACCTGCGCATCCAGCGCGGATGCCTCGCGATCGTTCACGATTACATCGTCGGCGATCGCAAGCCGCTGGGCGCGCGTCGATTGGGCGTCCAGCACCCGTTGCGCGGCGTCGCGTGTGACGCCATCGCGCCGCATCAGGCGTTCGATCTGCAATGCTTCGGGTGCATCCACCACCAGTACCCGATCCACCCATGCGTACTCGGCCCGGTTTTCGACCAGCAAGGGAATCGCAAGCATGCAATACGGTCCGCGATCCATCCCGACGCGCCGCCGCAGCCACGCACGGACGCGCGGGTGGATGATGGCCTCGAGTTTCCTGCGCGCGCCGGGGTCGGCAAACACGCGTTCGCGCATCGCGCGCCTGTCCAGCGAGCCGTCGGCCTGCAAAACCCCGGCACCGAACACGAATTCGATTTCCGCCAGCGCCGGTTCGCGCGGGGCCACCACTTCGCGTGAGGCGACGTCCGCGTCGTGGACGCCGATACCCAAGGCCTCGAAACGCGTGGCCACCGCGCTTTTGCCCGCAGCCACGCCGCCGGTAAGGGCCACAACGTAATGCCGCCGCACGCCACGTTGCACCACGTCACTCGTCGTCGCCATCGTCGCCCCTGTTTGCGGTCGGCCCAGGCAGCACGCGCTGGCAGGTCTTGTCGAAACGTGCGGTATCGAAGTCGATGTGCCGCGTTTGTGCCACCCAGCGCGTGTGGTAATGCCATTGCGGGCTGAACAGGCTCCACGTTTCGTCATGCGTCGGGAAGGTGACGCCGGCCATGTCGATCAGGGATTCGAAGGTGTCGGCCGACAGCGTGCGCTTGCCCGCGTTCGCGCGCAAGCTCGCCACGTGCGAGGGAAAGCGTGCCTGGTAGGAATCGGAATACCAGAACAGCGCGGGGATTTCGTACTCGGGCACGGTACCGACGCCGTGGCCCTCTTTGTCGCAGGTGGACGTCGGGATCAATTCGCCGTGATCGGACTCGAACCACAGCGCGGTGACCGCGCCGCTTGCTTTCAGTGTATCGATCACCTGCGCCAGCACGTGATCGGTATAGAGAATGCTGTTGTCGTAGCTGTTGCGGGCCCGCTCGACGGTGCCGGCTTCGCCGGGTGGCGAAAGCTGCGTCGGTTTCCAGTGCTGGAATGCGGGTGGATAGCGGTAGTCGTACTTCACGTGGCTGCCCATCATGTGCAGCACGATGAAAAGATCCCCGCTTGATGTGCGCAGCGCATCCTTCAGCGGTTGGATCAGGTCGCCGTCGTAACTTCCGGGCGCGCTCCACGACGCGTGGTTCAACCATTCCACGTGTCCGGCTTCGTAGGCGTACATCGAAACCGGCGAATCGAATTCGCCGATTGCCTGCTGGTTCGAAATCCAGTACGTCGCGTAACCGGCTTCCTGCATTGCCCGCAGTACCGAAGCCTCGTGCCACGGCGCATCCCATGCCATGTCGGGTTTGCGCCGAGTCAGGATCATCGGAATCGCCGCGATTGATTCCGGCCACGTGCTGATGAAGCGCGTGATCGGCACCAGGTTCTTGAGCTTGGACAATTCGGGATTGGTGGCGCGCGCGTAGCCGAACAATTGCCAGTTCGCGCGCCGGCTGCTTTCGCCGATCACCAGCACGTACACCTGCCGTTCTCGCAAGGGCGCGCCGACGCGGTGCGCATGGAAGCGGAACGCCCTGAACTTCGCCGCTTCCGCGCGCATCCGGTTCCACTCGTGGCGATACTCGACGGTGCGCGCAATCACGCCGAAGGGATAACCATCTTCGATTGCGTAACCGTAATCGCGCAGCGGTGCCGGTGCCGACTCCTCCGCGTCCGGATTCGTCGAAGACTTGTACCGGGGTGTCGCAATGCCGATACCTAGCGGCACCAGCATCGCGACGACGCCCGCGCCCAACAGACCGAAGCGGGTGTACCTGCGCCAGCGCAGGCCGGCGCGACGACTCACCCGGGCAGCGGCCAGCGCCACCAGCGCGCCCGCCGGCAGCAACAGCACGAGTGGAAGCAACGAACGGCCGAAGTATTCCCGGGCTTCCAGCGGATTGGTTGCGACGATCGTCGCGATGATCTGCGCCGAGGTGGGATGGTGGTACAGCGCGACGTAGTAGGTTTCCAGCGGCGCCAGCAACGCGAGCGGCGTCAGCAGCAGGCACGCAATCCAGGGCCAGCGCCCCAGTGCCGCGAACCAGATCGCCAGCATCGCGATCGGCAACACCAGCGCCGCCACCCAGACCGGACCGGCCGGGTCGTGCGCCAGCCAGACCATGTTCGGCAACATCACCAGCACGATGAGCAAGCCAATCGCGGCAAAGGCCCAACGATGATCGAGCGGTCTCGAATTCATTTGCGGTGCACGCAGAGGCAACTCGCACGGATTGTAGGTTGGGTTTGAGCCCCGGCCTCTTCGGAGTAAAGCCCAACGCGTCTGTTCAATTGAGCCCGGCGAGACGCATGTACGTGGCGAGGATCGGATCGCCTGCAACCAGCCAGATCCACATCGCAATCGCGAGGAACGGGCCGAATGCGAACGGCATCGAGCGATCCTGTCCGCGCGTGCGCAACAGGATGGTGCCGATCACGGCGCCCGACACCGCGGCGATGATGATCACGGGCAACAACGCGGCATAGCCCATCCACGCGCCGGCCGCGGCGAACAACTTGAAGTCGCCGAAGCCCATCCCTTCCTTGCCGGTCGCCAGCTTGAACAGCCAGTACACCGACCACAGCGCAAGGTAACCGATGGAGGCGCCGATCACCGCCTCACGCGAGTCGACGAAAACGGGCACCAGCGATATCAGCAGCCCCAGCCACAGCAACGGCAGGGTCAGCGAATCCGGCAGGAGCTGGGTGCGGAAATCGATGCCGCCGGCAGCGACGAGGAACCACGTGAACAACAGCGCAGCGCCGGCCTGCCAGGTGACGCCGAAATGCCACACCACGATCGCGCTCGCGACGCCGCACAGCACTTCCACCAATGGGTACTGGATCGAGATGGGCGCCCTGCAGTAGCGGCAGTGCCCGCGCAGCACGAGCCACGACAGCAGCGGAATGTTGTCCCACGCGGCCAGCGGATGCTTGCAGTGCGGGCAGTGTGAACCCTTGCGAACGATGTCCGGCGGCGCTGCTTCGTCATTCGCGCCGAGCTCCAGCATTTCGCGCGCGTCGCGCTTCCAGAAATATTCCATCCGCGCCGGCAGGCGCAGGATCACCACGTTCAAGAAACTGCCGACGATCAGGCCGAGCACGCCGGCCGCGGCAATCCAGAAGGAAAGGGGAAGGTCAGTCATTGGCGCGGGCACGATTCATCATCCCTCACGCCTTTCGAGCGCGAAGGGCGCAAGACGCCGGTCATCAAAGCGTGGTGGCCCACCCGGAGAATCGGCAGCGACGCAGATTGGGCTGAGCGGCTCGTCGCGAAGCCCGGCACGGCCTCGCCTGAACGCGTTGGGCTTCATTGCACTCAGCCCAACCTGCCTACTGCGCACGACCTTTTCGTCACGTCAGAACGTGCCGGCCATCTTGAAGATCGGCAGGTACAGGGCAATCACCATGCCGCCCACCAGCGTGCCGATGACAACCATGATCAGGGGTTCCAGCAGCGTCGACAGGGTATCGACCGCGTTGCTGACCTCTTCCTCGTAAAACTCGGCCACCTTGAACAACATCTTGTCCAGTGCGCCGGATTCCTCGCCGATCGACACCATCTGGGTGACCATGTTCGGGAACAGGTTGGTCTGCGCCATCGCGAGGTGCATCTGATGGCCGACCGCGACATCGTCGCGCATCTTGCGGATGGCCTGTCCGTACACCACGCTGCCGGTCGCACCGGCCACCGAATCCAGCGCCTCGACCAGCGGCACGCCTGCGGCGAAGGTGACGCCCAGCGTGCGCGCGAAACGCGCGATCGCCGATTGACGCAGGATATTGCCGATCACGGGAATCTTCAGCGACATGCGATCCACCGCGTGCGCCATTTTCTCCGAGCGCTTGTAGGCCATGACGATCCCGACGATCGCGATGATCACGAAGATGAGGAACGGCGCCCAGTAGTGCTGCATGAAGTCCGACATCGATACGACCATCTGCGTGAATGCCGGCAGCGCCACGCCGGCGCTCGCAAACACGTTCTGGAACACCGGCACCACGAATATCAGCAGGATCAGCATCACCAGGAACGCCACCACCATCACCATCGCGGGATAGAACAACGCCTTCTTGATCTTGCCCTTGATGCTTTCGATGCGTTCCTTGTAGGTGGCCACGGTGTCCAGCACGGTGTCCAGCACGCCCGCCGATTCACCCGCGCGCACCAGGTTGCGGTACAGCTCGTCGAACTGCACCGGGTATTTCGCCATCGCCTCGTGCAGAGCCGAACCGCCCTCGATGTTCTGCTTGACGTCGGTCAGCATGTTTTTGAAGCGGACGTTGCGCTGGCCGCCGGCGATGATGTCGAACGCCTGCACCATCGGCACGCCCGATGCCATCATCGTCGCGATCTGGCGGCTGAAAATCGCAACGTCGCGCGGCTTGACGCGCGAGCCGGCGGCGCCGAACAGCGGTTTCGGTTTTTCCTTGACCGCCTGCGGGTTCATGCCCTGGCGGCGCAACTCGGCCTTGACCAGGCTGGCATTGCGCGCGTGCATCTCGCCCTTCATCTTGACGCCGCGCTTGTCCAGTGCGGTCCATTCGTACACGGTCAATTGCTTGACCGCGGCACGGGCCGCGCCGACATTTCCGGCGGTTTTCGAAGCGAGGGTAGCGGTGGGCATGAGCTTGATCCCAAAAATTCAAATGTCTTTGCCTTGCCCCTTCTCCCTCCGGGAAAAGGTGGCGCGAAGCGCCGATGAGGGTCCGAATCTTGCGCAATCCCGAACCCTCACCCGCCTCGCCTCCGGCGAGGCTCCCTCTCCCTCCGGGAGAGGGATTCAACAGCACTAATCCTTGGTGACGCGGTCGATCTCGGCGAGGCTGGTTACGCCTTGCTTCACTTTCATCAACGCAGATTGCCGCAGGTTGCGCACACCGGCGCGCCGGGCCGCTTCCGCGATCTGCATCGCGTTGCCGCCTTCCAGGATCGCCTTGCCGATCTCGTCGGACATCGGCATCACTTCGTAAATGCCGACGCGCCCCTTGTAGCCCTCGTTGCAACCCGAACAGCCGACCGCATCGTACAGCGTCAGACCGCGGTCGATTTCTTCCTTGGTGAAGCCTTCGGCCAGCAGTGCGGCTTCGGGCAGTTCGATGGGTTTCTTGCAGTCGTGCAGCCGACGCGCAAGCCGTTGCGCGATCACCAGCGACACCGACGAGG
>Ga0207667_10002219_pt1 | contig 24384 bp, 21 predicted proteins | sample KBSCornC52_FD_184301 | JGI IMG/M metagenome (GOLD analysis project Ga0207667, IMG submission 184301) | Corn rhizosphere microbial communities from Kellogg Biological Station, Michigan, USA - KBS Corn C5-2 (SPAdes) (version 2) | ecosystem: Host-associated > Plants > Roots > Rhizosphere > Soil ...
AGGCCCGCCTGAGACGCGCTAGTGGCGGTTGCCGTGGGCACCGTGTCCGACTGAGACGCGCCGGTGGCGACGGCCGTGGGCACCAGGCCCCCCTGAGATGCGCTAGTGGCGATCGCCGTGGACAGCGTGTCCGACTGAGACGCGCCAGTGGCGGTTGGCGTGGGCACCGGGTCCGACTCAAAGGCGCCGGTGGCGACTGAGAGGGGCACCGCGCCCGGCACAGTTGGAGACAGGATCGCCGCGAAAAACAATGCCAACGTTGCCGCAGTCACGCGTCTGCCTCGAAGAAGTAGCGTGAGAGGGCGTCGGCGTCGAAGGCACCTTCCATATAGAAGGGGTGGAGGTTGCGGGTGGCGAGCAGGGTGTTGATTTCGGCGCGGCGCTCGGCAACGCTGCGGCGCCACTCGTCGCGTAGTTTGGGACGGATCCAGAGGGTGCGGCGTGCACTCGACTCCGCATCGCGCAGCGTCGCGAGGGCATTTCGGGTGGGCGGCTCGGTTTCTGCGGGATCCCAGACTACTATCGGAACAACAGTGGTGTGCGCGAGGTAATCCAACGCTGTGCCGAGGCGTTCCAGCGGCCAGTGGAAGTCGGACACCAGGAACACCAGGCCTTGTTGGCCTACCAGGCGCGAGGCTACGGCCTCCAGGCCAGCGCCAATATCGCCCAATTGCCCTTCGCGCATGCGCCGTTGCTCAGCGCGCCGCTCCTCGGGTTGCCGTTCCAGAGAGTACCCCTGCTTAGCGTCCCATTCACGGGCGTGCCGTTCGGGAGGGCGCCCTTCTCGAACCTGCCGTTCGCGAACATGACTTTTTCGAGCATGGGGGCGTGGAGGAATCCCATCGCGGGCCGTAGGGCCGGCGCCTGCGCGATCCAACAGCGCGCGCGACATCATAGTGCCCATCCCACGACTCACTCGGGCGGGAATGAACAAATCGGAGCGCTCGACAACATCGAATGCCATCAGCCCGGCGGCGTCGCCGACGCGAAAAGCGCTCAGCCCTAACGCTTCGACAAAATCAGCAGTGACTTGCAGTTTCGACCGGTTACTTCCGAACGCCATGGAGGCGGAGACATCGACGAGCGCCCACACATTGATGCCGGCGCGCTGGCGGTTGACACGTACCAGCCACTTTTCATCGAAGGAGCGCAGGCTCGCGCGCAAATCGAGCCGGCGCGGATCCGGATAGTCATATAGGTTCATGTGCGCGATGAACTCCTGCCCCGAGCCCACACTCGAGCCCGCATGCGAGCCCGGCCGGCGGCCAGGGACTCGACCCGGGATTCGATAATGAAACTCCTGCGGAGCGTCCATCGTCAGCGCGGTGTTGGCACCTTCTCCAGAATTTGGTCGATCAGCGCGTCCGCGATCTGTGCTCGGCGCAATTCGTAGACGGGTGTGAAGAACACACGATGTCCCAACACGGCCGGGGCGACAGCGCGAATGTCATCAGGTGTCAGATAGTCACGGCCCGCGAACCAGGCAACCACTCGAGCCGCACGAGTCAACGACATGATGCCGCGGGGACTTGCGCCGGCAAGAATGAGCTTGTCCATGTCGACGCCTTCGACAGAGACGCCGAACTTCGCAGGTGACTGTGTTGCCTCCCACAGGTCCAGGACATAACGTTCGAGGGTCTCGCTCGCGGTGATGCTCCGCTGAATGGCCGCACCAATGACGTTGAGCTCTTTCCAAGGCAGGATTTCGGGCGTCACCCGCTCCAAGAGCACATCAACATCGTGGTAGTCGGGGCTGAAGACCAGTGCGCGCCGCACCTGCATCTCCGACGGTGTCGGCATACGTAACTCGAGCATGAAGCGGTCGCGTGCTGCGGAAGCGAGCTCAAACGTCTCTTCTTTCTCCACGCGGTTGCGGTCCGCGAACACCGTCATGAACGGGAAGCGATATTCGCGATTGAAAGCCGAGACGGTCCTCTCGGCCATCGCCCGCAGCAGGAGCGACTGGACCTGCGGCCTGGCGCGATTGATCTCGTTGAAAAAGAAGGTCGTCAGGCGCTCTTTATGGCGTAACAACGGCCCGGGCTCGATTCGAGGCTTGCCATCCGCATCGACGTACGTGTGATAGATCAGGTCGCCGGGCATGAGATCCACGGTACCTTCGACACGTTCGAAGTCACCGCCGATCGCACGGGCGAAAGCCCGCAGGATCGTCGTCTTGCCGACTCCGACGTCACCTTCCAGAAGTACGTGACCGCGGGCAAACAAGGCAACATTGATTAGCCGGATCGTCTCCTGCTGCCCGAGCAGTGCCTTGCCCACCTCATCTTCGAGGCGCAGCGCTCGCAAACGCCACTCGTCGAGCGTCATCACCATACCGCCTCTTAGCCTCGGCCGGTGTACGGCATCTTTGTGGCCATTACAGTCATGAACAGTACGTTAGCTTCCAACGGTAGTCCGGCCATGTAAAGCACGGCATCGGCTACATACTTGACATCAAACGTCGGCTCGGGTTTCAGAGACAGATCCGCCTGTAAGGTGCCGGTGGAAAAGTTGGACGCCAACGAGGTCGCTGCATTGCCAATGTCTATCTGGCCACACGCGATGTCGTACTGCCGGCCTTCCAGGGAGGTCGTCTTGGTGAGGCCCGAGACGGCGTGCTTGGAGGCCGTGTAGGCGGCCATGTGGGGCCGGGGAGTTGTCGCCGAGATGGAGCCATTGTTGATGATGCGGCCGCCGCGGGGCTGCTGCGCTTTCATCTGGCGAAAGGCCGCCTGCGTGCACAGGAACACACCGGTCAGGTTTGTGTCGATCACACGCCGCCACTGTTCGATAGACACTTCCTCCAGAGGCGCCGGCGGCGCCCCAGTCCCGGCATTGTTGAAAAGCAGGTCGACGCGACCAAACCGCTCGACGGCCCGCTTGAACAATGCATCGATGGAAGCTGGGTTGGTTACGTCAGTAGCTACACCAATGGCCTCGGACCCGGCTTCGCGTGCCACGTCATCGAGCGCCGCCTGGCGGCGCCCTGCAAGCACGACTGCGTAACCCGCCTTCGCCAGAGCAAGCGCCACCGCCTTGCCAATGCCAGACCCCGCACCAGTCACCACTGCAACTTTATGTGTCATGAAACTCTCGCTGTCAGAACACTCCGAGCGACTTGCGCCAGCTCAATCCCTCATCCGTATCCCCGCGCGGCCGATACTCGCAGCCCACCCAACCAGCGTACCCGAGAGCATCGAGTGCGGTGAAAATCGCGCGGTAGGCGATCTCTCCTTCGTCAGGCTCAGCGCGCGTCGGCACCGCGGCGATCTGCACGTTGCCAATCAGCGGCATGTAGCGCTTCAGCTTCGTCAATACATCGCCCTCGCTGATCGCAACGTGGTAGACATCGAATTGCAGCTTGAGGTTCGCAAGCGCAAGCTCTTCGATCAAACCAACGGCTTCCGCAACCGTGGAGTAGAAGTATCCCGGATTGTCACGGGGATTGAGTGGCTCGAGCAGCAGCAGTAGCCCGTGAGGCGCCGCCTTCGCGGCCGCCACGCGCAAATTTTCTGCCAACACGGCGCGTGCGCGTTGCCGGTCTGAAGGTGCGACGTTGCCGGCCATCACGTGTATGGCGCGTGCGCCACAATCGAGGCAGTAGGCAATCGACTGGTCCAGGGTAGTCTGGAAATCGCGCTCACGCCCGGGGAGTGCTGCTAGACCGCGCTCCCCGCGCCCGAAGTCCCCGGGTGCGGTGTTGATGCCCAGGAGCGTAAGCTCACCCCGACGGGCAGCGGCCGCCACGTCTGCCGCGGGCACATCATAGGGCCAATGCATCTCAACGGCCCGGAAGCCCGCGCTGGCCGCCGCCTGCAGCCGCTGCGTTAACGGCCGATCGGGCCAGAGCAGTCCAACGTTCGCGGAAAAGCGCGGCAACCGGGTAGCTCCTGTAATCGCGAGATTCGGCTCGTTCCACGCTTGCGCGCTCACGAGCTGCGCCCGTGAGGCGTAGGCCCTCAGGGCGGCCGTAAGATTTGGCTCACTACTATCGCAGGATTCGCCTCGTGGCGCGCGATGCACTCTCGAGCCGGGTAACTGGGCATTGACGCTGAGACTGGTTGTTCCTCTTTCGGCTCACTGTCGGAATGGTGCGTGGTCCAGCGTCCTTGGGATACTCCAGGGCGTGATGCATGCGGCGCCTGGGATGACCCGCCAGGGTGCCCCGGGTCGACGATGAGCGGGCGTTGCTCGCGCAAGAGGGCGCGACGCATGCCGTCGCGCGGGTGGACTCGGGAAAGGGGACACCCTGGATCGACGATGAGCGAGCATTGCTCGCGCAAGGGGAGATTTTTATGCTCTATTCCATTCTCTGCTACGAATCAGAGGCGTTGGCAGCAGGCCGCAGCCGCAAGGAAGACGACGCAATGATGGCCAGGATTTGCGAAGTCCAGGGAAAACTGAAGGCCGAGGGCAAGCTGGGGCCGTCTGCGCGCCTGATGCCTACTACCACCGCCACACACGTCCGCTCCGGCAAAAATCCCGTGGTCGTCGACGGTCCTTTTGCCGAGACCAAGGAGCAGCTGCTCGGTTTCTACATCGTCGATTGCGCCACTCTGGAGGATGCGATCGATGCGGCGAAGCTGCTGGCGGCTGAAAAGCCGCACGGTACGCTGGAGATCCGGCCCGTGGCCGTTTTCAATCCGGTCGGTCTCTCCGATCACCCGGCCAATAGCCCGGCCAAACATCCGAACAATAGCCCGACCAATGTCCCGGGTGGCGTGCGATGACGGACATGGCTTGGATCGATGCGGCGCTGACGGCTGCGCGTCCACAGGTGCTCGGCGCATTGCTGCGTTATTTCCGCACACTCGATGCGGCGGAAGACGCTTATCAGGAGGCCTGCCTGCGCGCGCTGAAGAACTGGCCGGTCAAAGGGCCACCGCGCGACCCGGCCGCATGGCTCATCTTTGTGGGGCGGAATTTCGCGCTCGATGAAGTCAGGCGTCGTAGCAAGCATACCGAGCTGCCGGAGGACGAGGAGATCGGCATCGGCGAGCCCGAAGACGTTCAGGAACAGCTCGCCGAGCGGCTCGATGCTTCCCACTATCGGGATGACATCCTGCGCCTGCTGTTCGTCTGTTGCCATCCGGAGCTGCCCGCGGCCCAACAGATCGCGCTCGCGTTGCGCATCGTCTCGGGACTCACGGTGAAGGAGGTCGCGCGCGCCTTTCTCGTGAGCGAGAGCGCGATGGAGCAGCGTATCACGCGAGCGAAGGCCCGCATCTCCGCCGCGGATATCGCCTTCGACACCCCGGGAGCCCCGGAGCGCGCTGCCCGCCTCACGGCGGTATCCACGATGATCTACCTGATTTTCAATGAAGGATACTCCGCAAGTGGTGGTAACGCGCACGTGCGCATCCCGCTCTGCGAGGAGGCTATCCGCCTGAGCCGCCTGTTGCTGCGCCTCTTTCCGAGCGAACCGGAGATCATGGGGCTCACCGCCCTGTTACTACTCCAACATGCCCGTGTGCCCGCGCGGTTGGACGCGGAAAACAACATCGTGCTGTTGGAGGACCAGGATCGCAGCCTCTGGCAGCGCGATCTGATTGGCGAAGGGCTGGCGTTGGTTGAAAAGGCTCTGCGGCATCGGCGCCCCGGACCCTATCAGCTGCAAGCTGCGATCGCTGCCGTGCACTCCCAGGCGGCACGGGCAGCAGACACGGACTGGACCGAGATTGACCAGCTGTACACGGTTCTAGAGACGCTGCAGCCCTCGCCGGTGGTCACACTCAACCACGCGGTCGCCGTCTCGAAGCTGAGGGGACCGGCCGAAGCGTTGGCCATGATCGAGCCGCTGGCGGGACAGCTCAGCGGCTATTTCTATTTCTTCGGGCTGAAGGGGGCACTGCTGATCCAACTCAACCGCCCCGAAGAGGCCCGTACGGCGTTCAACCGAGCCATCGCCCTCGCCAACACTGCGGCGGAAGCCGCGCATATCCGGCTGCACCTGGACCGGTTGCAGCACGATACTGGCGGGGGGACTCCGTGCTGACGGGTCGGCGTCAGAAAGTCACGGCGTCGGTGTTGCTGCCGCACAAAACAACACCAACGCGCTCTCCAGCCGCCGGCCGATAGACACCGCTCAGGAGGGCTGCGAAGGCGGCGGCCCCGCCGGGCTCAGCGGCAAGTCGCAGGACGCGCCACAAGGCCTGCTGAGCGGCGCGAATGGCATCGTCTTCGACGAGCACGGCGCGGTCGACAAACCGCTGCGCGAGGGGAAACATCAATTCGCCGACACGTCGGGGCGCGAGGGAATCAGCGGCGATACCGCCGGCTTCTGCATCGACGGGATGCCCGGCTTCGAGCGCGCGGTAGAGCGTGGGAGCCGCTCGCGGCTCGACAGCGATCAATCGGGTGCGGCCTTCGAACCACGCGGCCATGCCGCCAATCAGGCCGCCGCCACCTACAGCGACGAGCACGGTATCCAGGCCGTTCAGGTTGGGCGCCGGAGATGATGCGGGCGCTGCGGGGGTCTCGAGCGCGCAGGGAGCGTCGAGCCCGGCGTAGATGTCAGGGCCACCGCGAGTATCGAGCCCACCGCGAGGGTCGAGGCCGCCGCGAGCATCGGGCCCGCCGCCAGCATCGAGGCCGCCACGAGTATCGAGCCCGCCGCGAGTATCGAGCCCGCCGCGAGCAGCTGGCCAGCACTGGCGCTCCATCTCCAACGCCACGGTGCCCTGCCCGAGGAGCGTCTCTAGCTGATCGTACGCGTGGACTTCGCGCGCGCCCGAGTGCGCGGCGTATTCGCGGCTCGCGGCGAGCGCGTCGGCGTAGCGCTCGCCTGTGATGACCAGCTCCGCTCCCATTTCGCGAATCCGCTCGCGCTTGGTCGCCGCGGACACACCCGGGACGAAGATCTTCGCGCGGACACCGAGCTTACGGGCCGCGAACGCAACGGCGAGACCGTGATTACCGCCTGAGGCGGCGACCACGCCAGCCGGCGGTACGGGCCGCGAGAGCAGGCTGGCCAAGGCGCCGCGCGGCTTGAACGAGCCGGTATGCTGTAGCAGCTCGAGCTTGAAAAGCAGTGGACTGGCGGAAAGGCCAAAATCGGCCCCGTCCACCTCGATGACGGGTGTGCGCCGCACGTGCGAGCGAATCTGCTCGTAGGTGGCCGCAATCGCCCTTTTGCTCACCGCGGTTGTTTCCATCTGGCGCCTACCGGCCTGCTTTGCCGCCCGCTGATATTATCCGACCGGCGCGGTGCCGCGTCCCTGACTGGCTGAGGTTTAACGGTGAATGGCGTTCTAAGTGCGTTCCTGCTGACATTCGCGGGTCTCTTTCCGATCGTGAACCCGTTCGAGGCGGCGCCATTCTTTCTCAGCCTCACCGCCGGGTTGTCTTCGGCAGAGCGCACCTTGCTCGCGCGCAAAGCCGCTACCAACGGTTTCGCGCTGCTGTTGGGGTCCATGGTGCTGGGCCCCTGGTTGCTGGAGTTTTTCGGCATCGAGTTGCCGGTGGTCCGGATCGCCGGCGGACTGGTGGTCACCGCGCTCGGCTGGAAGCTGCTGTCGCAGGAGAGTTGGTCCGACCACGGCTCCACGGGCATGCAGCCGGGTGCCGAGCGCAAGGTTGGCAGCTTCTATCCGCTCACCATGCCCCTCACGGTTGGGCCGGGGTCAATGTCGGTAGCGATCACGATCGGTAGTCGTAAGCCTGAAAACGACATTCATCTGACCGAGCTCGCGCTCCATGCGATCGGCGCGCTGGCGGGAGTGGTCGCCATTGCCATCACCATCTACATTGCGTACCGCTTCGCGGAAAGTTTCGCGCGTTTGCTCGGCGAGACGGGATTGGAAGTGATGGTCCGGTTGTCCGCCTTCATCCTCATGTGCATCGGCATCCAGATCATCTGGACCGGCTATAGCGCGCTCACCGGCGTGCACTGAACGCCAGCGCACACTGAACGCCAGCGCACGCCACGCCCCGGCGCTGGCACGCCGGCGCATTACATAACTGGATGTAAACCACCACACCCTTGGCACGTTCATACGCCCGCATGCCCTCGATGGGCGCCGATCACTACATAACGCGGGAGTGTGTCTATGACGCTGAGAAGTCGGTTGTTGCTCTCTGGTCTGCTGTTGATTGCAGCACCGTTCGCGGCCAACGCCGATCTGCCGGGGAAGCATCCTTTCTATCTGCATGCGCTCACTGATCTGCGTGCCGCGCGTTGGATGCTGGAGCACCGCCCGGGCGATGCCGCGGTGAGTGGCCAGGAGGACGTCGCTATCGTCGAGATCGACAAGGCAATTGGCGAGATCAAGAAGGCTGCGATCGATGATGGCAAGGACATTCACGACCATCCGGGGGTGGACCTACCCAACGATCGCCCTGGTCGGCTCCACAAGGCCGCCGAGTTGCTGCGCAAAGTACATGGCGACGTCGCCCGTGAAGAGGATGATCCGGTCACTCGAGGCTTGCGCAACCGCGCAGTGATGCATATCGATGAGGCCCTGCACGCGACCGAGCGCGCGATTGGCGACGTGCGACACGGCCGCTGAATGTGCAGGAGCTGCCGTAAGAAGACTTAAGAGGTAGTGTGCGCCCGAGCTTTCGGGCGCACACTACGGCGGATGTCGACCGCCGTCAGCCCGTCATTAGCCACGGACAAACAGAGCTCTCCCCTCTGGGTCCTGATTCTCTTCACTGTTGTGTCCATGTTCGGTTTTGTAGACCGGATCATCGTTCAAGTTCTGGTGCAGCCGATCAAAGGCGAGTTGCACGTCTCCGACGCCGACATGGGCTTGCTGGGGGGCATGACATTCGCGGTGCTCTACGCGGTGCTCAGTATCCCGATCGCGCGCCTGGCGGAGCGACGCAACCGCATGGCCATCATTTCGATCAGCACGGCGCTGTGGTCTTTGGCGACGGCGGTCTCCGGGCTTGCAACCCAGTTCTCGCAGCTGCTGCTCGCCCGGGTCGGCGTCGGAGTTGGCGAAGCCGCTGGATCTCCCGCGACCGCATCCGTCATTGCCGACTACTTTCCACGCCAGCGACGGGCGTCCGCCATGGCCATCTACGGCCTGGCGATACCTATGGGCGCCCTGCTCGGTGGCTCGGCCGGCGGCTTCATTGCTCTACATTGGGGTTGGCGCGCAGCCTTTGTGATCGTCGGCCTGCCCGGGGCGCTGCTGGCCGTCATGCAATGGCTGACTATCCGCGATCCGGTGCGAGGCCAGAATGATCCCGGCATCGATGTCAGCGCGACCCCACCCTTCGCAGCCGTGCTGCGGCGGTTCCGGGACCGGCCTTCCCTACTCAACATCATTTTCGGCGCGACGCTGGCCACGACTGCCGGTTATGGGGTGAGCTATTTCCTCTCAGCCTATCTGACGCGCCGGTTCGGCCTGGACTACGCGCATGCGGGTCTGGTTTTCGGACTGATCACCGGCATTCCCGCCTCGCTGAGCTTTCTGGCCGGAGGATTTCTGAGCGACTGGGCGGGGCGCCGCCGCGCGTACTGGTACGCGCTGATACCGGCGATCGGCGCGGCACTCTGCGCGCCTTTCTACATTGCCGCCGTGCACGCGGACACCTGGATGATTGCAGCCGCGCTGCTCTCGATCGGTGCCCTCTGTCAGTACGCGTACGTTCCCGCCTGCGCCGCTATCACTCAGAACATGATGGAACCGCGTATGCGCGCTTCGGCGACGGCCGTCACGGGGCTCATCTACACTTTGATCGGTCAAGGGCTCGGACCCCTGTTGGTCGGGGCCAGCAGCGATCACTTCGCCCGCCGCGCCTTCACCGGCCATTTCGACCTGGCCTGTCACACGGCGGTCATTGTCCCCGGCCCGGCTTGCAACCAGGCGGCCACGAGCGGACTCGAGATGGCTCTGACACTGTGGCCACTGCTCTATCTGTGGTCTGGGGTGCATCTCGCCCTGGGCGCTCGTACCCTCGGGCGCGATCTCGCCCGATCAGGGTAAGCCAAACGCCAACAGGACGTTGCCGGGTCGGGCGACGAGCCCGCCGGAGCCCGAGCTCACATAGACCATGCCGTCGACCACGACGGGTCCGGCACTATCCATGCTGCCGCCGTTGGCTTTTACTCCATTGACGGTATCGAAATCCCGGTTGGTGTCGAAGGTCCAGAGGATCGACCCGTCTTTGGTGGCGTAGGCACGCAGCCCGCCATCCATACCACCGGTCAACACGGCCCCGGGAATGGCAGTCAACGGGCCACCCTGCCCGGCGCTACAGCTGCGGGCGATACCACACAGCTTGGTCGGCGGCGGCTTGTCCCACACAGCGTGACCGTCCTCCAGCGCAAGCGCATGCATGCCACCGGCGGTAGGTGTCAGAAGATCGGCAGCGCCCACGAAAGCGCGCTCACCTGCAATGGCGACGCCCCACTGTCCGCCCAATCCGCTGCCCTGGCCAAAGCGTGTTTGCCACAGGACCGCGCCGTCCGCGTCCGGATCGAGCGCCCACGCAACGCCGGACTTCTGCGGAACAACCAACAGATCGCGGCCATGAGCGCGCGCCAAGGCCGGCGGTGCCGATAGATCGAAGTCAGGTCCCAACTGCGATGGACAGGCGGAGTTCAGTCCTTTGTTTTGTTGGCAGCCCAACACCCAGTCGTCGTTGGCGGTCATCTGCCGCGACCACTTGATAGCACCGGTGTTGATGTCGAGTGCGAGCACGGCATCCGTGGTCGGTTGCGGAGGGTCCGCGTAACCGTTACCCGTGGACACGTAGACCAGCCGCCGTTTGCTGTCGATCGTGGGTACCGACCAGATGCCGCCGCCGGCCGGGCCAAATGCCGCAGTGCCATCCCGGCTCGGGGGACGCGGCATGCTTTCCTCCACAGTGTAGGTCTTCCAGATGACCTGGCCGGTGCTGGCATCCAATGACGAGACGCTGCCCCGGAAGGTGCAACACGGATAGCCGGCAAAGCCGCCCATGCCCTCTTCGTTCAACCCCTGCACGGGCACGAACACACGCCCGTTGTCATAGGCCAATGCGCCGGTGATGGCGGCGAAGGCATGCGGATCGAGCTTGGTCGTCCATATCCCGCGTCCGGTCTGCGCATCGACCCCGTACGCGTTGGCTTTCCGATCCCCGAAGAACACCGCGTAACCTGACTCGCCGTCCGACTTGCGATAGCCGCCAACGACGATCGCCGTCGGGATTCCGGCCTGCGCCTTATAGGTCCAGTACCGGCAGCCCGAGCGGGGATTCAGCGCGTAGACGCGGCCGTTCTCACTCGCTGCGAACAACCGCCCACCCACGATGGTGGGTTGTGGCCGCGCGGAGAAGACGTTCGCATAACCGAAAGCCCACTTGAGCTGCAAGCGTGGCAGGTCCGCGGCTGTCAGCTTTGCCTGCGAGTGCGGCTGGAAGCGCAGATTGGCCGGGCCGTTGCCCCAGCCGTTCCAGCTCGGGCTCGCCTGTGGATTGCCCATCACGAGCTGCTCCGTACACAGGTTCGTCTCCGGAGGATCGGGAGGCTCGATCGCGGGCCCGAAGTCACGACCGCTCGCGTAGATGGCGACAGCGCGGCGCTCTTGTGGGCTCAATGAGGCGGCCTGGGCCTGCATCTTGCCTTGGGTGAGGGTGTTGAGAATGGACTCGGGGGCGAACTGCTTCAGCAGCTCGCGGGGCAGTGCACGGATGCCCGGCGTCGCGCCCGGGTTGGCATCGGGCCGCAAGCTCAAATGGCAGTTCGCACAAATGCGCTGAAACACGGCCTCACCGTTCGCCTGCGGCGGCGCCGGCGGGGCCTCCCCCCGTGAAATGGGCGGCGTGCAGATCCCCAGCGCCGCCAGGGTCAGGGCAACTACCCACACTGCTCGCGGTCGACTCACTTTCGCCCAGCCCCTCAAGAAGATCGGCACCCATTCTGGCGAAAGCACACGGGCCAGTGCGCGGCAATGCCTCGCAAGACCGGGTAGCGGACAGCAGCCGACGCACGTCAAACTAGAATCCTGCGCAACCGCTTGCCCGAAGGGAGGAAGACGATTGGAGCCGATCATCTCGATCTCAGGACTCACCAAGACCTACGCGTCCGGCTTCCAGGCGCTAAAAAATATCGATCTCGAGATCCGGCGCGGGGAGATCTTCGCGCTGCTGGGTCCGAACGGGGCCGGCAAAACGACACTCATCGGTGTCATCTGCGGCATCGTGAATCCGACCAGTGGACGCATCCTCGCTGACGGACACGACATCATTCGCGACTTCCGTGCGGCTCGCTCGGCCATCGGGCTGGTGCCGCAGGAGCTCACCACGGACATGTTCGAGACCGTGTGGGATACGGTCAACTTCAGCCGCGGCTTGTTTGGGAAGGCGCCCAATCCCGCCTATCTCGAGAAGGTGCTGCGCGATCTGTCGCTATGGGACAAGCGGTCGTCCAAGATAATGACCCTGTCAGGCGGCATGAAGCGTCGGGTGATGATTGCCAAGGCGCTCTCCCACGAGCCGCAGATCCTGTTTCTCGACGAGCCCACCGCCGGCGTGGACGTCGAGTTGCGGCGTGCCATGTGGGACCAGGTCCGCGTTTTGCGCGAAAACGGCGTCACCATCATCCTGACCACGCACTACATCGAGGAAGCCGAGGGAATGGCGGATCGCATCGGGGTAATCAGCAAAGGCGAGATCATTCTGGTCGAGGAAAAGGCGGCCTTGATGGCGAAGCTCGGCGAGAAGAAACTCACATTGCATCTGAAAAAACCACTGCCCGCGCTGCCCACGCCATTGGCGTCGGATCCGCGGCTGCAACTTTCGGATGAGGGCCACCACCTGATCTACACCTTCGACGCGCAGAGCGATCGCACCGGGATCGCAGGTCTCCTGCGCCGCCTTGCGGAGCACGAGATCGATTTCAAGGACCTGCAGACGAGCGAGAGCTCGCTGGAGGAGATTTTTGTCAGCCTCGTGAGGTCGCGCCCATGAATGTCTACGCGGTCCGCGCGATCTATTCGTTCGAGCTGGCGCGCACCTGGCGGACGTTGATGCAAAGCATCGCCTCGCCGGTGATCTCGACATCGCTGTATTTCATCGTGTTCGGAGCGGCCATCGGCTCGCGCATGACCGCGATCGATGGCGTGAGTTACGGCGCCTTCATCGTGCCGGGCCTCATCATGCTCTCAATTCTGACGGAGAGCGTGTCCAACGCCTCCTTCGGGATCTACATGCCGAAGTTCGCCGGCACCATCTACGAGGTGCTGTCGGCGCCGATCTCCGTCTACGAGATCGTGACCGGTTATGTTGGTGCCGCCGCGACCAAGTCGGTGATCCTCGGCACCATCATTTTTATCACGGCACGCCTGTTTGTTCCCTTCACGGTCGCGCACCCCGGCTGGATGGCGGTTTTCCTGGTGCTCACCTCCGTTACGTTCAGCTTTCTCGGCTTCATCATCGGTGTCTGGGCCGATGGCTGGGAGAAGCTGCAGACCGTGCCGATGTTGATCGTGACACCGCTCACCTTCCTGGGGGGCAGCTTTTACTCCATCGGCATGCTCCCGCCGCTGTGGCAAAAGGTCGCACTCTTCAACCCGGTCGTTTATCTCGTGAGCTCGTTCCGTTGGAGCTTCTACGGGGTCTCGGACGTCAATGTCGTCATCAGTTTCGGTATGACACTGGTGTTCTTGGCACTCTGCATCGTGACCGTTGCATGGATCTTCCGTACCGGCTACAAGTTGAAGGCCTGATGCAAGATGGCGGGGTAAGCGCGACCTCGGCTTTAACGCTCTATGCCTCGCACACCCCGGCTGGCGAGGTCCGCCAGAAACGCTTCCTTCTCTCGTGGTGAAACGAGCAACACGCGCCCTGCCCCGAATTCGACGCGCAGACGATCGAAAGACAAGGCCGGGCCAGAGTGCGTCTCGCGCGTCGACCTCACGGAGCGGATCTCCCTCAGAGGGATCGTCCAGCGGAAGGGCCCGCTATGCGCTACCAGGGAGCTGGCATCGATGACGTAGTAAGTTCCAAGGAGCGTCCAGACACACAAGGAGAGGCAAAGTAAACCCACGACATGCAACGCGAACGCGGTACCATGCAATGGATCGGGAAGGCTGGCGCCCGCCAGAACCAGCACCAGCGCGGCAAGCGCGATCACCACGCCGATTTTGCCATCGACCCTCGAGCGGTACGTATGCTGCATATAGCTCCAAATCTGGCGGCCTGCGGGACAGTTGGGCGGAGCCTTGACCAAGGAACCCCCCCGGGGGGCCTGACGTTTCTATCTCACCCATGACCGTTCTCCGCGTCAATCATAAGACGACCTACGTTTACGCCAAACCGGTCGAGTTCGGGGAGCATCGTCTCATGTCTCGCCCGCGGGACAGCCATGACCTGCGCTTGCTCGACACGACACTGGTGATCGATCCGGCCGCGAGCTCGATACGCTGGATGCACGACGTATTCGGCAATTCCATCGCGATTGCGACCTTCAATCAACCGGCGAAAACGTTGGTATTCGAATCGGGCTTCCGTGCGGAGCACTTCCCGACCGCGGAGCGGGCCTTGGAGGTCGAGACCTACGCGAGCAAGTTTCCTTTCAACTACTCGGCTGACGACGCCATGGACCTGGCCCACACCCGGGACCGCCACTATCCCGACCCGGACCACAAAGTCGACATCTGGGCCAAGAGCATCGTGGAGCGGACTTCCGGCGGTGAGACACTGGCCGTGCTCGGCGCAATGACTACCGAGATCAAGAAGACGTTCAAGTATGCCGCCCGGGACGCGGTGGGTGTGCAGTCACCGATCGAGACGTTGGAGTCAGGTAGTGGTAGCTGCAGGGACTTCGCGGTATTCATGATGGAAGCGGCGCGCAGCCTCGGGTTGGCCGCGCGCTTCGTCTCGGGTTATCTCTACGACGAGAAGTTGGTCGGCGCCGGCGGCGGCCTGGTCGGCGGCGGTGCCACCCATGCGTGGGCACAGGTATTTCTTCCCGGTGCGGGTTGGGTTGAGTTTGATCCCACAAACGCGCTTATCGGCGGCCGCAATCTCATCCGGGTCGCCGTCGCCCGCGATGCCTCGCAAGCTGCCCCGCTCGCCGGCAGCTACAATGGCACTCCCGAGGATTTCGTTTCCATGACCGTGGCAGTCCAGGTCACGGCGGAGTGAGCTCCACCGCTTTGCCGTCCAGCTTGTAGACGACACCCTCTTTCATAACAAAGCTCACCTGTTTGAGCAGGCTGATGTTGTCGAGCGGATTGCCGCTGACGGCGACGAGGTCCGCGAATTTTCCGGGACTGAGGCTGCCGAGATCTTTGTCATGCTTCAGAAGCTCCGCGGCGTGCGTGGTGGCCGACTGGATCGCGTAGAGTGGTGGCATACCGGCCTTCACCATCAACTCGAACTCGTGCGCGTTTTCGCCATGGGGATAAACACCGGCGTCCGTTCCGAAGGCGATCTTGACTCCGGCTCGATAGGCGCGGCCCGCGGTTTCGAGGATGAGCGGACCGATAGCAGCGGCCTTTGCGGCAACTTGTGGCGGGTAGTAGCCGGGAACGGCCGCCTTCTGGGCAACATAGTCTCCTGCGATGATGGTCGGCACGTACCAGGTGCCATGCTCCTTCATCAACTTCATGTCCTGCTCGTCCATATAGGTGCCGTGCTCGATCGAGTCGACTCCGCCGCTGACGGCACGCCGTATCGCTTCGGCGCCATGCGCGTGGGCAGCCACGGTAAAGCCATAATCGTGGGCCGCACTCACGACTGCTTTGATTTCTTCCAGGGTAAGCTGGGAATTGTCGCCGCTGGAGCTCTGATCCAACACGCCGCCCGAAGGCATGATCTTGATCAGGTCGTCGTTACGCTTGTAATGCATGCGCACAGCTTTGGCGGCGTCCGCGGGACTGTTGATCATTCCCTGCGCCGGACCGGCATCGCCGGCGAGGTCGTCCCGGTAGCCATCGGTCCAGTCCGCATGGCCACCCGTGGAGCCGATCGGAACGCCCGCGGTGAAGATCCGTGGGCCCGGAAGTACCCCGGCATTGATCGCGTTGCGCAGCGCGGCGACCTCGTTGTGCCTGTCGCCCAGGTCACGGACCGTGGTAAAGCCGGCTAACAACGTCCTTCGTGCATAGACGGTGGAACGGACGGCATAGTCGGCCACGTTCCAATGGAAGTCATCGATGTACTGCGTCGGCCCGAAGAACATGCTCAGATGGGTGTGGCTGTCGATGAGGCCGGGGAGGCACGTCTGAGTCGACAAGTCGATCGTCGCGGCGCCCGAGGGTGTCTGGGAACCGGGTGTCACTTCGCGGACGCGCTTGCCCTCGGTGACGATTGTGGTCTCGCCAAGCATCTTGCCCGTCGACACGTCCAGAAGGTGGCCGCAATGAATCGCGGTTATTGGAATTGTCGCGGCGGCAGGCATTTCGACGGCTTCGGCAGGGGTTGTAACCACAGCGAAGGCGGCGAGTGATGTCAGGGCAACGGCGCCAATCCGGGCGGCTGTCGTAAAAGGTGTGATCAAGTGAGCGCTCCCTCAATGGGCTCGAGCCCAGGGAGCCTAGCAGGAAATGCGGGGGCTAGGAGTCTGGCTGACGACTGATCCCCGTAGCGAGGGCGACCCTCAGCGAGCATCAGTCAGTCAGGCTCCTTGGCAGCGCGCTGCCGCCGGGCGGGGTCCGGAACGGCAGCGCGCGCGAGGCTCTGAGGAGTCGGCGGCGCTTACTCCTGGTGAGGGATCGTGCTCCCTGCGCTGCTGTCACCGCCGGTGTAACCGTTACTCCAAGTATAACCGTTGCTCCAGGTGTAGCCGTTGCTCCACGTATAACCGTTACTCCAGGTATAGCCGTTGCTCCAGGTGTAGCCATTGCTCCACGTGTAGCCGGTGCCAGAGGTATAGGTGCCGTTCCAAAGCAATCCGTCTCCGAGCAGCGGCACGCCCCACAGAAGGTTGCCCACGATAGGTACGCTCTGCAGTCCACCCAAGCCGAAGGAGCTCAGGAGTGAGCCCGTCAGCGAGGTATTGGTAGAGTCGGCCATGATGTAGAAGTTGCCGGCCGAATCCTGGTTGGCTCGGCCGCCGTAGTGTTTCAGCCCCGCTAGGTCCAGTGACACGCTCAGCCCGAGGTTGGCACATCCCGTGGCGGTGCTGTAAACGGCGTCACGCGCGCTGACGAGGCCAGCGCCCTGTTGGAAGACGGTGTAGGCGAGCGTGCCGTTGGCATTCACCGCAGGATGCGCACTCGACATCAGTCGACATTTGACGGTATCGGGGGTCAGGTATGGATTCACTTGCAACATCAGGGCGACGACACCGCTGACGACTGCGGTTGCCTGGGAGGTTCCCGACATGGTGAAGTCATCGTGCGCAGGGTCGTACCAACTCGGGAATTCCAGCGCGAGCGTGCCATTGCTCGGCGAGTAAGCGAGCACGTGTCCTCCCATGCCCACCACATCCGGCTTCACGAAACCTTCGTAGGTGGGTCCCGAGGATGAGAAGCTCGCGAGCGTGTACTGGCTCGGCTTCGTGGGCTGGTAATTGTCCGTTACCGCCCCTACGGTGATGATGTACGGGGTGTTACCCGGCGCGCCGATCGTCATTGGCGTAGGGCCCCGGTTACCCGCGGCCGCGACTACCACGATGCCTCCCTGCCAGGCCGCCATGACGGCCTGATCCAGTGGATCGGCCCAATAAGGAGACTGTGGCGGCGCCCCCAAGGACAGGTTGATTACCCGGATGTTGTAACGCATCTTCTGCGCGAGCACCCACTGAATTCCGCGAATGACATTGAAGTAAGTCCCCGCGCCGGTGCTATCCAGCACACGCACTGACACGAGGTTCACGCCGGGCGCGACGCCCTGGTATTTTCCTGTGGTTGCTATGCCGCTGCTGCCGATGATCGAAGACACGTGAGTGCCGTGACCGTAGGGGTCTCCGATGTTATTACTATATGTCTCGAACAGCGGATTGCCGTAGGCTGAAGGGTCCTGCTGCGCGAGCAACACGTCGTACTGTGCCAGGATGCGACCGTTGTTGCCGTTGGCGGAGGTCTGCAACGGCCCGTGTTGCGCCCACAGGCCGGAGTCGAGCACGGCCACCGTGACACCGGCTCCGGTGACTCCACCGACATGCAACTCGCTAGCTGCCGATTCTGTCGGATAGTAGGTTTCCGGCAGGGCTCCCGTCAGGGAGCTGGCCTTCACTGCGCTGTCCGGGAAGATCCGCAGTGCCGGAATGTCAGCCGATTGAAGTTGCTCGAGTTGATAATCGTCCAGCGAGACGCCAACCGCGCGGATGATGCTCAGGTCGCCGGTAATCTGTCCCCCAACACGTAACACGGCGGCGCGCGCCGCCGCCACACTGGCCGCTTGCACTATGTATGGGCTGCGCTCGCCGACTTGGCGGCGTTTCGCCGGCAGCGCCGGCTTGGCGAGAGACATCGCGATGGCGGGACGAACGTGTGATGAGGAGTACGAAACTTCCGCAGGTGCCCGAGCTGGAGCCGGAACAACCTTGTGGGCAGACATGAACAGCGGAGGTATCGACAAGAGGCCCAAAGCCGCAATCGTCAAAAGATAACGCCCCGTCCGAATTCTCTTAGTCATTAGCGACATCCCGGTTTCCTTGGGGCACGTGCCCCGGGCCGCAGTTCTACCGGGACCAACGTCGCGAAACAGTGACAGCTCTCACGGCATGTCGCACGATTCTGGATATGTCATCCTTGCGACGCGACAGCGCAGTGCGATAGCGCAATGCGTCAGGGATGTCAGGATCGCAGCAGCTCGGCGAGACGATGCGGATCGACAGGTTTTGTCAGATGCAGATCGAAACCCGCGGCGTAAGCACGCTCTTTGTCGATGTCCTGGCCCCATCCGGTGATGGCGATGAGTTTGATGGTGGGACCGAGCGAAGACTGCCGCATCTTGCGGGCGACCTCGTAGCCGGTGAGGCCGGGCATGCCGATATCCAACAGAGCCACGTCCGGCCGCAGCTCACCAAACATCGACAACGCCACCGGCCCATCGTGCACGCTGGTCACTTCGTGACCTTCCATTCTCAGCAGGGCAGCGAGCGTTTCCGCGGAATCGCGATTGTCATCGGCGATCAGGATCCGGCGTGGCCGGGGCAAGGCCGCGGGAGCTGCCACTGTGGGACCGGTGGCCACCACGTCAGCGACAGGCCTGCACGGCAGGCGCACCGTGAATTCGCTGCCACAGCCCAATCCCGCACTGTGAGCTTCGATAGTGCCGCCGTGGAGCTCGATGAGGCCCTGTGCCAGGGCCAACCCGATTCCCAGGCCGCCTTCCGAGCGGTCCGTGGTCGAATGGACCTGCGAGAACATGTTGAAGACTCGCGGCAGGGCCGCGGCGCTGATGCCAATGCCACTGTCGGCGACCCGGACAACGACGTTCTCCCCTTCACAACGCGCGGTTACCTGGATCTGGCCCTCCGGGTCGGTGTACTTGGCGGCGTTGGTCAGGAGATTGGAGAGGACCTGCGCGACACGCAAGGGATCGGCCACGAATTGAATCGGCTCTGGCGGCATATTGACCGTAAGATGGTGGCGCTTGCCATCGATCGTCGGCCGTGCCGTTTCGACCGCGTTGTCGATTACGGTTTTCAGGTCCGTCGGCTGCATCCGCAGTCCCAGCGTACCCCGTGTCACTCTCGAGATATCCAACAGGTCGTCGAGTAACAGCGACATGTGCTGTACCTGACGATCGATGACGTCGTGGCTCCAGCGTTTTTGTGCGTCGGTCGCGCCGGGTGCCTTGGAAATCAGCGCCGCCTGGCGAATCGGGGCGAGTGGATTGCGCAGCTCGTGCGCCAGGGTCGCGAGAAACTCATCCTTGCGCCGGTCGGCGTCGCGCCAATCGCGCTGTTGGTGCAGCTCCGACTCGATCTCTTTTTGCACGGCAAGCGCGTGGGCGAGTTCCTGGGTCTTGCGCTCCAGGGCGGCTTTGGCCACTGCCAGCTCGTTTTCGGCGCGCCGGAGCGCCAGCAGAAGGTCCTGCGTCGCGTCGTGCTCGCGCAGATTGTCGCCATTTGCCGCCATCAGCTTAGCTTTCTTTCATGCTCCGGCCACCGGTTTACGGCTTCCATGCCGAACAGCGACAATAAGACCCGGCGCCCAGGCGTGCAACGGGCCGCGAGCCCAAAAGATTTGTGACGAAAATAGCCCTATAATCGATGTTTTGACATGACCCCCGAAAGAGTCGTCCCCTAGAAGAGTCGTAATATAGCGACCTGGAGTCCAGCATGAAGGTTGCCATTGTCGCTCCGGGAAACATGGGTGCCGCGGTTGGCCGGCGGCTTGCGGAGCGAGGTGTTGAAGTGCTCACGTCCTTGGAGGGACGTGGCGCTGCCAGTGCAACACGGGCGCGCGAGGCCGGCATGACGGTGGTGTCATTCGATCGGCTCTGCAACGGCGACGCGCAGCTGTTGTTATCGATTCTACCTCCTGCGTCCGCGTTGGATTTCGCTCGGCTGGCGGCTCCATTATTGACCGCGGCGGAGCGCAAGCCGGTGTTTGTCGACTGCAACGCTGTCAGTCCGCAGACCGCGCGGCAGATTGCAGCCGTGGTCGACTCAACCGGTGCGGCGTTTGTCGACGCGGCCATCATCGGGTTGCCGCCAAAGCCGGGCGGACCCAGTCCGCACTTCTACGCGTCGGGTCCGGAACGGGCAACGCTGCGGGCGCTGGTGGCGCACGGGTTGGATGTCCGGGAGCTGGATGGCCCGGTGGGGGCCGCATCTGCGTTGAAAATGTGTTATGCGGGGATCAACAAAGGTGGCGCGGCAATTGCCGCCGCAATGATCCTCGCGGCCGCTCGTGCCGGTGCGAGCGCGGCGCTTTATCAGGAAATGTCAGAAAGTCTGCCCCACGTTCTTGGCTCGCTGCAGCGACAGATTCCGGATATGTTGCCGAAGGCGTACCGGTGGGTTGGAGAGATGCGGGAGATCGCCTCGTTTGTGGGGGAGGATGCGGCGGCTGCTGAGATTTTCAGGGGGTTCGCGGAGCTGTTTGAGCGGCTCGCGCGGGATGTCGAGGGAGCGGCGGTCGAGGGGTCGGTGTTGAAGGAATTCTTTCGGCCGGAGTGAGCCATCAGTCAGGCTAGCGAATCAACCGCCCGTTCTCTACGGGTGGCAGATGGGGCGTGCGCACGCGCGGCAGACCAGCGGCGCTTCAATCGCGCTGGCCGAAAAGCTGCTACTGTGACCGGAAAGGCGCATAGAGGGTTCTGGACGTGAGCTTCGTGGCTCCAACCGCTTTGTCGGTCACGCATCTGCTGCTGGCCGTGGGAGTCACTGCCCACGTGCTGCTCTATAAGCGCGAAACCAACACGAGCGCGGCCTGGATCGGGCTGGCGTGGCTGGCGCCGTTCCTGGGTAGCGTGTTGTACCTCCTTTTGGGCATCAATCGCGTCCGGCGTCGCGCTATGAGTTTGCGTGGCCGGCACACGCAAGGCCCGACGGGAGCAGTTCCCAGGCTGAGGCGCGACGATCACCTGGAGAATCTCGAGCGCGCTGGCTACCGCATCACCAATCGGCCCGTAGAGCGAGGTAACTCGGTCGCCATTCTCAAGAATGGGGACGATGCCTACCCGGTGATGCTGGCGGCGATCGAGGAGTCACGAAGCAGCGTCGTCCTTTCAAGCTACATCTTCCGAGCGGATGGGGCGGGAGCGCAGTTTATCGACGCCTTGGTCAGCGCGGCAGGGCGAGGTGTTGAAGTCCGCGTCCTGATCGACGGCATCGGCGGCGGGTACTTCACGTCGAGTTCCTATCGCAAGCTGCGGCGTGCGCGTGTACCGGTCGCACGCTTCATGCATTCGTCCTTGCCCTGGCGCATGCCGTTCCTCAATCTGCGCAGCCATAAGAAAATCCTTGCCGTTGACGGCCGGGTGGGTTTCGCCGGCGGGCTGAATATCGGCGGCGAGAATCTCTTGCAGCAAAATCCCAGGCACCCGGTCATCGACACTCATTTCCGCTTCGAAGGGCCCGTGGTTGGGCAGCTCATCGAGGTGTTTGCGGACGATTGGTCGTTCACGACAGGGGAGCAACTGGCTGGCGAGCGCTGGTTTCCGCATTTGGAAGGGGCGAAGGCCGGTAACAGCGTTGCGCGCGTGGTGACGTCCGGGCCGGACCAGGATCTGGAAAAGATCGAGTTCGTGATCTTGCAGGCGATCGCGTGTGCGCGCTCGTGTGTGAAGATCATGACGCCGTACTTTCTGCCCGATGAGCGCATCATGACGGGACTGGCGCTCGCAGCGTATCGGGGTGTCGAGGTGGATGTTGTATTGCCCGAGCACAGCAATCATCCGACGTTGGACTGGGGGGCGCGTGCGCAGATCGGGCCGCTGCTTGCGGCGGGGTGTCGGGTGTGGACCCACCCGGCTTTTGATCACTCGAAGCTGATGACGGTGGACAATACGTGGTGCCTGGTGGGCAGCTCGAACTGGGATGTGCGCAGTTTTCGGCTCAATTTCGAGCTCGATGTGGAGGTCTACGATCCCGAGCTCGCGGCGCGGATCAACGAGCTGATCGGAGCCTCGCAAAAGGGCCGGATACTGGCGGAGCAACTCGACACACGCTCGCTGCCGGTGCGCATCAGGGATGGGGCGGCGCGGCTGATGTTGCCTTACCTGTAGGGCAACCGCTTGCCGGAGCGCCTGCGGCAGCCCGCGGGTTCGGTCGACAGGCAGTGCCCTGATGCTGACTCTTACGATGGGGCGATCAGTACCCTTTCGTCAGGTCGACGACCGACAGCATTTTCTCGCCGTTCGCGTACCGGCGCAGATTTTCGACGGCCAGGGTCCAACGTGCTTCGCCGGGAAGGTCGGAGCGCGAGGAGATGTGCGGAGTGATGATGACGTGAGGCGCGCGCCAGAGTGGATTGTCCGGTGGCAGCGGCTCCGGGTCGACGACATCGAGTCCGACACCCGCGAGGCGATGCTCGTTCAGAGCACGCACGAGGTCCGAGGTAACCGCACTGGCGCCGCGAGCGACGTTGATGAAGTAGGCTGAGGGCTTCAGTACCGCGAAGAATTTGTCGTTGTAGATGCCCGTCGTCTGTGGCGTGAGCGGCGCGCAGTTGACAATGACATCGGCGGTCTTGGCGAGCGCCAGCATTTCGTCGGGTAGACCGACATAACTCACGAAGTCAGGTTTGTTACGATCGTTGTCGCGGGTGGCGACGACTTTCATACCGAGCCCATAGCCGCGCTTCGCGACCTCCGTGCCAATGCCGCCGAGGCCCACGACCAGGAGTGTTTTACCCTCCAACACCTGCACCGGAATCGTCGCGCCGTGCTCTCTGCTCCAGACACCCTTGGAGGTATCGACTGCATAGGCGTCGAGTCCGTGGGCGAGCGCCATCGCCAAGGCCACCGCGTGTTCGGCGATCGCAGCCGAGTCGACGCCGCGCATGTTGGTCACCAACAGGTTGCGGCCGCGGACGCCGGGCACGGCCATGCAATTCTCGACACCGGCGGCGAGGGATGCGATCCAGCGCAGCTGTTTGGCGTTGTCGATCAGCTTGGGGCTGCAGATTTCGGGGTTGAATCCCACTATGACATCCGCGTCCGCGGCCTCGGTCGCGGCCGTGGCCATGTCTGTCGTAGTCACTATCCGGGCTTTGGGAGCTGCCGCCGCGAAGGCTTCCTGTCGCCCGGCCCACCCGCGCGGGTTCCCAAATGCTAGCAAGACGACTTTTCGCGGCGCGCGCCATTGCGAGCGTTCGCGTACCGGTTGCGGCGCCTCTTGGACCCGTAATCGGGTAATCACGGCCGCAACCGACTCGGATGCGTTGTCGGCCCGAGCCGGCGGCGGCGCGGTAAGGGATGCCCAGCCGCCAAGAAGCAAGGCCAAAGTAGCGGGGAGTACAGGGAAAGACCGCGTCGTGAAAGGTAAGCGCATGTTTAAGCTGCCGATGGACGGATCGAGAGCCTATCCCAAATGCGTGGGCACGAGGGTGCGGCGCATGCGCCGCACGGGTGGGGCCGCGAGGCAACACCCCGGTCCGGCGGGGAGCGCGCATAGCGCGCGAACTGGGCGGCGGCGCGTCCGTCGCACGGGAGGGGACGGCAGGCAACACCCTGGTCCGGCGGGGAGCGCGCAGGCGCGCGCACTCGCCGGCGCGGGCGGGCGCGGAGGTCGACAGAGGTCATAGGGGGCGCAGCCGGGCTGACGTCGATGGGGCCATGCCGCTAGACTTCGCGCATCGTCAGAGCGAGAACTGCGTTCGGGCGCGAGCCGGCACGGACGCCGCACAATTACATGAGATTTTTCCATGGCGTTCCCGATGATTTGGATTCTTTGGGCCTTCATGCTGTTGACCCACGGCGCACTCGCGCACTGGGCCAAGACGGCGCGCAACTACGCGAAGATCTCCGTCATCACTGACGTGCTGATCATTGCGATTGGGCTCCTGACGCTGGACCAGCTGCAGGGAATGGGAATCGCTGACATCG